>Ga0315330_10000032_pt1 | contig 61755 bp, 35 predicted proteins | sample M140m34915metaG_FD_203453 | JGI IMG/M metagenome (GOLD analysis project Ga0315330, IMG submission 203453) | Ammonia-oxidizing marine archaeal communities from Monterey Bay, California, United States - M1 40m 34915 | ecosystem: Environmental > Aquatic > Marine > Intertidal zone | place: USA...
GCGAATTGGGGATTGGCTGGCGAGGAAGACGCGACGCGAGGACGAGGGACTGACGATGCGCGCGCGCGCGAACGTGAACGCAGAAGTTGCAAGATGCTTTCAGCACGGTGGAGGGGGCGAAGAAGATGGTGTCGATGAAGGCGTTTAGTAAGTTTGAGAATACGACGGAGGCGCTCGCGGCGGCGGCGACGCTGGTGGATTCCAAAGTCGGGAAGAACTTGAAAAAGTTTTTGTCGAAACACGCCGAGGGGGAGACTTTGGCGGTGGCGGACTCTAAACTCGGCGCGGCGATCAAAGAGAAGCTGGGTATTAACTGCGTCGCCGATAGTGGGGTTATGGAACTCATGCGCGGCGTGCGTTACCAGCTCAACGAGTTGATCGGAGGGTTGACGGATGCCGATCTCGCGCCGATGGCTTTGGGTTTGTCTCACTCCTTGTCGCGATATAAGCTCAAGTTTTCTCCGGATAAGGTTGATACCATGGTTATTCAAGCCATCGGCTTGCTCGACGAACTCGACAAGGAATTGAACACGTATTCCATGCGCGTGCGCGAGTGGTACGGGTGGCACTTCCCCGAGCTCACGAAGATCATCGCGGATAACATGCAGTACGCCAAGGCTGCGAAACTCATGGGTGATCGCGCGAAGGCGGCGGGGATCGACTTCTCTGGTATTCTCGATGAAGACGTCGAACAAGAGGTAAAAGACGCCGCCATCATTTCCATGGGGACGGAAATTTCCGAAGAAGATTTGAGCAACATTGGACAGTTGGCCGACCAAGTCATCTCCTTGAGCGAGTACCGTGCGCAACTGTACGATTATCTGAAGGCTCGAATGAACGCCATCGCGCCCAACCTGACGGTGCTCGTCGGCGAACTCGTCGGCGCTCGTCTCATCTCCCACGCGGGTTCGTTGATGAACCTCGCCAAGCACCCGGCGTCTACGGTGCAAATTTTGGGAGCGGAAAAGGCTCTTTTCCGCGCGCTCAAGACCAAGCATGAAACTCCAAAGTATGGTTTGATCTATCATGCCTCACTCATCGGCCAAGCGGCGCCCAAGTTCAAGGGGAAAATTTCTCGCGTCTTGGCGGCGAAGTGCGCGTTGTCGATTCGCGTCGACGCTCTTGGGGAATCCTCCGAGGCGACGATTGGCGTTGAAGCGCGCGAAAAGGTCGAGGCACGATTACGACAGCTTGAAGGCAAGACGCTTGGCGAAGCTTCTGGCGTCAAGAAGATGTCTGGAGACATAAAGAAGCACGACAAGGACCGCAACGCGGACGCGCCGGCGCTTCTCACCGCGCCGCGTTCGTACAATCCGGATAAGGATGCGACGAAGAAGGAGAAAAAGGAGAAGAAAGATAAGAAAGAGAAGCGTAAGAGCGAAGGCGACTCTCCAAAGTCTTCGAAGAAGAGCAAGAAGAACAAAGATTAACATCTTCCACGACTCTCATTCCTCTTAGCTCTCGTGTACTCTAGTAGCCTCTTTTTCAGTCCGATGGACTTCGAACGAATTCAAGTTTTACCACTAGCGACTTAATAAACAAGACAAAATCATCAACAACGACTCATCTGGGTTACACGTCGCTACGTATCTTCCGAAATCGAAAGCCACTGCGTGAAGATCGCTTTTTTGCCGGAGACTACGGGTTGCGCCTCGTGCAGCGATCGCATCGCCTCTTGTCCGTTTTCTCCCACGTTCCAAAACAAGATGGCTCGCCCGCGTTTCGGGAACACTCGAATCCCAAGCGTCGTCGAATCGCACCCACAAAGCGGCACACACTTCGGAAAGAACGTCGCCCCGCCTTCTTCAGGCTCTTGAAGATAGCACATGAACGTCATCGATCTTTTGAGACTGCCCGCTCTGTTGTCGTAATGCGCCGTATATCGCTCAGTTGGACCGTACTGAACTATTTGCATCGGTTCGTGTTGATACATGACCTTGACATTTTTTCGTCGTTCGACGATCAACGGCAGACGAATCGCGGCTTGAATCCTGCGCTCGATTTCGAGAACCAAATCGTCGTGCGCCCGAGCCCCGGTGAGAAAAGTAGACGTCGAAGTCCGACCTTCCGAAAGTTTCCCGTCCGTCACGCGCGATCGCTGCATACTTGGACGCGCGATCTCAATCAATTGATCCCCCTCTTCTTCGCTCAAGAAATCTTCGAGCACGAACAAGAGACAGTCGTTTGACAGAACGCGAACGCTCGACGCGACTTGGGGCGGCGGCTTCGATCGGTGTCGCGAGACTCGCAACTCGCTCATCCAAACCTCGACGACGAATTCGTCGTCGAGGTTTCCGAGCGCGTGCAAGTCGTCGGCAAGATTGAACACGTGCTTGATTCCCCACATATCACCCTCGCGGTCGAACCTGCGATCGAAGAAAGTCTCAAAGTGCCGCTCGTCGTTCGCCGCGCCGATGAAGGTCACGCTCAACGCCGCCTCCACCGCGTGCGCGCGCGCCGCATCGCGCGACCTCTGCACGTACACCGACACCGAATCAGCGACGCCATCGTCACCCGCGCGCATCACGAATCGCCATCCAATCTTCGTTCGCTTCCCGTCGCACACGAAGGCTTGAAACTCGGGAGATCGCCGTTCCGCCTCCGCCGCCGTCGGACGCGCCACTCGCCATCGCACCCGATCCCCTCCCTCGCGTCCATCTTCATCGTATTCCACCACCGCTCGCAGCTTCCCGTCCCCTCGCGCGCTCTCCCGCGCCGCGTCCGATCGCGCCGCGTCCGATCGCGCCGGCGCGCAATCGACCGCGCCGCGCGTCACGACGAGACACCGCTCGCCCCTCGACGGCACGTCCACCCCTCCCCGCTCCCGTCGTCGCCCCGACCGCGTCCGCCCGAGTCCGCCCGTCGACGCGCTCGCCGCGATGTCCCTCGCGCGCGCGTCCCGCGTCGACATTCCCGCCCCCATCCCGCGCGACGCGCGTCCTCGCGCGAGACCGAGACCGACTTATTTCGTCCGATCGCGCGCCGATCGCGCGAATCGTCGTCGCCCGCGCCCGCGCCCGCGCGCGCCGTCGCGTCGTCGTCGCGCTCGGATCGCGCGCCGCGTTTTTTTCGCGCGCGCGCTTCGGTCTTCGCGCCGCGAATCCGCGCGCGCGCGTCGCGATCTCGCGCCGCGCGCGCCTCGGATGCGTCAACGTCGAGCGTCGAACTCGTCGGTTTGTATTCCGCGTCGACGATCGAGGGCGACCGCGTCACAGTCGCGCGCGAAGGAATGGCGACCGAAACGGACGAGCGCGCGTCGATCGAGCGCGCGCTGACGTCGCTCGCGCTGACGGACGACGCGGCGCTGGAGCGCGTGCTCGAAAAGCTGCTGCCGAGCGCGATCGACGCGCTCGCGACGACGCATCCGAACAATGTCGCGAAAATCATGGATCTGCTGAGACACATCAATAAGCGCGTGAACGCGACGACGACGATCGGGTTGCCGCTGGAGAGGATGGTGGACGCGTATTTGACGACGACGAACGCGATGGTGCGGAATTTTGCGCTGGTGTACGCGGAGAAGGCGTTTGAGAGGGCGGACGCGGAGACGCGGGAGATTCAAATCGCGCGAGCGTGTCGAGGGGCGTCGAGACGGTCGAGTGAACAGGCGGATATGGTGTTTCGAATGGCGATGCAGGCGCTGGGGGAGCTTTCGACGAGAGATCCGAGGCGCGATGTGGAATTTTTGAGCGATGATGACGATCGGAAGTTGTTTTTGAGACGCGCGAGAGATTTTTTCGCGTACTCGCCGAACGCCGTGGGAACGAGCGCGAGGACGACACCAAATCGTTTGGAGGCGCATTTATCGGCGTTGGCGGGGGCGTCGATCGGGGTTGAAGGAGCACCGGAGGGAGCGTTGCGAGCGGCGGCGGAAGCACAGCGAGAAGACGCCGAGAGGAGCGTCGAGGCGCCGACGTTGAGCGCGCCGCCGAGCCTGTCGCCGAGCGCGGTGGAACGGATTTTAGGGAAAGGGAAAGCGCCACCTACGCCGGTGGCGTTAGGTAAGCGAAAGTTAAAGCTACTTGAATACATAGCGAGCGCGGAGGTGCTCGATCCCGTGCCAGATATCGATATGGACGACGCGGGCGTCGACGATGGCGTCGAGAAGGAGCGCGAGACAAAGAGTAGATTCTTAGTGAGTGGGGCGGAAATGCTCACGCATTGTCTCATCGCGTCGTGTGATGGTGATCATGAAGTATCCAAACGTGGCGAAGAATTACTCAAGCGACGATGTACGTGGGAGACGAACAAGCCGATTGTCAACTTGGACGACGGGGCAACGACGAGCGAATTATTCCAACTCTTCCTCGGTTCATCGCTGGACGTGCCGGTGGAGTCTCGCATCTTGCCCGCCTCGCCGGCGGTGAAATTAAAAATCATGAATTTGCTCACGCGATCCATGGCGGCGGCTGACGCGTTCCCGAAAAATCTCGAGACGGTGAAAATGTGCCTGTACGGCGACGGTACGACGACACGATTGAAGGCGTGCGGCATGCAGTTTACCGTATGGATGCTGACTCACGCGACGAGTAAGGAATTACTCGCGTTTGCCCCTTCGTTAATGAATGGTATGCTCGAAATTTTAGATTCGCGCACCGACGGCTCGAACGAGGGAGATCAGACTGTGACTTTTGCGCAAGAAACTTTGCGCGGATTTTGCTATCAAGCACTTTCGCAGCTCGCCGAGCGCGACAAAGCGAGCGTGAATCGAGACGTGTTGCTTGCCGAGCGAGTTTTCGACGCGTTAGAAAGCGAACCAGATGGCGTGAAATCCTACGTGCAAGAGGCGGCGCGAACGCTAGTTTCGGCGTATCGCGATTCGCCGTCGACGTACGTACAAACGCGAATGGAAGAATTGATTTTGAGTGCCATCGAGGACAATGATAACAAGGTCAAGCGTCTCGTCGGTGCGCAATGGGCGACTGAAATGTTTCCGTTCTCACACGTCCCGTCGCGGTATGCCAGCATTTTAGCCTCGGGGGACGCCAAGCACGAGATGCAAACGCTGGGCCGACGAGGTTTGCAACCGAGCGCGACTCGCAAGACAAAGGACGACGCGGTTTTACACATCGAGCGCTGGGACGGGTGCGATCGAGAAGTCACCGCGCGCTCGTGGGTGGATGAGAACGCGATGTTTGTGGATTTAACAAGCGACCATTATCGATACATGGAATATCTGGCGTTCTGTCGAGGCGAGACGCCTCGCGTGCTAGAAAAGCACCCACCAGCGTCTTCGTTACTTCGGTATCTCGTCATCAAACTTCCTGGCTTGAACGTCGACCCCGCACTACACGCGGCTTTGCTTTTGCCTGAGAACGCCATGATAAGTGCACTGGATTTCGTGAACGCGTGTTTAAAGAGCGATTATTCCAAGTCGAGAAAGTTGGAGGCGAACGACGTGAAGCTCTACCTCAACTTTTTGAACCGGTGCCTCGTCAAATCGTCGGGACCAGCCCTCGCGAGCGAAGCCTTACGTAGTTTCATAGACTTGCTCGAGCGTGAACCAGCGTTACTCAGCGAAAAGGCTACCGCGGATGCGATTCTAGTGCGTCTGAGACACTTCGTGTCTCACACAGATGCAGAGACTCGTCGGCGCGCCGCCAAACTTTGCGGCGTTCTTGTTGGTAATCTTGAGGCCGATGCGAGGGTACCTTTTATGGATGAATTTCTGTCGCTGTGTAAAGGAGACGAACGTGGCGCTCGTCTGGAGCACCAAGAGGGCGCATTAAGCGCGACTGGCTACATCGTAGGTTCAGGAAAGATTCCGGATGTCGACGCGCTGCGCGCAATTCAAACCTTTGTCGACTTGGCAAAGAAAGTAGGCAAAGGACAAAGTGCCGAAGCTAACTTGGCGAGTGTCGCGGCGGAAGCGATCGGTCACGCAGGACTACGTAAGCCCTTGCACGCTGATATCATCGAGGACGCGCTCGACGCAGTGTGTGGCGTTCTGCAAAACACAGATCCACACGTCGCCAAGCTAGGCGCTCGAGCCGCTGGACACATCATGCTCACGGATGCAAGTGAAAGTACCGCATCTGCGCTTTTACCGCGGCTTCTTGCGATGTGCGAGGTGAAACACGATGACACACAGTTCGCCATAGGTGAGGCGGTTGCGTGTGCGTGGGGGGGCGTCGATGTCGACGCCGATCGCGTGCTCACGACGTCTTTTGTTTCGCTTAACGCCGCTATGAAGTCGCTCGCCTCTGAAGGCAATGACGGTGCCTCTATCGTCGGTATGGATGTTGATGAAATTAAAGCGCGAGTTGCGGCGTACGATCAAGCGAGCGATCCGCGTGCGCACGTCCATCGCGCCGTGCTCGACGCAATTTTCAACCAGTACATTTACAGCGCTCGTGTCGAAAAGAGATGCGCTGCGTGCGTCTGGTTGCTTTCTCTCGTCACGCACACGAACAACCATCCACGGTTGTTATCGATGCTTCAAGACGTTCAGGAAGCGTTTGGATCCTTGTTGGGTGATCAGAACGATCTCACACAAGAACTCGCGAGTCGAGGGATGAGCATCTTGTACGACATGGGCGATGAGGTTCAACAGAAGGAACTTCTCGCTGCGCTGATGGGCACGCTCAACGGCGTCGCGCCAAAGAAGCGTCACATCAAGCTCGACGACAAGGCTGAAGTTTTCGAAGAAGGTACCATCGCACTCGATGATAAAGCGTTGAGAAGTGGTGATAGCGATAAGAGTTCTCTCACGACGTACCAGGAGCTTTGCAGCGTCGTAACGGATATAGGGCAGCCCGACTTGATTTACAAATTCATGGATCTCGCAAACCATCAGCGCGCGATGAATTCATCTCGAGGTGCCGCGTTCGGATTTGCCTCCATCGCGAAGCGCGCGGGTGATGCTGTGACGCCACACTTGGAGAAGCTCGTGCCAAAACTTTATCGGATGATGCACGATCCGAATCCACAGATGCAAGAGGCAGTCAGAGGCATCTGGGTGTCTTTGGTGGATTCGCCAAAGGCAACCGTGGACAAGCACTTTGAAGCCATCATGGATGAGTTATTGCGTGAGTCTGGCAGTCGACTTTGGCGGACGCGTCAATCGAGTGCAAGTGCGTTGAGTGAAATATTGTCCGGGCGAACTTTCAAAGAGATCGAACCTTACTTGGAGAAAATTTGGGACGTGTGCCTACGCGTCATCGACGACATCAAAGAAACAGTGCGCATATCGGGCGAAGGTTTGTGCCGATCGGTGCGTTCATTGACACTGCGCCTATGCGACGCCCACCACAGCGGACCAAGTGAAGTCAAGGGAACAATTGGTATCGTTTTGCCAATCATGCTTGAGCGCGGACTACTTTCCACGGTGAAGGAGGTGCAAGCGCTTAGCATGGATGTCATCATGAAATTGGTCAAGTTTGCCGACGGCGACGCCATCAGACCACACATCGCTGAAATCGTGAAAACGCTGTTAGAATCGCTTTCGGGCATGGAAGACTCGAGATTGAATTACATCGAACAGCACGCCGCGTCGTTTGGACAGGGAGCAAGTGATAAGTTGGAGGCGATGCGTTTGCGCGCGGCGAAATCAAGTCCGATGGGCGAGACGCTCGACCTTCTCATGGCGCACATTGACGAAGACGTGATGAAAGAGCTCGTTTCCACTATGAACTCTGTGTTGCGAACGGGCGTGGGCCTCAATACTCGAGCGGGTGCGGGTCGTTTTCTTCAGCGTTTGTGTATGCGACGCGGTCGACTCGTGCGACCGCACGCCGCGACTCTGTTCAAGATGCTTTTGGCGTCGGCAGTGAATGACGCATCGGCAGCGGTGCGAACGAGTTTCATCTCCGCCATCGCCGCCATCGCGCGGTACGCCGAAGAGCCCGGAGTCAATGCTTTAGCGCAAGAGATCGCACGCTTATTCAAGAGCGACACCGAAACTGAACGTGCTGTTGCGGCGCAGCTTGCACTCGAGCTGTCGCGCAACGCGCCCGATGCGTTGAGTCCGCAAAAAACTCTTGTTCTTCCCCTCGCTTTCGTCGGCTCCTATGATTCCATCGACGCCGGTAAGAAAAAGTGGAGTGAAGTGTGGGAAGAAAATTCGGGCGGCGTCTCGGCAAGCCTTCGCGTTTACTTTGACGAAATTCTCGCGATAACATTTGAGTACTTGGCGGCGAAGCAGTGGCAACGCAAGAAGCAAGGCGCGGAAGTTTTCGCCGCAATATCGCGCGCGTCCGCAGATGTCATCGCGACCAGAGCTGATGATGTGATGACACGACTTTTGGCCGAGCTTCCTGGACGTATATGGGAAGGGAAGACATCCGTTCTTGATGCGGTGGCGGCATTGACGAGCGCTTGCCCACGACAAATTGACGCGACGGCTGTGGTGGATGCTTTGCTCACCGAGAGTCAAAGAGCTAAGACTGATTACCGCAAGTCCGCTCTGGATGCTGTTGATGCAGTACTCGTCGCGATTGCGTCAACGGAGAGCGATATTGACACGGAAATTATCGCGAAAGTTGTTCCGGTGGTGGAGTGCGCGTTAAAAGCAGCGCCTGCGCCCGTCGATGACATCGACTCTGGCGTCGGTGCCGCAGGATCTTTGGAACGCCAAAACGAAGCTAAGTACGAGGCCGAGAAGCGTCAGAAATCCCAGTCGATGACAGCGACTGCCGCAACGACCGTTCTCGCGACTGTGCTGAATCGCTTCAAATCTCTCGATGCAATTCGTCCGCATGCTTCGCTATGCGCCGAGCTTTGCGTCGCAAGTCTCGATGCGGAGTTAAGCAAAGATCGTCGACGCCAAGGTCTGAAGGCAGTCGTCGGCTTGATGCGTATCGTTCGAGATTCGAAAGAATTCGTGGCCTCGTTCGCTGTCGAGCCTCTTCTTGAAGTCGTCGTCGCTGCCGCCGGCGACTCATCCTCCACGGCGCTTCGGCTCGACGCTATCGAAGCCTTACTCGCGCTCGCGAGCCATACGCCGGTAAAGTCAGCGGTAGAAGATGCGCTAAAGCAATGCGTAACGAATGACAAATCTCCAGACGTTGTTCGATCCGCCATGCGCGCGAGAGCCGAACTCACGGGAGGTACAGTCCCGATGACAGCATAGCGCAAAAAGGAGCTTGCTCCGTGTAAATTACTACAACGATGAATTAAATGTTCGGCAATACGAACGTCACGAGACTGACGAATCCGATGAGCAAGATGAGCGCGTTCCAAACTCCCGCCTGCACCCCCATCATGGTGAAGTTGGCCACCATGCCCGAGACCTCGCGCTTTTCGTCATCCGTCAAGTTGGCGTTGTCCACGATGCTCGACGTCACCACGTCTTTCCGCCCCTCCCAAAACTGTTCCTCTTCTGCCTTCGCTTGCACGTACGTCGCCAAATCATCGAGCGTATTCTCCAGTTTTCGCACGGCGTCTTCGTCGTCTTCGCTCGGTGCTCGACCCTCAAGCGCGTCTTGGTACAGCTGCAGCGCCTTGAGATCGTTCCGGTTCCCCGCCACCACGCGACGAATGGTCGGCATCTTCGTGTTCATCGCCTTCAAGTCGTCCGTGAGCGTTTTCGCGCGTTCGATGAGGGCGTCGGTCGTGACTTGGGCGCGAATGACGGATCGCGAGCGGGACGGATAAGCCGCGCGGCGCGAGGCGGCGACGGTCGTGCGCCCGGAGACTTGCGCTGGCGTCATCGTTCGCGCGAACGACGCGTGCATCGTTATTCGACTACGAGCGTCGATGGCGCGATCGTGAGCGCGCGCTGGGAAGTGCCGCGCGTGGGGCTCCGCTCTGGCTCATCATCAGGCGACGTCGTCCGCCTGAAGCGTCGCTTCAGAATCCTCTAAAAACCGCCCCGACGCCCATCCAGAGTAATGACACCTCCACGTCCCGTCGTCATAAGCGTCTACGACGCACTCGGCGAAGTTTCCGACGCCGCGTCGCATCTGGCACAGACGCTTTTCCTCGCGGTTGGCGCCGCCGGCGAACAGCCGACCGAGCACGCCGCCGTGCGTCACGGCGATGATCTTCTTTCCGGCGTAGTTTCCCGTGCTTACTGTTTGGAAAAACGCGCTCAATCGCGCGTCCACTCCCGCGCTCGACTCACCGCCGCCGGGCACGGCGGCGTTGCGGTCGCGCGACTTCCACACCTTGAATGCCGAAGGCACCGACGTCGCGAGCGAAGCCCTCTCGAGTCCTTGCAAGTCTCCCAAGTGACGCTCTCTCAGGTTCGCGTCTTCGATGAGCGCCAAGTCCAGGGCGTCTGCGATCGCCCGCCCGGTGACGCTGGCGCGGCGGAGGTCGCTGCTAAACACCGCGACGGCGTCGTCGTGCGCAGCGGCAGCTCTCGGCGCCGCGAGCGCGACTTGTTCGAGTCCGGTTTCGTCAAGCGGTGGGTCCAGTTGGCCTTGTATTAAGTGTCGAGCGTTGAACTCCGACTGCGCGTGCCTGAAAAAGACGACTCTGGTCGACGGCATGCCCGGTTGTGAGGTGGTGAGCTTGATTGATTCGATAACTGTCAGTTTTCATTTTCAACTCGTTTTGTGATTGTCGTGCGAGCTAAGAGCAGATTCAAGAGCATGGGATTCTACGAACGCGTTAGAACTGCACGTACAGGTCGCGATCGGCGTTCATTTCCTGAACCAACTCGACCGCCTCCGTGAGGGCGACTTCGCCGAATTTGGTCAAGTAGTTGTTGTTGATGGAGAGCGTTTGCAAGGAACCGTCTGCATTGTTCTTGATCGCCTGCGCCAGAGCGAAAGCGCCCTTGTCCTTGATTTCGTTGTAACCGAGGTCGAGGTTGGTCAATACTTCGTTGACGACGCCGAGCGACTGCGCGAGCGCCGCAACGCCGTCGTCGCCAAGGTCGTTGCCGCGCAAATCCAACACCGCGAGCGAGCTCGAGTACTTGATCGCATCCGCGAATGCGAAGCCGCCTTCCTTGCCAATTTTACACCAGCCCATACGCATGGTATTTAATTTACCATGAAATTTCACCGTCTCTGCGAGAGCCTTGCCACCGGGGACACCGATCGGGTTGTACCCGAGTTCGAGCGTCACCAAGGATTCGTTGTCTCGCAACGCTTCAGCAAGCTTCTCGGCGCCGAAAGCGCCGATGTTGTTCCCACCGATATCAAGAAGCTCTATCTTCTTGTTATCTTTGAGCGATTCGGCGACAGCGGCGCAGCCGTCGTTTGCGAGCTCGTTCATGTACAGGTTGAGATGCGTCAACGCGTCGTCGTCCTTGAGATAATCGCGAAGCGCCGGTCCTGCTTCGGGGCCGATGGAGTTGTTGCCGAGGTCCAAGTTGTTAATTTTATCTTTGCGCGCCGCCAGTCCCTCACAGAGCTTGATGCAACCTTCGTTGCCTATGTCGTTTCCGTTCAATTGGAGAGAGCGCAACCCAGTGTTCTCCTTGAACGCGGCGCCGAGCGCCGCGGCGCCGAGAGTGCCGACGTAGTTGCCGCTCAGAGCGAGCAACTCCACCGTGCTATTCTGCGCAAACGCCTGCGCGAGCGCGCCTGAACCTTCGTAATCGACCATATTGTTGTTCATCTCGAGGGAAGTGATGGTGGTGTTCGTCTTGAGCGCCTCGGCGATTGCCCTGGCGCCTTCGTCGCCGATCGAGCACGCGTTCAAGTTGATGGTTGTAATCTTTTCATCCGTCTTGAGATAGTCCGCCAACACCTTCGCACCTTCGTCGCCCAGCGAGTTACTCGCGAGCGACAACATCGTCAGCGTGTCGTTACACTTCAGCGCCTCGCAAAGCGCCGTGACGCCCTCGACGCCGATGCCGTTCGCGCTCATGTCCACGCACGTAGCCACGTTATTGTACGCGAACGCTTCGGCGATGAAGCACGTACCTTCGTCACCGAGATTCTTACCACTCGCGTCGACTGTTTGCACCCGTCGCAGTTCGTCCATGACGTCGCGAAGCATGCGCTTGGCTTCGCGCGTGATGATCTTCTTCTGTTGTTGCTGCTGCTTCGGCGCCACGGACACCGGCCCGTCCATACCGTCCTCTCCAACTCCACTCGCGACCGGGACGTCATCGCTCGTCGCGCCCATGGACGGCATACCGCCATCGAACGCGCCGCGGTCCCCAGGCGACGATGCCTTCCCCCCGCCGCCCTTCAACTTCGTCCACGCAAAGTACCCGACGACGGCGAGCGCCGCGCCCGCCGCGCCGACGACGGTCATATCCACCTCCATCGCCGTCCCCGCACCGCCGCTTCGCTGACCGACCGTCGCCTTCTTCTTTTTCGCGCCCGATCGCTTCTTTTTCCCTCCCGCGGATTTCGTCTTCTTCCCGCTCGCGCTCGCGCCGCTCGCCGCGCTCGGCGCCAGCGCGTTCGCGTCCGCCGGCGCCGACGTCTCTCGCCCCATCTCGCCCTCGCCCGTCGCCTCCGTCGCCGTCGCGCCATCACCGACGTCCGCGTCGCCCGACGACGCGTCCGCGTCGCGCGCGACGTCCGTCGTCGCGCTCGCGTCCCCGCTCGCATTCGTCGTCCCCGAGGTTTCCGCGCCGTCTCTTCCGTCACCGTTCGCGCCGTTCGCGCCCGCCGTCGCGCGCGCCGCCGCGCATCGACGCGCGATCGCGCGTCCGACCGGTCGCGCGCGCGCGCGCGCGTCGAGCGCCGCGCGCGACGCGACGCGACGCGCGCATTTCGCCGAGGAAAACCTCGCGGTCGACGGGGACGTCGCCATCGCGACGCGTCCGCGCGTCCGCGCGTCCGCGCGCGTCGACGATCGCGCGCGCGGTGGCCTCGCGCTTCGTGCGCGCGCGATTCGAGCGCGATTCGAGCGTCGCCGTCGTCGCGCGGCGCGACGATGAGTGCGGGACGGCGCGTCGGCGTCGACACAAATCGTCTCGCGCGCGAATGGCGCGCGGACGCGCGCGCGTCGATCGCCGCGCGCTGGCGCTCGCGGTGTGCGTCGCGGCGTCGAGCGTCGCGCGCGGGCGCGCGGCGGTCGACGCGCGCGCGGCGGCGTCGAGATGGTTGGACGACGCCATCGCGCGGGGCGGTGTCGACCTCATCGACGGCGCGCGCGTCGCGGACGAACGCGCGGGGAGCGATCGACTCGGACTCGCGCTGACGCACGCGCCGGTAGAACGCATGGAGGCGTACGCGCGCGTGCGGTGGAACGAGACGCTGCATCCGTCGAGGTACGACGCGACGGCGCCGGGCGGATTGGGCTCGGCGTTGGCGTCGATGCGGAGCGAGCACGGGAACGACGATAAGATGGCGCTGATCGTGTGCTTATTGTATGAGCGGTATGAATTGGGCGATCGAAGCGCGTTCGCGGAATATTTCAGGACGATGCCGGGGGAATTCGATACGCCGACGCACTGGAGCGACGACACGGCGAAGGAGTTGCGCGGGAGCGATACGTACGAGGTGGACATCGTGGATGAGTACAATTTGTTGAATACGGTGTGGAACGCGCTACGCGTGCGAGTGTTTGACGTTTACACGGATGTTTTCGTCGGGAAAGCGGCGAGATCGTTGTACGCGTTGCGGTGGGCGTGGACGGTGGCGCACGCGCGAGCGACGCGGGTGAGCGGCAAGGATGGGTTGGCGCTCGTTCCGGTGATTGATATGATTCGAGAGTGCGGCAAAGATGTTGATGCTGATAAAACTGACATCGTCGATGACGAGGGATTCGCGGTGTACGATCCACACGCGGATGAGGTGGTGGTGTACGCGAAGCGAGACTACGCTCCGGGCGAAGAACTTTGCGAGCGATTCGGCGGCTGGAACAATGGCGAGTCGGTGCAGCATCTCGGGTACTTACCAGACGTGCATACAAACTCAACGCGTAATTGTGTGTTGATGGTTCTCACGCCAGAGAAGAAAAGAAACGAAGAGAAGGTTCGCAAGGCTGGTTTTGACGTCCCCTGGCGCGTTTGCGTACCGTCTGCGGCGAGCGAGTCGTCTTTGGACATGCTCTCGGCGTATGCCGAGCTCGCGAGTGGTCGTGCCGTGGAGATCGGTGGCGATGGTGTGCCTAAGAATGTTCGTCGTGACGGTGTACGAGATGTCCTACTAGCGCGTCTCAAACGCTACCCGACTTCGCTCGAGCAAGACGACGCCGCGCTCTCGACGATGCGTGATTCCATGCGAGAATTCGCCGCCGCACTCGAGCGAGATGACATGCAACTTCTCGAGCGCGAGCGCGTTCGAGAAAAACTCAGAGACATGCGTCGGAGCGCGCTGGCAGTGGAACTTCGCGTGCGCGAAAAGACCATCCTCAACGCTCTCATAGATAGAGTAGCGCCCGCCGCGGATGAACTCGTCAAGGATGAGCTGTAGCTCTGATGTAAACGAAGGAAGTTCAAATAGATTGATCGCCGCTTGTTTGTTGTTACAAAACGTTGATAAATCGCAAACGGTGTGGTCGAGCGGATGAGATGGTGTAGACATCAGGCCGCCAAAAATAATAATGTTTTCATGTTCAAGAGAAGTGTGACTGATGACACACTTCTTTGGAAAATGGGTAGAAAATACAAAATGTGAACAGTTGGATAAATGAGAAAGACTTCAAGCGATCGTGAGTGCCTTTCGGGACAAAATAAATGTTGAAATCGGGTGCTGTGGAAGCCATGACACATATGGTACAAAAGCGCTGAGGTGGAAAAGTCTCTCACTTCTTGGACACTTGGCAAAGCTTTTGGATGTACTGCACGCTGGTGACATTATGATCAGCGACGGATCGTGTACCAAACTCGACGATGCCATCGTCCAATGGGACACCGATGACGGTTCGAATGTTGGCTTGCTCGGCTTGACGCTTGCGTTGGAAGCTCCACGCCGGCAACTGGCGAATGTCTTCGTGCCACTCGTAGTTTCCGGTGTAGCCAATCCTTCCTGGCATCCCAAAACCCATACTGAAGCGCTTAAACATCGTGAATGACGTGTCCACGAATAAACTTATCCCGCTCGCGTCTGGTATGCACACTCGAGACACGCACGTGAGCGACTTCTTGTCTTCGTCAAACTCCCAAAACAACCCATAGTCGAAGCCCTTGGCTTCGCACACGAATCGCATACGCATCTCCATCGAGCTCGTACTCGCACAGCGTTCAAGTGGATTGACCAAAGGTCCGTCGCGATGAAACATCGACATCGCTTCGTCGAGCAACCGATCGATTTGTTGCCTTGACCCGCTCCTCGTCAAATCCGCGCTCGCCATCGTTTGCGCGCTCGTCTGAGACTCTCGCGCGCTATTCATGAAATCCGTCATGCTTTCCACGCGTTTATTATTCGCCGCATCCATTCGGTTATCGTCATCTTCCAAGCTTCCATCCTCACTCTCGAACGACCCAAACGTCCCCGTCGTCTCGAGCGCGCTGTCCGGCGACACGTGCCTTCGCTCCGAAGACGCGTCCGTCTTCGCCGCGAGCGCACTCTTCTGCCCTCCTCGCGCCTCATTCCCTCTCACGCGCGTGTCATCACTCGAACGAACCGAAAGATTCTGCAGCATCGCCCCCGGATGACTCACCAGCGGGTGTTCTTGCGCGTCCCTCTCGCGCGCTCGAGGACCAATGTCCAACGTGGCGCTCGTTCGTCGAGTCAGCTCGTCCCTCGACGCCATCTCGCGCTCGATCACCGCCTGAACGCTTGCGATCGCTCGCGCGATATCCAAGCCACCGATCACGATCACTCGATCGACGCAGTTCGCGTCGCGCGCGCGCGCACCGTCGACGGCTCGCGATCGCCCTCGCGGGTGTTTCGCGGGACGTCACGCGGGATTCGACGATTCTCGCGCTTCACGCTGCGATCGACGCGTTCGAGCGCGCGCGAAGCGTCACGCGCGGTCGATGGAAAGTCGTGCGCTCGTCGCGCGCGCGTGGGCGGCGGACGGGCGTCGCGCGCGCGCGCGCGGCGGTGTCGCGTCACGCGCGGGTGTCGGGGGACAGCGCGGCGATAACGTTCGTGCGATAAACAAATTTGATGCCTGTTTGGGCATTTGTAATACGGTGTTTGTCGCGCGTCGAAATACCCGAAAAAGTGCACTTTTTGCACTTTTTGCCCGAGTCTTATCTCTTCGTCGACGACGGCGACGCGCGACGACGACGCGCGACGGCGACGCGCGACGAAGGGAGAGGAATCGGGCGCTGGTGATGAGATGATTCTAAGTCAAAGAGTGATTATCGCAACGACGCGGGATGGTCTACGCGACGATGTCGCCGGGCAAGCCGAGCTTTTCGACGAGCTTGGGGACGACGGCGCCGTCGTCTTTGTCCACCTCGCCGCGAAGATCGGCGAGTTTGACGCCGGAAGCTTTCAATAACGCGGGCATTTTGTCGGTGTCGTCGCCGGCGAGCGCTTGCACGCGGGCGAGAACGTGAGCGAAGATGGTGAGGGCGAAACCTTCGGCTAAGATGTACCCGGGGTCTTCCCCCTCCGGCGTGGCTTTACGAAGGGCATCGGCGAGGGAGGCGAGCGTGCAAGAGCCATCGATGACTGGTCCAGCGAGAGAGGCGGCGATGTGGTCACCAGCCTTGGGCAAGTCGCACATGACATCTTCGATGTTGTTGAAGAGCGGCGCAAAACCTTCAATCAACTGAGCGCCAGACATCGGGCCGTCAGAGGCGGCGAGCGCGCGAACGAGCCCGTACGCAGCCTCCCAGTCCATGTCGCGACGCTCAAAGCTCGTCGTCAAGAAGTATTCGATGAACGCAACGATGCGTCGCGGGTCCCACGTTGCGATGACCTTAACGGCTTCGCTGGTGTCCTTATCGTCATAAAAGTACTCCGTCGTCTTCTTGCGCTCAGCAATGAAAGCTGCGTCGTCGACCATGGCCTTCTCCTCCGTCGCCACCTTTGGCACAGGTACCGCCGCAGGCTTAGACTCAGCCGCTGAAAGTGTGCCTCGCGGCTGCGGAATGCTCGATCGAGCGTCCATCTCGCGTGCGCCGCCGCCGCCTCTGACATCACCTCCCCCACGCTCGCGCTCGTCGCGCACGCCACTACCACCCGCACCACGTCGATCGCCACCGCCGAATGCACCTCGCGATTCGGTGCGTTGGAATCCGCCTGATCGATCGTCGCCACCTCGTGGCGCGCCACGGCTCGGGGGACGATCAAAGTCGCCGCCTCGGCGACTGTCGCTTCGCGGCATGGCACCAAATGAACCAGTGCGCTCGGGGCGACCGCCGGCACGGCGCGTTTGCTCCATGGCTGCGCGTTGTGCGTCGCGGTGAACGTCTTCAATCTTCTTCGGGCCTTCTTCCTTGCGACGCTCGCGCCACCCCTTGGCGCGAGTGTCTATGACGTCTTGCAACATGAATCGATGACGAGAAGACATCTCTTCAGATTTGCTCAACACTTCCATGCGGCGGAAGTACGCATCCATGTACGCCTTGGCTTTTTGGTGATCAAGTTGACCGCCAACAGTAGTCATGAGCTTACACAAAGCCTCCACGTCTTCCTCGTTCGGAGTCTTTTCGCCCTCGCCTAGAAGCTTCATGATGCACGTATGCATAATGCGTTCGGTGAGCATTGACTTTTTGAATAATTCACCGATGAAACGAATGTTACCGAGCATGCGTCTGCGCGCCTGGAGAAGTCTGTCCTCTCTCTTCAGTTGCTTGCGTCGCTCTTCGAGCGCAAGCTCCTCCTCAGTCTTCGGCTTTGGCGGTTCATCGATTTCACCATCCTCGAGCTCCTTCTCAGTCTCGGACTTTTCTTCACCCTCTTCACCCTCTTTCTTGTCGTCGTCTTCATCGTCACCCGCTTCAGCCTTGGCGATGGCTTTGTCGCCAGATTCGAACTCTTCTTGGCACTTGTTAAGAAGTACGCGCTTGAACGTGATAGCTTGTTGTCCCTCCGGCGCAGCGGGATCTAAGAATTCTACGCCCTCGCTCAAGAAGCGATCAGAAAGCACGCGACACAACTCGGCGTACAAAGAAGAGAAGGTGGGCTCTTGAAGCGCCTTTTCGAACAATTGTCCGATGAGTCCGACCAAAGTGATGGCTTCGGTGATGCCGACGTCGAGAAGCTTCTCGAGAAGCTTCTCAAAGTTATCAGGTGTAAGCTTGTTGAGAATCGCCTTGAACGAACGCTGACGTTTCTGTTCTTCATCGTCCACGGTACCAATGACGTACTTGTTATCTGTCTTGTGCAACTTCGGGAGCTCGCCTGCTGGGATGCGATATTGCGACTGGTTGTATCCGCCGCCACCGCGACGATCGCCGCGACGACCACCTTCGCCCGCGGGCAACTGTCGATGCGCCCACTTATCATCTCCTTTTTTACCGTCGTAACCACCGCCACCGCGGCTTCCACCGCCTCGACGACCGCCGCCACCGCCGCGACCGCCACCGAACGATTGCACTCCCGGCGGACAAATGAAACCAGGCACGGGCCAGTAGTCAATGTCATCAGGAACGGTCCAATTCGCTGGCGTTGTTTGTGCGATCGGGGCATCGCGCATGGCTTTGAGCTCATCCACAGTGTACTTGCCATCGGCAGGTTTCGCCGCGAGGGTGAAGTCTGTAATCGGCGGCGGCAAGCGCGAGCGCTTGACGTCGGCGGCGGATCCAACGTCAGAGCCAGCGTCGGAGCCGATGCTCGAGACAGATTCCGACTTCGCGAGCTGCACCCCAGCCACGGCTTCGGCGAGCTCCTCGACGACTTTGTGCTTGGGCGGTTCGGGCGCCTTGGGCGCTTCCTCTTGCTTGGGAGGCTGCGGCTTGGGCGCTTCGGGAGCCTTGCGCAAAATGTCCGCCGCCGTCGGCGCCACGGGTTTCACCGGCGCCGGCGCGGGTGCCGGCACTTCCGCGGCTTTCGGTGCGACCGGTTCGGGCGCGGGCGCGGGCGCGGGCGGCGCCGCGGGCTTGGCCGCCATCGCCGCAAAGTTGATCGGCGGCGGCACCGCCGGCGCGGACGCGGCCGGCGCGACTGGCGCCGCCGGCGCCGCCGGCGCCGGCGATGCGACACCCGCAGGCGCCGCCGCTTCGACAGCAGCGGGCGACGCGCTCGCCGCGGGAGGCGTCGACGACACCGGCTTCTCAACCTTGACCTCTTGCTTCGTCTTCGGGTTAACAATCTTGATCGCCTTGCTCGCCACCTTTGTCGGCGGCGTCGACGGCGTCGACGGCGGTTTGATCCCCGGCGGCTTCGCGTACGCCGGCATTCCCATCGGTGGCATTCCCATCATCATCCCCGGATGAAACGGCGCTCCTCCCTGCACGAACATCTGCCCCGGAGCCATCCCCGGCGCGCCCGGCTTCCCGCCCGGCGGCATCATCCCCATCATCGGTCCTCCCGGCATCGGTCGACCCCCCGGCGGCATCCCCGGCATCCCCATTCCCGGTCCTCCCATCCCGGGCTTTCCTCCCGCGCCCTTCGCCATGTTCATCGTCCCGAACATGAACTGTTGCGGCGGCATGCCGCTCCCCGCCGCGCTCGCGATGACCTTCTTCTCCTCCTCCGTTCCCTTCGCCCCCCCCCCGCTCGCGTTCCCGCGCGGTTGCGGCACTCCCGGCGCCTGATTACGATTCGGCATCGCGCCCGACATCTCTCGAGTCGTCCCTCGCGTCTCCGCGCCCTCCGCGCGCGTCGCGCGCGCCGATCGATCGCCGACGCTCGCCTCGCCGCCGCCGATCGACGCGCCGCGCGCCGTCGCTCGCGGTCGCTCGCGGTCGCTCGCGTCCGCCGAGTCGTCGCGCGCTCGGATCGTCGTCGACCGATCGGCGCTCGCGTCGAAGTCGGACGTGCGCGAGACGCGCCGCCGTTCTGCCGTCGCCGCGCCGCGCGCGCGTCGCCTCGTCGTCGGGCGAGGTCAAAACGCTCGGTGATTAGGGTCACGCGCGCACATGGCCTCGAACGCGTCGAGACTACGGCGTCGCGCGTCCTCGTGCGTTTATCTCGATCGACGCGCGCCGTCGATCGCGGTCGCGCGATCGATCGACGCCGCGAGGTTCGACGCGCGCGCGCGATCGAGGTTCGATCGCGGGTTCGATCGACGCGGGCGCGCGCGGGGCGTCGCGCGGCGCGGCGCGGCGCGGCGCGGCGCGCGAGACGACGACGCGCGACGACGCGAGGCGACGCGGGATGGACGCGCGCGCGACGTCGAGGGCGTCGGCGTGGACGCGCGCGCGCGAGACGCGCGCGAGGGGCGAGCGACGCGCGGCGAGCGGCGACGGCGCGCGCGCGCGGGCGAACGCGCGGCGGCGAGCGACGCGCGCGACGCGCGCGCGAGGGGCGGAGCACGCGCTGGACGCGCTGTACCTGGGCGGACGCGCCGAGCGGGACGCGCGCGAGCTCGTGCTGCGGATCGGGGAGAGCGAGGTGAGGCTGGAGACTGGGAAGATTGGGTTGCAGGCGAACGGCGCGGTGTTCGCGAGCGAGGGGGAGACGGTGCTGTACAACACGGCGTGCGCGTCGAGGGAGTGCACGGGAGATGGGTCGTTCGTGCCGCTGACGGTGAATTACGCGGAGCGGTTCTCGGCGGCGGGGAGGACGTCGGGAGGGTATAAGAAGCGAGACGGGGGGTTAAGAGAAAACGAGACGCTCAAGGCGCGATTGGTCGATCGGCCGATACGACCGATGATGTACAAGGGATGGGGATACGAAACGCAGGTTTTGCAGTGGTTGATGAGTTTTGACGCCGAGCGATCGACGGATGCGCTGGCGATCACGGCGGCGTCGGCGGCGTTGGCGGTGAGCGACATTCCGCTGAAGAAGCCCGTCGTGGGCGTTCGAGTGGGTCTGATGCCTGGCTCGGATGAACCGGTGGTGAATCCGACGTCGGAACAAATGAAACAATCGAGATTGGACTTGGTGCTCGCCGGCACGGACGAGGCGGTGCTCATGATTGAGGGCTTTTGCGACTTTTTGACCACGGATGAAATGTTGCGAGCGATTGAAAAGGGCCAAGAGGCGGTGGCCAAGGCGTGCAAGGAAATTGACGCTTGGGCCGCAACTGTCGCGCCGCAGAAGATGATGCAAAAACTCATCGTGCAGCCCGAGGGCGTGGACGAGGCTGTCGCTGCGCTCGTGGAGGATGAATTGAAGCAAGCCATCGTCGTTCCGATCAAGCAAGAGCGAGGGGCGATGATTGGCGCCGCCCGCGAACGCGCAGTGGAAGCTCTTCAAGATGAATTCCAGGTACGTCAGTGGTTGCGCATACGCTGTCTCGCGCGAATCGGCGCTATTTCTCGCGCGAAACCTCGATAAGTCCCGCGCTCTACCGAATAGTCGCAGCCGTTTCTCTCGAGAACTTGTTGGTTGCGGCTCAACTGCGAGCGCGTAAAGAAACGTGAATGCTTCGAACGGGCGCCCAGCCCACCTTGGTGTCGCAGCCGAGTACTTCTGGATCCGCCCTTTGCACGCATTGCAAATTCTTGACGACGCCGCGAGCGAGACGGAACCGACTGACTTATGTACACTTTTTCACACATCGTCGCAGGCTTCCGCCGTAATCAACGCGTGCGGCAAAATTGAGTCACGCGCCCTTCGCGACGTGATCCGAACCAAAGGTCGTCGTCAAGATGGTCGCACGACGTCGATGATTCGTCCGATTGCGTGCGAGGCGGGTATACTTCCTCGAACGCATGGCAGCTCGTTATTTACTCGCGGCGAAACGCAAGCCATCGGCGTCGCGACTCTCGGCGGTAGTCAGGATGCTCAGCGTCAAGACGACGTCGAAGCGGGCGAAGACAAACGCTTCATGTTGCACTACTTCTTCCCTCCGTCATCTGTTGGCGAAACTGGTCGCACGGGTGGCGCATCCCGACGTGAGATTGGTCACGGAAACTTGGCTGAACGCGCGCTCATGCCCATCCTTCCATCGGAGGAGGACTTCCCTTTCGTGTGCAAACTGGAAAGCACAATCACGGAAAGTAACGGTTCCTCGTCAATGGCCACTGTCTGCGCGGGCACGCTCGCTTTGCTCGATGCCGGTGTTCCTATTAAAAGGTGCGGGTTTGGCGACATAGTCGTCGCGGAAATATTTTTCGAAAAAGCCAGGTCCTTAAGAACGCTCTTCGTTGCGCCGCTTTTGTGGTGTATGGAGAGAGATCGAGTCATAACTTGGCGACATTCAGATGCATAGCGACGCGTTTTGCGTCGTTTATTTGCTGCTGCGCTAGCGGTTGAACCGTGGAACGGACGATTCTTCAACTGTCCCGCGCTGTATTCAAACGCCGCGCGGAAATTTGTTTCTCGCGTCGCGCTCGCTCTCTCAGTCACTGACCTTTTTTTATATTTTCAATTCGCAGGAAAGTCGCGGGTATCGCCATGGGCTTAATTTTGGGTTCTGAAGCCGCGGGCGGTGGCGATGAGCTCGAGCCCATCGTTCTCACCGATATCTTGGGCTCTGAAGACGCGCTCGGCGACATGGATTTTAAAGTTGCAGGCGACAAGGACGGTATCACCGCGTTCCAGATGGATATCAAGGTCGAAGGTATCACGATCGATGTCATGAAAACCGCGCTCGAAGAGGCGCAAAAGGGACTCGTGCACATCCTCGGCGAGATGGAAAAATGTGACCCTGCGCCCGCGGGCGCCACGAGCAAGTATGCCCCGCGCATCGCTTCCATCGCGGTGCCGGAGAAGTACTTTGGCAAAGTCATCGGTAAGGGTGGGGAGACCATTCGTTCCATCATGGAGAAGACTGGTGCTGAGAACATCGATGTTAACAAAGAAAAGGAGATGGTGTTTGTCACTGGTGGCGCTGACGCGGACCTCGATGCGGCGATTCGGATGATCGAGGGCATGATTGTTGAACCAGAGGTGGGTAAAATTTATCGCGGCTGCGTCGTGAAGAAGGTTGTTGAATTCGGCTGCTTTGTTGAATATTTGCCGGGTCTCGAAGGACTTGTCCATATCAGTGAGCTCGACGTTTCACGCGTGCCAAACGTCTCCGACGTGACGTCCGAAGGAGCGGTGATGGATGTCAAGATTATCGCGGTCGATAATCGTGGTAAAACCAGTCTGAGTCGCAAAGAAGTTTTATTGGAGGAAAACCCAGAACTCGCCGCGGCCGGTTCTATGTCCGACGACAGCGCGAATGAAAGGAACGGTGGTGGCGGCGGACGAGGTGGTGGCGGACGCGGGGGTCGCGGTGGTCGTGCAGGACCGAAACGTGATTCGGGCGGCCCCAAGCGCGACTCGGGCGGGTTCTAATTTTTCTGATTTTTCGCGCATTTTTATCGGCATTACTAGATGTAGAGCTAGGCTATTGCGATTGACTTAAAGCTTAAAGCGCTCCTCGCTAGCAGATCCCCGAGTAGACCCCCGAGTTCCTTCACGAAACACCTTCTTCGGCGTCGAATTTTTCACCGACTTGGCTTTGGGCTTCCCCTTTTCGTCTTTGAAGGCGTGGTCCGCGTGTCGATGCGCGTCCAGGCGCTCGATGAGATCAGCTTTGCGTCCCTTTGTCGGTAGCCCATGGCATTTCAACTCCAGCTTGAGTTCCCCCACTTGCTTCTTTTCCCACGCTCGCCGCGGATCCACCGCCTCGTCTTCTGCTTCCTCTGGGTCGGCGTTCATCGTAGCGTCGGCGTTCGTGTCGTCGTCTTCATCTTCGTCTTCATCTTCGTCTTCATCTTCGTCTGGTTCGGACTCTGATTCAGGCTCTGAGCCAGCGTTCGAATCAGACGAATCTGATACATCCGCTTCTCGGCTTCGCTTCTTCCCCGACGACGGACTCCGTGCTGCTGGTGTTTCTTCGGAACGCCTCTCTTTTCGTGGCAAATTTTCTTGACATTCATTCGTATCATCACCTTTTCGCCCTTCCAGAGCCGAGATATCGATATGTCGAAACTTTGGCTTGATTTCGTCCTCTTCGCTTTCACGCTTTATCTCCACGCCCTCCTTCGGAGCTTCTGAGCTATCCTCCACGTTTGCATCGGCATCCGCGTCGGTATCAGCTTTGGCTTTGAATTTAGCGTGTTGCTGTTTGGCGTTATTTTGCCTATCCAGGACTCCAAGCGCGGCGGCGAGGCGCGATCCTGAGCCTGCCGCCGCACGAGCCGCGCCACCTCTCTCCGCGATGCCAAGCGCCGCTTCCTTCGCTTGCATGTCCATTAAGGGCTTCAATAAATCACCTGCATTCGGCGGATAAAACAAACGCTCAGCTTTTTTGCGATGGTGTTCGGCACGCAGCAAGACATCCGACTCGGTGGCGGCGTCGTCAGATTCGTTTTCATCCTTTGACGTGATGGAATCGCCTTCAGATGAATCCTTCGTCGGGCGAAGTGCTCCATGCGCGGCCGTTTCTTGCAGATGCTTTCGTGCCTTTATGGCAAACTTTCCATAGTCCATATGCCAACGAAGTCTCAGAGTTTCCAACATGCTTTGCACCGTGCCGAGGACGCCTCCAGTACCTCCCGCCTCGTGCTGCTCGATCCCCGATCCGAAGTCCACGTCTGTGCCGTACGGCATGAACGGAGTGACGGCCAGAATGTGCGACTGCGCTTCAGCCTCCCATACGACAGTTCTATCGTCTACGATGACCGTGAGTTCGGCGGGAAAGTGAGCGCCGCACGTCGTGCGCAAAGATTTCATCTCGTCCACGCCGACGGACTTGACTCTGTGCTCGAGTTGTGCGGGTTCAAACACCGCCCCGTGCGGATCTAAAATCCTACAAACCTCCCGCGCGTAGTTATTGGAAGCTTTTGTACAAACAAAAACTTCAGCGCGCTTTGATTGACGACCGTCGGATCCGGCCAAGTACTTTCGCATCTCCTCCCAACCCGGACGCACGTGCACGAGCATCGCCGTGGCGGGGTTTGCCGGGTTGATCACCGTGAACACGAGCATCGCGCCCTTGATGTGCGGACTCGGAATTCGAATAATGTTTCGCAATCTTTGCATACCGTTGGGCAAGCTCTCGATCTCTGGAATCGTCACCGATCGTCTGTTGTTGTGCGTCACCGCGCCTTCGGAACAATACTGGTACAGCATCGCTCTATCGGTTTGCAAGCGCCGCAGCGCTTGCTCGCACGCAATCTTATCCTGCTTCACCTCTTCAATCATCACCGTCGAAACCCTCGGATTCGTCACGTCGAACTTCATCAGGCTCACCATTTTCAACCGCGTCGCCTCGATGCGTCGATCCAACATGTGCAGCGTCGTCGACTGCACGAGCGTCTCGTCCAAATCAAACACCACCACCAAGCGATTATGTTTCAACAACGGTTGCGCGTACGCCGGCGCCATCTCATCCGTTTTAAACGCCACAAACCGCGTCGTCGCGGACGCTCCTCCGTCCGCCCGCCTCTCATCTCCCGTCCCCTCGCCTCCGTCCTCTTCGCCTTCGCGCGTCGCCTCCGGCACCGCCACCAAGTGCAGTTCCCCGCTCGTCCTCCCCTCCCCATCCTTCATCTGCACCACCGCGCTCTTATTCTCCCGCGTCATCTCCGCGTGTAACTCCTCGATCGCTCGTCTCTCCTCCTCCTCGCACGTCGCGCACGGCGCGCATCGAAACGACGGCGCGCCCCCGCTCGAGCGCGCGAGAAAGTGCAGCGCCGCGAGCGGATCGAACGCGTCTCGAGATTCCCAGAACCCAACGATCGCCATCTCCCCCCCCGCGCCGCGCAATTCTTCCAGCAGCGTCTCGTTCGCCGTTCGCTTCGCGCCCGCGTTCGCTTCGCGCGCGTCGCCGTCGTCGTTCGCGCGCGGATCCTCCGCGACGCCCTCGAGCGCCTCGCACGCGAGCCTGAGCCCCGTCTGACGCTCGCGCTTCACCACGCTCGCCGTGAGCGCGACCGGCGGCATCGTCGCCGTCGTCCGCGTCCGCGCGCGGCGCGCGGGCGTCGCGCGGCGCGACGCGAGGCGGCGAATGCCGCCGACGCGCGCGCGACGACGCGGTCGAGCGCGGCGTCAGAGCGCCGCGCGCGGACGCCGCGCGCGGGCGAGGCGGCGATGGCGGCGCGCGCGGCGGCGCGCGCGGCGGCGCGCGACGGCGCGACGCGCGACGCGCGCGCGCGCGCGGGACGCGCGCGGGAACGGCGCGCGTCCGCGAGGCGAACGCCGATGGTTCGCGCGACGACGCGGGACGAGCGCGCGCGCGTGTACATCGAGCACACGGATGCGTACGGCGTGGTGTTTTACGCGAATTACTTCGCGTTCGCGTCGAACGCGGCGGAGGCGCTCGGGAGAGTCGCGGCGGGCGGCGGCGGCGGCGGCGGCGGCGGCGGCGCGAACGCCGGCGGTTTCGATTTCGGGCGCGCGTTTCGATGCGCGAGGATCGAGCGTTGTAAGTACGCGCGCGCGGCGACTCTGGGAGACGCCATCGCGGTTCGGTCGGAGGTGGTGCGCGCGGACGAACGGAGCGCGACGTTGAGGCAAGAAATCGTTTCGGCGAACGACGACGCCGACGAGACGGTGTTTCTCAGCGCGGAAATAACGTACGCGGGCGCGGGCGCGGAAACGGACGATAGTGTGGGTGTCGGCGACACCGCGGGCGATGAGACGTTCGCGGCGCCGTGGGAGATGGAAGACGGGAGATGCGCGTCGACGGCGGTGAGGATGTATCGAGGCGAACGCTCCGCCGCCCAACGCTCGCACGTCGACATCTTGCGATTCTTCGAACGCGCTCGAACCGACGCCATCGGTGGTTCGGACGCGCTGAGTGCGCTGCAGGACGATGGCGTTGTCGTCGTCGTGTCGCGTTTGCAGGCGTATTTCCCGCGCGGCGACGGTTCCCAATCGAAATCTTCGTCATCTGTTATCCCGGTGTACGACGTCAAATCAACCGTCGAACTCAAGCGTCGCGGTATCCAAGTCGTGTTTCACCAAGCCATGTTTGCCGACGACGGCGCGTGCGTCGGATTCGGCGATGTCACGTGCACGTGCTTGGACGCGAAGACTATGCGTCCGATGCCGTGCCCGCCGCCGCTCGTCGACACGTTCGCGCCGTTCTGCATCGCGTGAGCCCTAGCGCTAGCCCGCTCGACGCGACGAAGCAGCGATCGATGTAAAATCATCCGTTCTCTAGTTTCTTATTCGCCGCGCGCCGATCTTCGCGTCGCGGCCGATTTCTCTCCGCTCTCGACGCGTCGCCGCCGCACTCGCCGCCGCGCGCGCGCCGTCGATGCCGGACATCGTCCGCATCGGCGGCACCGACCTCGTGCGCACGCGTGAGGCGAACGGCGAGTTCACGTACCGCCCCGTGGACGCGCAAACCGGCGCCGTGGTGGACGCCGCGACGTTTGAGGCGCGGAAGAAGGCGCAGAGGCAAGCGCAGCTCGCGAACGATCCTCGAGCGAACGAGCGCGCGGCGAACGAATGGGCGGCGCAGACGCGCGCGGCGATCGCGCGCACGCGCGTCGATGAATCGCGACGGCTGAAGCGGGAAGACGCGCAGCGAAGGGAGCGGGAGAGCGGAACGACGGGACCGAGACGGCGCGCGAGAGAGCTCGGCGCGTCGGCGAAACCGTCGAAAGTGCTCACAGATTTGCGAGAGGAGATGCGCATCGCGGAAGCGACGGGATTGAAGAAGAAAAATCCAGGGTCGTATTCGTTTCTCAAAGCGGCGCTGGACGTGGAGGAGGGGAAGCACGCGCGCGCGGTGGAGGCTGCGAGGAAGCGCGACTACGCGAAGGCTCGGTCGAGGAAAGGGGTGAAGGGAGACGCGGGATTAGACGCGGAGTTGAGCTCGGGAGACGAGGACAATGCGCCGAGAATTCGCGGGTCGTTGGCGGATTTGGATGATCCAGATTATCGCCGCGACGCGCGACCGACGACGGCGAAGGCGCCGACGCCGACGCCGACAAAGGCGACAAAGGCGAAAGGCCTGTGCAGACGGTGCAAATTGCCAGGTCATCTTGCGCGCGATTGCATGACGGACGAAAAGGATCTTCCAACCGCGAACAAGAGCGTCGTCGACGCGGTGGCGAGCGAAATTGAGCGTTTGGACGTCACGGGCGACGTCGCGCCTAAGGCGGCGAATATCCCGAAGCCTAGGAGCGCGAAGCATGGCGCGAGCAAGAACGACGACGCGAACGACCCCGATTACGCACGAGAACCGGTGTCGAAGAAAACGAGCGGGCGTGGAGGAAGAGGCGGCCGAGGTGGACAACAAAGGCTCGTGGTCACGTGATTTTATTTTACAACATGGATTCACGCACTCAAGTTGAGCGTGCGTTCAACGGCGTCGTTCCAACGCGCGTAGTTCGTTTCGCGAGCTTCGATGGATAGTTTCGGGACGAACTCTGTGATGTCCCGATCACCATCACCTTCGCTGACGTTCGCGAAAACGTCTTCCTCTGTCATCAACCCGGCGCCGATGGCTGCGGCGTACGCCGCGCCTCGAGCCGTCGTCTCCACATCCGAGGGACGAATGACATTCAAACCGATGCAATCGGCTTGAATTTGCATGAGAAGATTATTTGCACTCGCGCCGCCGTCAACTTTAAGCGCACTCAGCGAATGCGAGGTCGATTCAGCCATGTCTTGACGCATGGCGTCGAGAACGTCTCTCGATTGAAACGCGATGGCGTCTAGCGCGGCTCGCGCGATGTGTCCTTTGTTGACGTACTGCGTCAGCCCCACAATCACACCACGCGCGTCTTCGCGCCATCTTGGCGCAAAAAGACCGCTAAATGCGGGGACAAACGATACACCAGCGGCATCTTCCACGGTGCCGGCGAGACTTTCGATATCGCTCGCCGTTTTAATCAACCCGAGATTATCGCGTAACCAGTGCACGACCGCGCCCGCGATTGCGACAGAACCCTCCAAAGCATACTTTGGGGTTTTGTCTCGTCCTCCGAGCTGCCACGCCATAGTCGTGAGCAGCCCGTGCTTCGAGCGCACGATGGTTGAACCCGTATTGAGAATCATGAAGCAACCGGTGCCGTACGTATTCTTCGCCTGACCAACGTCGCATCTCTGTCCGAGCGTGGCCGATTGCTGATCACCGATGCATCCCGTAATTTTGATCCCTCCTAAACCCTCGATGCTCGCATCGATCTCGCCAAAATCCTCGGCGCACGATTTGATCTCCGGCAGCGCGTCCATCGGCACGCCGAGCGTCTCGCACGTCGCCGCGTCCCACGTCAAATCATCCAATCGCATCAGCATCGTTCGCGACGCGTTCGAAACATCCGTAATGTGCGCTTTCCCGCCGGTGAGTTTATACACCAACCAACTCTCGATCGTTCCAAAGCACAAATCTTTTTCGCGCGCCGCCTCGCGCACGCCCTCGTCGTTTTCCAACAACCACCGCATCTTCATCGCGCTAAAATACGTGCTCACCGGCAACCCACACGTCGCGACGAACGCGTTCTTATCCCCATCGCACGCCTCTCTCACCACCGCATCGCACGTCTCCCGCGTGCGCGAGTCCAACCACACCACCGCGTTCGCCAGCGCCGTCCCGTCGCTTCGCCGCCACGCGCACGTCGTCTCTCGCTGATTCGTGATCCCCACGCACGCCAGATCGCTCGCCGTCACGCCCGCCGATCGCAGCGCCTCCCTCGCGCACGTCAGCGCGCGCTCAAAGATCTCCTCCGCGTCGTGCTCGCACCATCCCGGCGCCGGATACCGTTGCGCGTGCTCCCGCTGCGCCGACGCGATCTTCACGTACGTCCTCGCGTCCCGCGGCGCCGTCGTCTCGTACACGACGAACCGCGTGGACGTCGTCCCCTGATCCAGCGCGCCGACGCACGTCGCGCGCCGACGCGCCATCGCGGCGTCGCGCGATGTCGATCGTCGCGCGCCGCGCGCGCGACCGCGCCGTCGATCGCGCGATCGCGCGTCGATCGACGGTCGAGGGTTCGTTGACGCCGCGCGAACCTCGACGCGTCGATCGAGGTCGGTCGCTCCGATCGATCGCGGTGCGCGGCGGCTCGCGCGCGGACGCGGCGTCGCGCGACACATCACGGCGACGACGCGCGCGATGGCGACGCAATTCGCGCGCGCGAGCGCGCTCGAGACGTGCGTGTGACGCGCGACCGCGCGACGCGCGCGCGCGTAACGCGCGACCGCGCGCGCGTCGGAGGCGTCGCGCGCGGATAAAGCCCTGCGATGACGATGGCGCGGCGCGACGACGACGACGACGAAGACGACGACGCGAGACTGACGAGGGCGCGAACGACGACGACGATGGCGACAGACGCACGACGCTTCGATCGAACCGCGGACGACGAAGCGTGGAGACGCGAGCGAGCAAGGTGGAGAGGAACCCGCGGATGGCGCAACTGAAGGCTGGGTACTTGTTTCCGGAGATCGCGCGCATTCGCAACGCGCACTTGGAGAAGAATCCGGACGCGAAGATCATCTCTCTTGGGATCGGTGACACGACGGAACCGATTCCTAAGCCGATCACGGATGGGATGGTGGCCGCGGCGGCGGCGTTGGGCACGAAGGAAGGGTACTCGGCGAAGGGCGGGTACGGACCCGAGGCGGGTCAAATGGAATTGCGCAAGACTATCGCGGAAAAGCTCTACAAGGGGACGCCGATCACGTACGAAGACGTGTTCGCGTCTGATGGGTCCAAGTGCGATATCTCGCGCATGTTGCAAATGTTTGGCAGTGGACGTAAGATTGCGGTGCAAGACCCGTCGTACCCGGCGTACGTCGATTCCTCCGTCATCATGGGTCACTCCACGGGCTTCAACGACGCGGTCAAGCAGTACGAAAACATTACGTACATGCCGTGCGGCGCTGAGAATGATTTCTTTCCGGACTTGTCCGCGGCTAAGAGCGCGGAACTCATCTTCTTCTGCTCCCCGAATAACCCGACGGGCGCCGCGGCGACGCGCGCGCAGCTCACCGAGCTCGTGAACCAAGCTTTGGAGAGTGGATCCATCATCATCTACGACGCGGCGTATTCCGCGTTTGTCGGTAACCCGGACTGCCCGAAGACTATTTACGAAATTCCGGGCGCTGAGAAGTGCGCGATCGAGACGTGCTCGTTCTCCAAGTACGCCGGTTTCACCGGTTTGCGTCTCGGCTGGACCGTCTTCCCGGAGGCGCTCAAGTTTTCCGACGGCTCCTCCGTGCGTCAAGATTGGACCCGTATGATGGGTACGTCCTTCAACGGTGCGTCTACTGTCGCGCAAGGTGCCGGTCTCGCGTGCCTCACCGACGCCGGTTTGGCCGCCATGGGTGATATGGTTGCGTTTTACAAGGAAAACGCCGCCATCCTCAAGCGCACGTGGGAAGAAATGGGCTACAAAGTGTACGGTGGTACCGATGCGCCTTACGTGTGGGTTTCTTTCGAAGGCCGCGACTCATGGGAAGTCTTCACGGAAATCCTCGACAAGACGGACATCGTCACCACCCCAGGCGCCGGTTTCGGCCCCGCCGGGAACGGCTACGTGCGCTGCAGCGCGTTCGGCAGCCGCGAGAACATCAACGAAGCCGCGCGTCGTCTCAAAGAGTCTTTCTCGAAGTAAATGCGCGGGCGTTGAGTAGGCACCGTTTTAATAATAATCGTCACGCTAATTGGTACAGGAAGGTTTAGGAAGGAAGGAAGATTGGATAAATAAAAATGTCACGTTGTATAGAATTACATTCCGACTGGCGCTTTGAAGAGCCTTCGCGAGGCGTTGTGTACAGCGTTCGCTCTTCGCCGCGGGTTCGGGAAGCCAAAACAATCCTTCTCTAAATTTTTGCTTGCCGCAGTTTGAAAAAATGTCCAAATGAATGAAAATTTGGCCTTTGCTGACGACGTCCTGAAGGGCTGACGATGGAAACTCATCGCCGGCTCTCCGCCGCCGCTTTGGCCTTGGCCTGTTTGGCCGCGAGCTCTCGCACCTTGGCGAGAAGCTCTTGTGGGATCTCTCGCTTCTTGTCGCCCACGGTCTTCACAGACTGTTGCGGCAACATTGCGATGCGTAAGAGGTTGCGCCACTTATCCTTGAGATCCACCGCCGTGCGGTGTTCGATGGCGGTGAAACCGAGCTTTTTGATATCTGCCCACTTACCGCCGCCGCACTGCGCGACGCCGCGCACGAGCGCTTCGGCTTCTTCGAGTGCCCAAGGATTGTGATGCTTACTACGACGACCGGTGCCATTCTCGCCGGGTTTACCTCTACCGGCGGGTTTGCCAGCGGCGCGACCGGATCCTTTCTTGCCGATGTCGCCGTCGTTGGATTCGGCATCGCTCACGCTCTTCGCCTTTTTGTGCGCACTCTTCGGGAGTGTGGCTTCGGCGGAGCGCTTTCCCTTGGCGCCCTTACCGCCTCGTCCTTTCGCCGCGACGCCACGTCTGGGGCTCTCGTGTTCGTCCATAGCGTCGTCGTCGTACAACGAGCGCGCAGACTTGACTTGGCGCTTGCCCGCGGCGCGCTTGGGCGATGCTTGCGGCTTGAAGCGAGATGCGCCCACGTTCATGACGGTGTCTTCGCCGGAAAGCGGCGAGCTGAATCGGCTCGACGGCGGCGTGAAGTCGTCGCCATTTCTGAACGCTTCGAGTCGCTTAAGGATCCACTGTCTATTGTTTGAGTTGGTGTCCTTGCCGAAGAGAGCGCGATACTGCCCGCGCAGAGAGGCGATGGATTCAACCTCGGTGTGCCCTGGAACACCGAAATCGATCACAGCTGGGACGTGCGCATACGCGCCGTGCGCGCCACCACCCGAAGCCCACTCGGGCTCGTGATCATTCGGCGCGACGAGACCGCACAAATTGCCGTTGCTCATCCAAGACGAGAGCGGCGGCGCGTTGTGCTCGACGAAAATTTCAGCGCCTTCGTCATCGATGAGACCGATGGCGCCGTCCATAATCGGTGCGCCGAATTCACACAGCAAGTTCTCCGCGGCTTCATCCAGGGTGACGTCGAACGGGGAGTACGACCGGTTCGACGCGGCGTCGCCGCTCAAGTAGGCCACGCTCTGCGTCGACGCCTTGTCGTCGTCGTCGCTTCCACCTGACGCCGTGAGCATGCCCAAATTCCCCATCGACCCACTTCCCGTTCCAAGCATTGCCCCATACCCGTGTTCCAACAACGCTCCACGCTCCGCCGCCGCGCGTCTCTGCGCCTTCGTCGCGCTCAAAATTTCCCGCTCCGCCGCCTTCAGCACCGGATCCGCGTCGAACGGCCCCGCCTCCGACACGAATCCCGCCATTTGTTGATCTACCGCATCGGTATCCCCATTCACATCGCGTCCATTCACGAATCTATACCCGCGCACCGCTCCCGGCGCGCCGTCCCGTCGCAGCGCCGCGCGCGTCGCATGACTCCCGGGTATTTGGGATGGCGCCATGGTCGCCATCCCGCGCGCGCGATTAATCCCTCCGCGCGTCCGCTCGCGCGCCTCCACCGCGTCCGCTCGCGCGCCGAATCGACCGATCCGTTTTCTTTCCTCGACTCCCGCGCGTCCTCGTCCCCGTTCGCGCGTCGCGCGCGTCACGAACGACCAGTCACGCGCGTCCGAGGCGATCGCTCGACGTCGCGCGGCCGTCGGCGACGCGATTCCGTCACCGAAAGCGCGTCGCCTCGTCGCGCGCGTCGCGCGCGGGCGTTCGTCCGCGCGCGCGAAATCCGCGCGAGTTTTCCACGCGCGGCGTCGCGCGGCGCGAGCGTCGTGCGAGCGCGCGCGTGCGGCGCGCGTCGGCGTGTCGCGGCGCCGCCGCCGCGCGCAAGAGCGGCGGCGCGTTTCCAACCGGAACGCGCGCGCGCGCGCGATGGCGCTGTCGGGGCCTCGAACGCGATGCGCGACGCGGTTTTTCGTGATCGGTCCCTAGATCTGTACCTTGTCACTGTTTACTCATACCCGAAAGTCGGATCGTTTTCTTATCGGGTGACGTCTGACGACGAGCCGTGACGTCTGACGCGGCGACTTTCGTGCGCCGACTTTCGTGTTTTCGCAGATGGCGCTCTGGATGCGTCGACTACGAGTGTTCGGACGAGTGTTCGGACGTTCGGACGTTCGGACGTTCGGACGTTCGGACGCCCGCGTCGGTCGCCGCGTCGGCGTCGTCGCCCGCGCGCGACGCCGCGCTCTCTTCCGCGCGCGCGCAGAGACGGCGCCGCGCGACCGACGCGCGATGTCGCGCGCGATGCGCGGCGCGGTGCGCGACGCCCTGCGACGATCGCTCGCGGAGAAGGCGCCGCACTCGCTGCGCGTGCACCTGAGCAACAAGTACGTGTACGCGCAGATCGTGCGCGCGCTCGACGGCCACGTCGTCGCGAGCGCGTCGACGATCGAGCGCGCGTTCCCGTTCGCGGAGAGCGACGCGAGCGCGAGCGCGACGACGCGCGAGACGCGGTCGAGGAGCGATAAGCGGGCGGCGGCGGCGGTGGGCGACGCGCTCGCGCGCAGGGCCAAGGCGGCGAACGTCGACGCGGTGAAGTGGACGCGACCGTACGGCAAGCGGTTTCACGGGAAGATCGCGTCGTTGATGGAGGCGCTGAAGAGCGGTGGGGTGGGATTGTTGTAGCTTTGTAGTGCGATGTGCGTTTGTATTCGTTCGCGTCGACGCGCGCGAGAGACGCGAAATCACTCGACGCGCGAGAGGCGCGTCGACGCCGCATTCGTCGTCGCCTCGGGACGCGTGAAGCGCGCGCGCGCGCCGTCGATCGCGCGTTTGAGCGTTTTCGTTCGTCTCTCGTCCCGCGCGCGACGCGATGGGGTCTTCCGACGACGAGAAACCTCGCGCCGCCGAGCGCGAGGCGAAGAAGGAGAAGAAGGAAAAGAAGGAAAAGAAGGAGAAGAAGTCTTCCGATGGCGGCGACGAGGGCGACGAGAAGAGACCGACGGCGACGCCGGTTGAGATTCACACGCTGTTTTTCGGACAGATGCCGTTCGATACGAAGTCTTCGGACATCATGCCTTGGTTGAAGGCGAATTTGACCAGACACGGGTGCGGATTCGATATTAAGGACATACGCATGGCGGGAGGGGACGGCACGGGGACGCCGGGAAAGGCGAAAAAGTTTAAAGGGTACGCGTTCGTTGATTTTACGACGAATAAAGCGGCGAAGAAGGCGATGAAATTGCATCAGACGTTGTTTCGCGGACGGCCGGTGACGGTGGAGCGGTGCGCGCGCAAGGAGTACGCGGCGCCAAAGTCGGAGAAACGGAAGCGCGCGGCGGAGGGTGGGGGCGAAGGCGCGGATGGAGAGCCTGAAAAGAAGATGTTGAAGACACTGGTGGAACCGGATGCGGTGAAGGCCATGGTGGCGGAGGCTGCGGAGAACAGCGAGGGCACGCTCGCCGCGAACGACTGCGACGAAAAAGTCTTGTCCTTCTTGGGCTTGCTCCCCTCGGACGTGTGTCAAAAGGCGGTGAATGAGATCAAAAAGGTTTGCATGAAGGGTAACCAAGCGAAGAATAAGGGGGCGTACTTCATGGGGATCATTCGCAAGGTGAGCAAGACGTCGTGGGAGGAACGCGCGAAAGCCGACGCGGCGAAGGCAAAAGGCGCCGCCGAGTCTTAGAAGAAAAGAGAATTGTGATATGCAATATGTAGTTTGTGTGTAGTCATTGAACTTGCGTTTGATCGGCGTGTGCTATATGGTACAACATACTGTGCGAGATGTTTTTATTGGGACGTCTCCGCGACTTTAAGCCGGAGCCGCGAAGCCGAGAACCTTGTCCGCCAAGTCGGCCGGAGCGTACACGGCGACGGTGCGCGAGGGCAAGTACGCCAAGAACGAGGCCGGGCGACCGTTGAAGGCGTAATCTTCGGCGACAAATTCGGGCGCCGTGTACGTCCACAAGTTGGAGTAACCACCAAATTCGGGGTTGTCCGAGCTCAGCACGAGCTTGTAATTCGTCTTTTCCTTGCATCCGATGCGGTAGTCGCTAAACGACTGCGTCGGGTTCCAGTTGAACACAAACACCAAGTCACCGCGCTCGAACACGACAACTTTATCCGCGTCGCTCTTGCACGACGTGTACTGGTGGCTAGACGCGAGGTACTTGAAAGCGCCGGCGACCTTGTTCATCTGCGCGTCGAACGCGTTGAGGTACTTGTAGCGCAAGTGGTCCATGTCGGCCAAGTCGAATCGTCGGCGGCACAAATGGTACGAGTTGCCGTTACCCGGGATGAATTCACCCGTCGACGCCTCGACGCGATCATCGCGCGGGAAATCGATCCACTCCGGGTGGCCGAATTCGTTACCCATAAAGTTCAAGTAACCTTCGCCACCGAGACCCATCGTGAATTGGCGAATCATCTTGTGCAAGGCAATGCCGCGCGACACGACGGGGCTGTCGGGTACCAGCGTGGACATGTTGGTGTACATTTCTGCATCCATCAACCAGAAAGCGGTAGTCTTATCGCCAACGAGCGCTTGATCGTGAGATTCGGCGTAAGAGATGCACTTTTCGCCGTAGCGACGGTTCTCCATGGTGAACACCAAGTTACCCATGTCCCAGTTTTCATCCGAACCCCACTCGCTCAAGACCTCGATCCACTTGTCCGCGATGGCCATTTGGAGGCGATAGTCGAAACCGACACCGCCTTCGCTGACCGGGCGGCAAAGCGTCGGCATGCCGCTCACGTCTTCCGCGATCGTCGTCATCTTGCCTTCGTAGAGAGTGTGAAGCATGTCGTTGGCGAGCATGAGGTACACCATGGCGTCGACGTCAGTGGCCATGCCAAAGTACTCTTCATAGTTACCCGTGAAGGCGACTTGAAGACCGTGATGCTTGTACATCATGGACGTCACGCCATCGAAACGGAAACCATCAAACTTGAATTCTTCGATCCAGTAGCGAAGGTTCGAGAGCAAGTAGCGCACGACTTCCCATTCGCCGTAGTTGAAGCATCGGGAATCCCACATCCAATGATAACCTTCCGGACCAGAGTGGAAGTACTGACCGTTGCTACCGTCGAACATGTTGATGCCGTCGATGGAGTTGGACGACGCGTGAGAGTGCACCAAATCCATGAGCACGGTGAGGCCCATGGAGTGCGCCTTGTCGACCAAGTACTTCAATTCATCGGGCGTACCGCATCGAGAAGACACGCCGAAGAAATTGGTGACGTGGTAGCCGAAAGATGCGTAGTACGCGTGCTCTTGAACAGCCATCAATTGTACGGCGTTGTAACCGAGGTCTTTGATGCGCGGCAAGACATCGTCGGCGAACTCGACGTAAGAGTTGATCTTCGGCTCGGTGGAAGACATCCCGACGTGCGCTTCGTAAATGCGAAGCTCTTCGGGGGCATCCGGTCGCTCGTACTTGAACTTGTACTGCTCTTCTTCCGGGGGATCGTAGTAGATGCCGTTGAACGGAATTTCGCCTTGCGCCTGCACCGCGTACTTGATCCAAGCCGGGATGCGGTCGACGGGTTCGCCGTTGGGAATTTGAAGATGAATCTTCACGCGAGAGCCGTGCGGGATGGCCGGAGAACCGTCCGCGTTGTTCGGAAGGAACACTTCGAACACGCCGTAATCGTTCTTGGTCATCCACTTGCCATTCTCGCCGAGATCCCAACCGTTGAAGTCGCCGCGAAGGCACGCGGCCGACGCGTTCGGCGCCCACTCTCTGTAAGTAATGCCCTCCGCGGTGCGCGTGAAACCCATCTTTTCATAGCCTCGGCTGAACTTTTCGATGCCACCTTCGTGATCTTCGATCGCTTGGCGCAAGTTCTTGAACTTTTCGAAACGATGACCGAGGTGTCCCTTGTGGTGTTCCAACATCGAGTCGAGCGCGCAGACGGCGAAACCATCGCCCTCAATCGGCGGCATCTTGAATCCCTCCAAACGATCCGCCTTTTCCGTGAACGCACCGACGGTCACCGGCGCAGACACCGGTTGCGGCGTCGGTTCCGGCTTCGCCGCCGCCGCCTCCGGCTCCGGCTTCGCCGCCGCCGGTTCCTCCACCGCCACCGCCGCCGCCGCCATCCCCGTCGCCGCCGCCGCCTCCTCAGCGTCCAACTCCGCCTTCAATCTCTCGTTTTCCAACCGCAGCGCCTCCACCGCCGCCGTCACCGCGTCCAAATCAAACCCGTCTCCGCTCGCCTTGACCGTCGCGCGTCCTCTCGCCTGCGAACGAATAATCGCGATCGATTCGTCAGTCCTCCCGCCGCGCGCGCGCGTCCGACCCCATCCACCGTCCCGTCGTCGCCGCGTCGCTCGCGCGTCGATCTCTTCGTCGCCGCGCGTCGATCGTCGCGTCGTCGCGTCGTCGCGCGTCCGATCGCGTCCGTCATCCGTTATCCACTTCGCGCGTCGCGCGCGAGCCGCTCGACGCACCGTGACGCGTCGCGTCGCGCGCGCGCGCGAGACTCTCGTCGCGGGCCGCGCGAAGCGCGCGCTCGGCGCGGTCGCGCGCGCGCTCGGCGCCATGTCGAGTCGTCGCGCGTCGGTGTGCGCCGACGACGCGCGCGCGCGAAGGAGAGGCGCAGATGCGTCGACGCGCGATCGACGTTTGTGATATATTATACGTGTCGTATGTCCGAGTTGTGTTTTTATCTCTCGCGCGACGCATCGACGGCCCGGCGCGCGGCGTCGACGACGGAGCGCGACGCGCGCGATGTGGACGCTCGAGTGCGCGACGGCGGCGGGCGCGCGCGATGCCGCGACGCTCGAGACGCTGAACGCGCACGTCGGGCGACAGGTGTGGACGCACGTCGACGCGAACGAGGGAGACGACGAGGCGGGCGAGACGACGACGACGACGACGACGACGACGGGCGAGGGAAACGCCGCGCGACGACGGTGGACGAAGGAAGAGATAAAGAGGGGACGCGCGGCGCAAGACGCGATGCGGGCGGCGTACGCGAAGACGCGGAACGAGCGTAAACACAGCGAAGACGCGTTTCTGCGCGCGCAGTACGACGCGAGGCGAAGCGCGCGAGGCTTGGAGACGAAGACGAAGACGCCGAGCGCGATGGAGATTTCGAGAGGGGAAAAAGAGGGGAAGGGCGTCGACGGGGAGGTGGTGCGGCGAGCGATGCGAGCGGGGATCGAGTATTATCGAGGGATACAGGACGAGGACGGACACTGGGCGAGCGACTACGGCGGGCCGATGTTTTTGATGCCGGGGTTGATCATCGCGGCGAACGTCATGGAAAAATCGGAGGAGATCATCGGTGAAGCGCGAGGGCGGGAGATGCTGAGATACCTGGAGAATCACTTGAACGAGGATGGGGGCGTTGGGTTGCACATCGAAGGTCACAGTACAATGTTTGGGACGGTTTTGACGTACGTGGCGATGCGGTTGCTCGGCAAGGCGGCGGATTCGCCCGAGTGCGCGAAAACGCGCAAGTGGATCATCGATCGCGGTGGCGCGACGCAGGTACCGTCGTGGGGGAAGTTTTGGCTCGCCGTGCTGGGGGTGTACGAGTGGCACGGGTTGAATCCGATTCCGCCCGAGTGTTGGTTGTTGCCGTATTGGCTCCCCATGCATCCGGGTCGATTCTGGTGCCACTGTCGCATGGTGTACTTGCCGATGAGTTACCTGTACGGCATCCGGGCCACGGGTAAACCGACGGCGTTGACCGCGGCGTTGAAATCGGAGTTATACGCCGAGGCATCGTACGACTCAATCAACTGGAACACTGCGAGAAACGCGTGCGCGAAGGAGGACTTGTACTACCCGCACCCGTGGATTCAAGACGTCGTCTGGTCGACGCTCATGAAGGTCGAGCCGTTCTTGATGAATTCTCGCGTGCGCAAGGCGGCGTGCGAAGATGCGATGCGGCAGATTCATTACGAGGACGAAAACACGCGCTACGTGGACATTGGGCCGGTGAATAAAGTCTTCAATATGTTGTCATGCTGGTTTGAAGATCCCGATTCAGAGGCGGTGAAGAAGCACATTCCACGCATCGCCGACTACCTCTGGGTCGCCGAGGACGGGATGAAAATGCAAGGATACAACGGAAGTCAGCTGTGGGACTGCGCGTTTTCCGTTCAAGCGATCGTAGCGACGGGTTTAGCGGACGAATATGGCGAGTGCTTACGTCGCGCGCACGACTACATCGAAAAGAGTCAAGTACGAGACGACTGCCCTGATGTCGAAAAGTGGTATCGTCACATTTCCAAGGGTGCGTGGCCGTTCAGCACACGCGATCACGGTTGGCCGATCTCCGATTGCTCCTCCGAAGGCTTGAAGGCGGCTTTGACGCTGGCGTCGATGGACGAGAAACTCGTCGGCGAGGCGATTCCCGTCGACCGACTCGCGGATTGCGTGAACGTCATCCTATCCTATCAAAATCGCGGCAGTGGTGGCTGGGCTACGTACGAAAATACTCGATCGACGAAGTGGGTCGAGCTCTTGAACCCAGCGGAGACGTTCGGGGACATCATGATCGATTACCCGTACGTTGAGTGCTCGAGCGCGAGTTTGCAGGCGCTGTGCAAATTTTCTGAGCGCTATCCGGACATTCGCGCCAAGGATATCGCGCATGCCAAGAAGACTGGCCGAAAGTTTTTGAAAAGTATTCAACGCGCCGATGGAAGCTGGTACGGATCGTGGGCGGTGTGCTTCACGTACGGAACGTGGTTCGGCGTCCTGGGATTGATCGCCACGGGGTCGACGTACGAGACGTGCCCATCGCTTCGTAAAGCAGTCGAGTTCTTGCTCTCGAAACAGCAAGAAAATGGTGGATGGAGCGAGAGCTATTTATCGTGCGAGAAAAAGGCGTACCACGAGCTTCGCGACAAGGATGGTAAGCCGAAGCCGCACTTGGTAAACACGGGATGGGCGATGCTTGCGCTCATCGCCAGCGGTCAACAAAACCGCGACGCGACGCCATTACATCGCGCCGCACGATGCATGCTCTCACAACAATATGAGAACGGCGATTTCCCGCAGCAAAGCATCATGGGTGTCTTCAACGCCAACTGCATGATTTCCTACAGTTGCTACCGAAGCATTTTCACACTCTGGGCGCTCGGCGAGTACTGCAACAAAGTTCTGTAAAAGAAATACCTTTGAACTCGACAGCACGAGACAAACTCGTCCCAGGGAGCGGGTCGTGTGCGCACACACAAAATCGCGTGGACCTGGAGCAGCGCCCGCGTCGTCTCGCAGTAAACATTTCTTGAAACAAATACGCATTGAATTAATAATCACTTCCTGAAATCCATAAATACAACGCTGAAAAGCTACAGGTACCACAACACGCGCTTATCCGCCTTCAAAACCCCGTACACCGCCAACACGTCGTCCCCGCTCTCCATCTCCAGCGTCACGTTTGCGCTCACGTACTTCCCCTTCGAGCTCGGCCTCGCCGTCACGTTCTCCGGATGTATGTACCTCCCACCCAGCGCCTCCGAAATCATCTCTCGAACGCTATCGACGAACGTTCCGTCGTCCAAGCCGATGGCTTGAAACTTTCGCGCGCACGGGTACTCGTTGACGCGCGCGTCCAGCGCCTTCCACTTCGCGTCATTCTCATCGTCCTCGTTCGACGCCATCACCGTGGGCGTCCGCGCCTCGCTCGGCGTCGAGCGAGCATCGCGCGTTTTACGCAGCTCGCGCATGGTGTCGAGGAGCGAGGCATCGAGCGGCGTCGCGCGCTCTGGGTCGTCACCGCTCGAGGCGTCACCGCTCGCGGGGGAAGACGACGCGAATGCGACGCGCGCGCGCTGCGACGCGGGACGTGCGATGCGCCGGGTGACGTAGGTGTGTATACACTGCGCGCGCGCGAGGAGCATGGCGCTAGCGATGGCGAGAGGCGCGAAGTGCGGAGGTTTCAACGTTTGCACGCTTACAGGCGAGAAGGGCTCGCCGTCGCGCGACGAGTAATGTTACACATGATTAGCGTTTGGCGCGCGCGGCGCGTGATTTTGCCTTAGTTTTGTTCGCCTCGCGACTCGCCGCGGCGGTAGGGCGGAGCTCACCGCGCGCGAGCTCAGTTTTAACCTCGAGCGAGCCGCGGGAGATGCCGTGCGCTCGGCCATTCGCATCCGGTAATTTCGAGAGCCAACTCGCGAGTTCGCTCGAGGACGTGCGCCCGTTCGCTAGGTCGCGATAACGCGATAGAAGCTCGGGGACCACACTCGCGGGCTCGTCCACGAGCTCGACGCGGAAGTGGCAAATGCCGGCGTCGATGAATGTTTTCAGGTACTCCGCGCCCGTTTGCGCCTGAGCGTTGAAGACGGTGTTTCGGCACCCCATGTCTGCGAGGACAAGATGGTCGGCACCGCGGTCGTCTCGCAAGTGCAAGTGCTTGCTCTCGCATGGATGGCCACAATCTTTGTACGAGTTTCCGTCGGACATGAATCGACAGAACACGCAGTGTTCGGTATGGAAGATTGGCAAATGCTGATGGACGATGACTTCGAGCTTGGACGCGCCCGCGGGACCGAGGGCGACTGCGAGCGCGCGTTGCTGCTCGGCGTTCAAGTCATGCGTTGGCGTCAAGCGCTCGAGTCCTGACCTCAGAAAGACGTCCGCACCGATTGCGTTGGCGGCGTTTAATGAAAAGTCACCACGAAGCGGTGGAATGACGACATCGGCGTCCGAGCGCCCGAGTTCGAGCAGTGTCTGTAATAAACCCGCCGATCGCACGAGCAGGGCGTCGGCGCCTAGATTGAGATAGTATCGCCACAGTTGCTCTTCTTCTGGCTTCAGCACGCGCGGCGTGGCGACCACGGCTGTTTTCCCCGCGGCTTGAACGAGACGAACCGTTTTTTGCAATCCGTGAACTTCTAAAAAGTCCAAAGCGATTTCGTCCACGCCATCGACAGTCACCGCAGCTTCGGCTTGCGCGCGCGTGCGACAGAGCACAGAGATGGACGGCAACCCGCTCGTAGGATTCACGCGCGGTTCTTTGCTCGCTCCTTTATCGCGTTGATCGATGATATCGCCCCACCATGCGTTGCCGACGAGTTCGTCGACGACTTCGCGCACCGCCATACCTTCGGCTCGATTCGGGCCACCGTCTCGCCGCGCTCGCAGGAGCGACTCGACTGCGTCCCGCCGCGCAGCTTTGATCTCGCCCGGTGATATGTAAAGTCCGTCCGTAGCCTGCGCGTCGACGTCTGCGATACCTCGAAGGGTGGAGACATCCACACTTGCCACCACGAGCGGCGTTCCGCCGAGTTCGCCGATGGCTTTCTTCAACGAATTTTCGTCGAGCGCCTTGTTTTGACTCTTCTCCAACACAGAACCAGTGCGAGCTTCTCCGAATCGTCCGGCATCATCGATGATTTTGATGACTAGCGGTTCACCGATCGCACCACTCGCGACGACGGTGCACGGATCTCGACGACCGTCGCGACTCGGCTCGGCCTCCGCGGGAACCATCTTCGCGAGCTTGGCCTCGAGCGTCGGGTCGGATGTTCTCCACACTAGCTGTCCAACCTCGACCCGGTTGAAATCGATTTGGTTCGCACCGAACGTAACGGTGTACTCGCCCGCGGTGATGCGGTCGTCGTCTTTACCGCCCACGAGCGCTCGATTGCGATCAAAAATTTCGTAGACGCGACCGCCCTCCTCCTTCTCTTGCGGCTCGCCTCGATCGATGACGACGCCATCGCCGCGCTTCATCGCCGCGCCGTCGCTCGTGCGTACGACTATCTCACCGTTCGAGCGTCTGCCGTCCGGCTTGATCACGCGCACGATTTCTCCGAGCAAGACGCCGCGATGCCTTGGGGCTCGTCCGCGAACGAGATTTTGATGCCGCGGTCCCTCCAGGAAACCGCGCGTCAATCCATCGAAATCCGCGTCTTGGCCGCGCGCGAACACTTGCGTGAGTTCCAGTCGCTGCTCTTTCGAGAGCAATTCGGAGCGCTTCACGTCGCGTCCGCTCTGCATGGCGTCCCACGCCAAGTCCACCGCGCGGCGATACGCCTGCGTGGCGATGGCGACGTACTCTGGACCTTTCAATCGTCCTTCGATTTTAAAGCACCCCACGCCGGATTCGATGAGCTCGGGCACGAGCTCGACCGCCATTAAATCTTGCGGTGACAACAAATATTTTACATCCCCCATCTCGCGCAGCTCGCCGTCGACGACCAATCCGTACGGCATTCGACACGCCTGCGCGCACTGACCGCGATTCGCCGACCGACCGCCCCAGGCTTCGCTCGAAAAGCACTGTCCACTGTAGCTCACGCACATCGCCCCGTGCACGAACGCCTCGACCTCGACGTCCGGACAGCTCGCTTTCACCGCGGCGATGTCCGTCACGCTCAACTCTCGACCGACGACGACGCGCTTGCACCCGAGCTCTCGCGCGAAGCGCGCGCCCTCCGCGCTCGTCACGCTCATCTGCGTCGACCCGTGTATGGGCAAATTCGGCGCCGTCTTCCGAATCAACCGCGTCACCCCCACGTCCTGCACGATCACCGCGTCCACGCCCGCGCGCGCCACGCCTCGAATCAGCGTTTCCGCCAACCGCAACTCCTCGTCGAACACCAACACGTTCATCGTCACGTACGCTCGCCGCCCGCGCGACTTCACGTACGCCATCACCTCATCCAGCTCATCCAGCGTAAAATTACTCGCCCGCGCGCGCGCGTTCAGCGCGTCGAGCCCAAAGTACACGCAATCCGCGCCGGCCTCGATCGCCGCGCGCAACTGCGGCCATCCGCCCGCCGGCGCGAGCACCTCCGGCTTCGCGCGCGCCGCCGCCGCCGCCGCCGTCCCCTCCTCGCGCGCGGCGTCCTCGCGCGCGGCGTCGCGCCACGACGTCGACGACGATAACTCGCGCGACTCTCTCAGGTATCGCGCGCCCTTGCGCGCGCCCTCGGCGCGCGCGCGCGGCGTCGTCAACGTTCGCGCGCCGTCGCGGCGGCGGCGCGCGTTCGCGCCTCGCGTCGCGCGTCGCGCGCGCGGCGCGCCGCCGACGCGCGGCGACGCGTCCGCGAGCATCGCGGCGACGCGCGCGCGACGTCCTCGCGGCGCGCGCGCGTCGACGGCGCGCGACGCGTCGATGTGGCGTCACTTCGCGGCATGCGCGCGGTGCTCGCGCACGCGCGCGACGCGACGCGCGCGCGGCGCGACGTCGCCGCGCACGTGCACGTGCGGGTGCGTCGCCGCGATCGACGCGCGGACGCGCGCGCCGGACGCGCGACGCGCGCGACGCGAGAGTGACTGACGACGCGACGGCTCGGCGTCGGCGCAGGATTCGACGACGACCGGCGCGGGGGCGCTCGTGCTCGACGCGCTCGTCGATGGACACGCGCGGGACGTTCGCGCGGGCGACGCGGCGTCGCGAGCGGTCGTGCGCGCGCGATGGACGCGAGGGCGGGCGCGCGGGACGCCGACGGCGGATGTGGACTTGGCGGCGACGCGAGGCGAACGCGCGATGACGGATGCGATTCTAGCCGTCGTCGAGCGCGAACGGACCGTGGTGACGACGCGAGACGCGACGCGGGACGCGACGGCGACGACGACGGGGCGCGGGCGGCGGAGCGGGGCGTTCGGGTACAAGCCGGACGCGGAGGCGAACGCGACGGTGGTTTTGGACTGCGCGAGCAAGATACGACGCGCGTACGGCGAAAAGGCGCTGATTCGCGTCGTGCGCGCGCTGCGGCGACACAGAAACGTGTGCTTGGTGGTGACTTTGGGGGTCGGGACGGCGACGGCGCGCGAGACGTGCGAGGCGGAGGCGTCGTGCGTGGCGACGTGCGAGCCGGCGGAGGGCGACGACGACGGGTCGCGGGCTCGTTTAGACGTAGAAATCAGACGCGCGTGCGGACGGCGGCGTCGCGAGCGCGAGCGCGTGATCATTAGAGACGACGATTCTCTCGAGTTCGCGCCGTGCGAGGCGGAATCCGTGGAAGATGCGGTGGCGCGCGCGCTGCGCGTCGGCGACGACGACGCCGAGACGCGCGCCGCGAGGCGTCTCCAAGCCGTCGTCCCGTTCAATCTCGGCGTCAGTCTCACCGCGGAAGAGCGCGAGGCCAAGCGCAACGTGAAGCTCTCCTACGAGCACCAAGGCGTGCGCGGCGTCGAGGCGTACGACACGGGTGATTTTTTAGCCTACCTCCCGCCCGACGCCGGCGGCCGCGGCGTCGCCCTCGGCGTCGCCAAGCCCGGTCGCGGTCACATCTATTACGAGCGCGACGCCGCGGACGAAGACTTAGACGACGACGATCTTCACGTCGACACCGACGACGAGCTCGAGGAGGATTATTAACGCACCCGCGCCCTCGTCTCTCGCTCTCGCGCTCCCTTCGCCCCTCGCGCGCTCGGCGTCCGCTCGGAAAGAGCCCATAACTCGCGAGACGCCACCGTCGTTTCGGCGCGCGGCCGACTTTCGCGAAGTCAAGGCATCGTAAATCCCCAGCAAAGGCAGTATGGTAATTTTTGCCCGCGCGCGCGCGCGCGCGTCTTCGACCCCCCCGAACCGACGCGCGGCGTCGCTCGACGACACGAAGCGTCGCGAAGGGTCGACTCGACCCTCGCCGCACACCGCGCCGCGCCGCGCCGGCCCGCGCGCGCGCGAGGGCGACGCGAGACGAAACGCGGCATGGGCGACGGATCCGACGCCGCGCGCGGTCGCGTCGCGCGCGCGTCGCGCCCCGTCGCGCTGTACGCGCTCGCGTGCGGCGCGCTGACGCTCGCGACGTCGACGTGCGCGTCCGCGGCGACGCGCGCGGCGGGCGCGCCGCGCGGCGCGGCGTTCGCGCTCGCGCACGCGCTCGCGCTCGGACGACTGAGCGGCGCGCTCGCCGAGCGATGGCCGCCGACGCCGGCGCTCACGGCGCAGACGCTCGCGGGGACGCTGCTGCGAAACGTCCCGGGCGCGCGCGAAGCGATCGGCGGCGCGGTGCACCGCGACGCGTCGACGCTGGCGAGAGCGTTCGCGCTGGGATTGATATTGGCGCGCGCGGGGCTGGCGCTGGACGCGGCGACGGCGCGACGACGCGCGCGGGAGGTGGCGACGCTGGCGACGATTCCGGGGACGCTGGAGATGCTGGCGACGACGGCGCTGGGCGCGGCGTTCTTCGAGCTACCGATCGCGACGGCGTTCGCGCTGGGATTTTTGATGTGCGGGATATCGCTGGCGGTGGTGATTCCGCCGGCGGTGGCGATGAAGCGGACGGGGCTGGGCGTGGAGGCGGGCGTGCCGGATCTCGTCGTCGCCGCGAGCTCGTTTGACGGAATTCTGTGCATAGTCGGCTTCGGCGTGTGCGGCGGCGTCGTGGCGGCGTCGGGGGGGGGCGGGGCGAGCGCGATGGCGTGGAAGGTGCCGACGCAACTCGTCGTCGGCGCGCTCGGGGGAGTCGGCGCGGCGGAGTTCGCGACGAGGTCGGGATTGTTGTCCGCGCCGGGGAATCGCGCGAGCGCGACGTCGGACGCGTCGATGATTTTGTCCGTGGTTTTGTTGATTTTGTTCGCGGCGAAACGGTTGGAAGTGAACGGCGGAGGAGCGCTGGCGAGCATCGCGTTTTGCGTCGCCGTCTCGAGCGCGTGGAAATCGCGCGGGATGGAGGACGCGCTCAAGGAAACGACGGCGTTTATGAACGCGCTGTGGGCCGAGTTCGCGGCGCCGCTTTTGTTCGTCATCATCGGATGCACGCTCGATTTGCACGCGATGACGGGCGACGTCGCGGCGAAGGCGATCGGAATCATAGCTCTCGGGGGAATCGTGCGAGCGCTCGGTGTCTTTTTGAGTACGGCTGCGAGCGAGTCGATGAATCTTCGCGAGCGAGCGTTCATCGCTCTCGCATGGACACCCAAGGCGACGATTCAGGCGGCTTTGGCGAACGTGGTTTACGACCAAGCGGTCACCGCTCATGGCGTCGGCTCGCCCGAGGCGCTCGATGGCGAAAAGCTTTTACAAACCGCGCTGTTGTCGATTTTAATCACGGCGCCCTTGGGCGCCTGGTGCATCGCCTACTTCGCCCCGCGGCTTTTGAAGCAAGAGACGAAGCCCGTCGCCATCGCTGTAGCATAGTAGGATTAGCAAACGACGTTGCAACAATTCATCATAATTAAAATCTCTTCGCGTATTAAATGTCGATCGACTCCTTCGTAAAAGCCGGCATTTCGAAGGCGGAGGCGAACGCCTCGACTTCGTCGCGCATGGCGGCCACCTTGGGGTTGTTATCGAGACCTTTCTTCCAGTCTTTGAGCATCTTTCCATGGCTCTTTTGCACTTCTAAGCACAAATCGGCGGCGCGGGAGAGGAATTCGGCGATTTGCACAAAGTCCGACTCCACGAGACCGCGAGACGTCATCGCAGGGGCGCCGATGCGCACGCCACCCGGAGAAAGCGCACTTGCGTCGCCGAACACCGCATTCTTGTTCAAAGTAATGTGCAAAAGATCGCACAGGTATTCCATCTTGCTCCCAGTCAAACCGAGCGGGCGCAAATCCCAAAGCACCAAGTGGTTATCCGTACCGCCAGTGACGAGGTTGTAGCCCTTGGACACCAACGTTTCGCCCAACGCTCTGGCGTTCGCCTTAACTTGCTTGATGTACGTCTTGAACTCAGGGGTTTGCGCATACTTGAGCGCGACCGCCAACGCGCCGATTTGGTGGTTGTGCGGACCGCCTTGCAGCGCTGGAAAGACGGCCATGTTGATGCGCGATTCGTAGTTGTAATCCTTGCCCGTCTTCGCGTTGACGCCGCGGCGGAAGAAAATCATCCCCGAACGCGGACCGCGAAGAGACTTGTGCGTCGTCGTCGTCACGATGTCACAGTATTCGAACGGTTGTGCTTGTTCTTCCGCGGCAACCAAACCGGAGATGTGCGCCATATCCATCATCAACATCGCCCCGCACTTGTCGGCAATTTCCCGGAAACGTGCGTAATCCCAATCTCTCGCGTACGCCGAACCACCGCAAACGATCATCTTCGGTCGGAAATCCATCGCCTTTTCTTCGAGCTTATCGTAATCGATGTACCCAGTCTTCGGGTCCACCTTGTACGGCAAAGATTCAAAGAAAATTGACGTCGCCGAAATCTTCTTCCCGTTTGAGTTGTAATATCCGTGCGTCAGGTGTCCACCGCTCGGCAGATCCAATCCCATGATTCGATCGTGCGGGTTCAACAACGCCGTGTACACCGCCATATTCGCCGGCGATCCACTGTACGGCTGCACGTTCACCCCCCATTCCTTCTCGTCCAGGCGATACGCCGCCAACGCTCGCCTCTGGCACAGCGTCTCCACTCGATCGATCACCTCGTTCCCTCCGTAATACCTCGCCCCCGGCAACCCTTCCGAGTATTTATTCGTCAACGCGCTTCCCAGCGCTTCCATCACCGGCGCGGACGTGAAATTCTCGCTCGCGATGAGCTCGATGCCACCGATTTGCCGGCGCTTTTCGAGTTGAATCAGATCGTACATCTCCTTGTCCGCGCTCTTCAGCGGCGCGAGCGCTTCGGGGAAGACGCGATTCATGGCGGGCGATGATCGCGATGTCAAGCGACGGCGCGCGCGGCGGGAGTCGCGCGGCGGGAGTCGCGCGTCGGTGTGACGCGCCGTCGCGGCGCGCGTGTGATTTTAGTAAAAACCCGCGTGTGGTAAAATCACACTCGCGCGCGCGCCGACGACGAAAGTTTCGCGACGGTTCGGTTGGAAGTTCGATCGTCACACGCGCGAGCGACGCGAGAGCGCGACGCGAGCGACGCGAGCGACGCGAGAGCGCGACGCGAGCGACGCGAGCGACGCGAGGGACGCGAGATGCCGACGCGCGCGGTCGCGGTGGTGCTCGCGGCGACGCTGGCGGCGCGAGGCGCGCTCGGGGAACACCCTCGGGACGCGAGCAACTGGCAAGGAAAGCACGCGTGCGACGCGGCGGGCAGAGCGGCGAAGCCGCGGTCGGTGCGCGACGTGTCGGAGGCGGTGTACGCGTCGACGGATGCGCGCGCGAACGGTGCGGGGCACTCGTGGCATTCGGGATTGTTTTGCGCCGCGAACGGCGGGACGCGCGTGGACGTGAGCGAGACGCGGGCGGTGCGCGCGGCGGAGCGTTTCGCGCTGGACGAAGGGGCGATGGCGGCGCGCGCGGACGCGGGGATGCTGACGAGAGATTTGCTCGATGGGCTCGCGAGACGTGGGTACACGCTGCCGGCGTTTCCGTGGTTCATAGACCAGACGATCGGGGGGGCGATCGCGACGGCGAGTCACGGGAGCTCGCTCAGAGCGGGATCGCTCTCGTCGCAGATGGTGGCGTGCACGCTTGTCAAGGCAGATGGTTCCGTGGAGCATTTCTCCGAGGGCACGACGCCCGCGCCGTTGTTCGACGCGCTGCGCGCGAACATCGGGCGGTTGGGTGTCGTCGTTGACGTCACGCTGCGCGTGGTGAAGAACACGCGAATCACTCGTAGAAACGAGGACGTGAGTCCCGAGGCGTTCGTCAACGAGATGCGGCGCGTGCAGGACGCGGTGCGAGCGTGCGAGCGCGATTACGCTGGCAACTTTGACGCGCAGTGGTCGTGCGCGATGAACAAGCCAGAGGTGCGTGCGCTCGATGAAACCCAGTTTTTCTGGTACATTCCCCTCGGTGAAATGAGTCGCGTGCACTTCGAGCGCGAGGAGCCGATGCCTTCGTTTCCTCGATACGACGAGCGAGGGTCGAAGGAGCTTTCCTCGATTTGGTATGGTTCGTTGAGCGGCAATGATTTGATTCGTGACTCGCCTCGCCGTGTTCGCGATATCACATCTCCTGTGACGCTGATGAGCGCCGACTCGATGGCGGAATCCTGGGCGAGACAATGGAAGCGCGCGACTCTCGCGAACATCGCCAATAACACAGAAGAACAACGAGATAATTTTTTATCGATGACTGAGCGCCAGTACGAGTTACATCAGCGATACGGGTACGAGCAACTTGAAGTCGCGGTGCCGTTAACGAAGGCTGGCGATTGCATGCGCGCGTTCAAGGAGGCCTTGTACGACGACCGGCAGTTGAATTTAGGATTTCGCTCGCAGGCGTTACTTCGGTTCATCAAACCCGAAAGCGCGTGGCTGTCGCCCGCACATGGGCGACTTGGGTCCTTGTACATCAACATTGAAGATTTCATCAAGTATTCCCGCTTGATCGATCGATATGGAAATCCACGCTTTGACGCCGCAGTTAAAATTTTGCGCGGGGACTCGTGCGAAGGGAGATTGCACTGGGGGAAGTTTGGCTTCCCGGAACGCCGAGGGTGCTTTGACGGTGCCAAGGAGTATGGTGTTGCGTTTTGTCACTTCGGCTGTCACGTGCATCGTTTGGATCCCACGGGAAAGTTTGCTGGAGATTCAGACGTCTTGCGCTTCGACGGCGTTGATTTCGTACACTGCTGCGGCGATGACGGATTGTTCAAAGAAAGCTCGACGTGTCGGTGCGCGCTAACGGATCGTCAATCATGCTAGATATTTGCTAACGTTTCTATGACATGATTTTACTACAGTAATTCCAGTACTCCTCTAACGACACACGCTCAGCACGCCGTCGCATCTCAAAGTTGCGAATAAACGAGAACTCGACAAGAGCTGGATCGCGCAAAACGGCGTTTGCTCGCCGTACACGGAAAGTGGTGAAAATCTCGCGACCTTCTCGTTACCTGACGATGTCAAAGCAAACACGCCTATCGTCGCACCGCTCACACTGAATACATCACCCTTGGTGCTCACGGCGATGTCTCGAACCTCGTGTTGATGACCTCGAAACGTGCGCACTCGGCCGTCGAAGCGTTTCTTAGCGTCGCCGCGGGTGTCGATCATGCGCACATCCCAAAGAGCCACAGTCATATCGTCTGAAGCGGTGAGAATTTCGTAAGATTTACTCGATGGCGAGACGATTTTGTTGACGCCACCGTCGTGCGCCTTGACGTCGAATACCGCGCCCGACGTTCGTAAATCGAACCCACACATGTATCCGAATCGATTGCTTGCGTACACCAAGCCATCCGTTGATGCATGCAACGCTTCCACCTCGGTGGCCGATGCGGCGTCGTCATTTGGACACTTGAATTGTCGAAATATTTTACCCGCCCCTGCATCTGCGATGAGGACTCCGCCGTTGGTCGTGCCGCCAGCAACGTAAGGCGAACCGCGAGCGCCGTCATAGACGCACATCGACTCGAATCCTCCCGCATCTCGCGAGTAAAACTGCCAGATGTGATCGCTATTCGTGTTCCAGACATGCATGTATCCTTTGTCGTCGCACGAACACGCCCTGGACACGTCACCTTCGTGGTCGTTGACAAAATCGAGAAACATGCTCGCCCTCACCGTAGCTTCGTGACCTGTGTAGGCTGACATCGCACCGCTCGAGTTTTCGCCCTCCGGACCGCTCGTACGCCACACACGAACGACGTTGTCGCCACGGGACGTCACGCCGTTGGTAAGAAAGAGACGTTCATCAGCACTCACAGAAAGCGTTTGCGCCGACGGTCGAGCTATTCGACTGTGAACGCGCCACGACGTCAACGCCGCCACATGTAGGCGCCATGGATCGTCGTCGACCGCTCCGGCATTCGCGAGCACGCTCGACATCGTTATCGTTTCAGTTTCATCATCTTCTTCGTGGTCTGACACATCGCGTGGAAGCCAACCCCAAGCGCCAGCATTGTCCCTGTCGTTGCTCGAACGCTGATGCCACTCATCGAGGTGGTCGAGGACTGACGGCGCCGACGCAGTCGAGGCTTTGAAAATAAAAGCTTCAGACTGCGGACCAAGAGACTTCGCTAACGACGCTAAGATGTCGGCTACGAGAACGTGCGCTCCGGACGAAGTGTCGTCTCGATTGCTCTTTAATGCTTTGCGCAGAACGTCGACGATCCTTCGCAGCGCCACGGGCAACGGCGACGATTTTGCGATGAACGTCAACCCACACGTCACACGTGCTACTTCTTCTGCGCTGCAGAATTTGGGTTGCAAACATGCGATCAAGACTGGAATGAAAATGCGGTTGAACGTCGCCGCGCCCGTCGCTTTGCGAAGCGCGCGGAGGACAGCCATATCAAACAACTCGCGCTTCAATGTCGGGCCCTCGGCGTTTAAACAAGCGCTCGGCGCACTCACGGCGCGAAGAACAAGCGGTACTATCATGTCGATGACGTCCCGACGAGAGGCAACGCCGCACGCTGTCACCACTAAAGAAGACAAACACATCGCCACTTCCATCTCATCTTTCGCGGCGAGCGGTTTGCCCCCAACGTACGATTCGACTTCCGGGCATATATCTCCTAGGACGAGGTGTGCAACAGTCGGCGAAACTCCCTTGAGCGCGTCATCAGCGATCATAATCCTTGCCGCGCGCGATTCATGTGCGGTGCGCAAATTTCCAAGGACCATTGCCGCACTGCGGATATCTGTTGAAAACAACACCGAGTCGCGCACCGCGGAGGCGGCGATTGGCTTCGGCGAGTCCATTAATAGTTTTACCACATCTCGCGCTTCAACAGGCATGCGGTTCAGCCAATATTTCAGAGACTTGAAAAGCACTTGTGTGCGGTCGATGTCATCGAATAAACCGTCACTGATCGACTTCATCGGTGATTTGTTAAAGAGGCCACTCACCGACGACGGCGTGTCGTCACTGTGCGCGGGACACGGCGCACCGGCGTATATGGCTCCCAATACGCGCCCGAGCGCTCGTAGATCTTTTTCTTGGACATTTCGTAGCGACGGTTCGGTAATCTTAATGATTGTTTCGACCGCATCGCACAGGTCATCCTCAGTGTTCACTGCTGGAACCGCGCGCGGAATTTCGCCAGCGCTTCGCTTTGGATGCGGCGCGTGAAAGATACAAAATCGTCCGCTCGATTTGAGCTTGCTCTTTTCGTCATCTCGCACCATGACATTCTTTGCGATAAATGCCGCCCTACCGTATGTGGCGTAACCAAAAGTCAAATCGATCCATGCGTGTAGATTATCGCTCACCGCTTTCGATTCGAGAGCTTCGCGATGAATTTTGATGAAGTAGTCTGCCGAACCTTCGCCAACCTGAGACCAGGATGGCAAGGACAAATCGCGCATATCTTCGTGAATGGACGTGAACACGTTCGGGTTGAGGTAAAAGTCAATCGGTGCCTCGTCTGGCGACATTTCAAAAAGCCGCGCAATATCCTTGGGATATTCGTCGGCGACAAAGTTCGCTCGAACGACGCGCGCGAGCGTCGAGCGAGGCGTCCTTCGCGCCAATGCAATGCATGCGCCGAGTTCACTGAGACAATCGTCGCTCACGTGATGCGGCGGCGTCGTGTTTCGGTACGTAAAATCCAACTGTTCGTCCCCCTTGGTCAGACGCCATTTCGTTTTGCTCAAATCTCGCGCGCCGCGGAGAGAATCCGTCGAGGCGTCGAATGGAAACTCTTTAAAGTCTATCACCCACGGCGCGACGGCGTAATACGCGCGATCCTTCCCGCGACGTGCAAGCTCATTCAACTTGGCGATGTACTCCAAGTTGCTTATCGCTCCCACGCGCCAAGCTGACGTGAGATGTCGCGCGCTCGTCTCGACGGTTTGCCTTTGCTTCAGGCTCGCCGCCATCACTTCGATTTCTCGACAAGGTCCGACCTCACCATCGCGTGCGTGCGGCGAATTATGCATTCCGGACAATTGTACGAACGGCACGCCCACCGCATCGCCGCTCAGCGTGGACAAGCACACGCAGTCGACGCTCAAATTCCCGTGCGCCAAGTTCTTTTCGTGCGCGTGCGCCAACGCTCGACACAGCTGAAACGCCGCCAAAGACGCCTTCGCCGCGTCGTTCGCGAACGGATTCCCCCCCGACCTCAAACACGCTCCGAGTGTGTACTCATAAAAAGGCTCCACCGAGCACACGACGCCATCACCGACGATCACCGCGCACGCCGGCGCGACGTTTGGATGCGACGATCGAAACGCGCTCGCGCTCGCCCCTCGCCGCGCGCTCATCGCCGCGAAAGCCCTCTCCAGCGCCGACCGCACCGCGTCACAAAACGCATTCACATCGCCGCTCGCGTTCGCGATTTCGACGCCGAGCGCGCGCGCGATCTCGCACCGTCGTCGCGTCTCCGCCGTCGTCGCGACGCGCGCCGCGATTCTCAACCGCGCGCCTCGCGCGTCCTCCAGCACCCCCTCGCCCGCGTCGTCGTCCGCGAATCGCGCGACGACGCCCTCGGGCGCGCATCGCGAGATGACTTCCGACGCGCGCATCGCCCGCGTCGTCGTCCTCGTCGTCGTCGCGCGCGCGTCCGCGTCACCGCCGCGCCAGCGACATCAGCGCCTCCCACAGCGCGTACGCGCACAGCGCGCCGATCAAACACAGCGGCACCGCCTGCGCGCTCGCGCACGCGCGCTTCCGTCGGACGTCGTCCACGAGCGCGGTCTCGTCGTCGACGAACGTCGCCCGCGGCATTGTGACGCCGCGCGCGGCAGTTTCCGACGCGGAATCGCCTCGACGCGACGCCGTGCGCGCGCCGAACGCGTCGCGCGCGACGCGAACGAACGGAACGCGCGCGCGCGCGTCGCGCGCGCGCGCGCGAGCGCGCGACGACGCGGCGAGGACGCGGCGACGCGGGAAGAAGTCGAGTTCGTTAGTAGGGGATCGAATCGGACGCGGGAAGAAGTCGACGCGAGGACGACGCCATGCGGCGACGGGAAGGCGCGGGACGACGGCAGAGTGAACTCGCGGAAGAGATCCGACGGCGGTCGAGCGATCTGCTGAAGAGCGCGAAGAAACGACCGAAGGCGGTGATGCGGCGCGCGGTGACGGGGAACGCGGATACGCGAGTGCGCGACTACGTCAAGATTCCGCGCGTGATACGACAGATCGATAAGGTGTCGTTTTGCGCGGGTGTGTATGGGTTGATGATGACGGAATACATCGCGACGCGCGCGCCGGAGAAGTTTTGGTTGTTTTACGCGGTGGCGATGCCGGGGGTGTTTTTGGCGAGAGCGGTGTATTATCGAATGATTCGTTGGCAATACTTTTTGTACGATTTCTGTTACTTTGCCAACGCCTCGGCGATGATGTTTCTGTGGCGATGGAAGAAGAGCGCGACGGTGTTTCGGTGCATCTTCGCGTTCGCGAACGGGCCGGTGTTGTTGGCGATTCCGTTATGGAGAAACTCGTTGGTGTTTCACAGCGTGGACAAGGTGTCGAGCATTTTCGTGCACGCGATGCCGTGCTTGATGACTTGGTGCGGTCGGTGGTACGGGTTTGGGGACGATGTGAATAGGCTGAGTGTGCGAGAGTTGGGCGCGGACGTGAGCGTTCTCACGGGATGTTTGGATCTCATGGTGTACCCGATGTTCGCGTACTTGTTTTGGCAGGCGCTGTATTTGGCAAAGACGGAACTCATCGACAGAGTGAAGTTAGTGAGCGATCCGGCGCTCATGACTTCGCTGCGTTGGCTTGCGAGCGATCGAAACTCATCGGCGAATAAATACGCGTTGAAGATGATGCGCGGCATCGGATTGTTCGGCGCGGACGAGTTCTTCGACGCTGAATCCATCAAGACGAAATTCGTCTTCGTCATGCTCCAGCTCGGGTACACCATCGTCACCTTCATCCCCATCCCGCTCTGTTACTCGAATTACTACGTCCATACCGCTCTCATGTGGGCCGCGTTCGGGTCATCGGTGTACAACGGCGCGGTGTATTACATCGACGTCTTTTCGCGCCGCTACGTCGAACGTCTCGCCATGGCGGAAGAATTAGAACGAGACTCACAAAGTCCCGGACTCTCCGAGTCCGAAATCGATCGATTGATGATGACCCCGATAGATTGATGCACGCGATCGATGAGATGGTTTGTCGTAAAATTTGTCGTGAAAACGCGCGCGAAATCGTCGCGACGCCGCGCGCCCGACCCGACGCCGAGAAGCGCGTTCCCGCGCCCTCAGCCCTCGTCGAAGACTTCGCCCGCCTCGTCCGCCGTCGCGTCGCCCGCCGGCTCGCGCTCGCCCTCTCGCTCCCACCGTCCGGTTTATCGACTAGTACATCGCGTCTACGCATAACAACAATCGATTCGGTCGCGTCTACGCTCTCGCGCGCGCCCTAGCTCGGCGCGTTCCCTTGCGCCCCCAACATCTGCCCCACGATCGCCACGCTCTCCCAGTACTTCGCCGCGCACCGATCCACGCACGAGTTCTCCCCCACGTTCAGTTCGCCGTCCTTGAACTTCTTATCGATGCACTTCTCGTAGCACGCGCCCACGAGCTTGTTGAACAGCTCCACGCGGTACTCCATCTCTTGTCCAGCCATGGCGAACGCCGCGTCGCGCTGTTCGGGCGTCATCGTCGGCGCGCCCTGTCCCGTCTGCGACATCGCGGTTTCTCTCGCCGCTCTCGCGTCGCGTCGCTCGCGTCGGTCGCTCGATCCGGCGTCGTCCGTCGTCCGTCGCGGCGTCGTCTGGCGGTCGCGCCGCCGCCGCGGCGTCGCGGTGGTTCGTCGCGCGCGCGTCGACCCTCGCGTCACGGTTCGATTTTCGCGATCGAACCTCGACGCGTCGATCGCCGCGCGTCGAGCGCGTCGATCGCGCGCGCGACAAAGAGACGCGCTGACTGTTTGCCCACACGCGAGTTCGACGCGCGCGCGAGGGGACCGACGCGGCGGCCCGCACTCGACGTCGCGCGCGCGTCGCGGCGACGAGCGCGCGGCGGGAGGCGCGGGCGACGCGCGCGCGAGACGCGCGTCGACGCGGCGATTCGATCGACGCGCGCGCGGGCGCGATGGCGAGCGCGCGCGCGGGACTCGGCGGTCGGTCGTTAGGCGGCGACGGCGACGCGCGACGCGCGACGCGCGCGCGCGCGCGGATGCGCGGCGCGAGGCGCGACGGGAGACGCGGCGCGCGCGTCGAGCGCGCGCGCGCGACGGGAGGGACGCGCGCGCGCGACGGCGCGATGGGGCGCGCGAGAGGGGGACGCGGGGAGGAGGCGCGAGAACGCGACGTCGCGGCGCGCGCGAGAGCCGAACGACGCGATCGACGGGACGCGGTCGCGGCGAGCGGGAGCTCGAAGACGACGCGCGAGGATCGGGACGAGGGCGAGGAGGATCCGGACGAGGCGTGGGCGTTTGAGTTTCCGAAGTCGGCGAGCGACGTCACGACGCTCTGGCGAGGCGCGCCGAGTCGGTATCGCGTGCTCTTCGTCACGGTGTTCGCGTTCATCGTGTGTAACATGGATAAGGTGAATATTTCGGTGGCGATCATTCCCATGGCGCGGGAGTTCGGGTGGACGAGCACGCAGGCGGGGTTCGTGCAGAGCGCGTTTTTTTACGGTTTCGCGGCGTCGCAGTTACCGGGCGGGTACTTGTCGACGAAATTCGGTGGTGCCAAGGTGTTGCCGATCGGGATGTTGATTTTGTCGTTGGCGACGATCGCGATTCCGATCGTCGGCGTGAACGAGCAGAGCATTTTCCTGTCGCGCGTGCTCGTGGGTTTGGGCGAAGGCGTGGCGCCGAGCGCGGCGACGGATATCATCGCGAGAAGCGTCAGCGTGGGCGAGCGTTCGCGCGCCGTCGGGTTCGTGTTCAGTGGGTTCAACATAGGTTCGGTGCTTGGTTTGGGGGTGGCGCCACTATTGATAGAGGCGACGAATTGGAGGACGGTGTTCGCATTCTTCGGCTCGTGCGGTTTAGTTTGGAGTTTTTGGGCTTGGAAGCTGTACGGCGACGGCGGGATGGTTGACGAAAGTTACAAGGACGACGGCGTCACGGGTTTGACGGGTAAGCGCATATTCACCGTCGACGCAAAGGCGATAGCGAGCGGGAAGAGCCCGGCGGAAGACCCTCCGGTGCCGTGGGGGGAGTTTATATCGAATCCGTCGGTGCGCGCGCTCATGTACGTGCACTTTTGCAACAACTGGGGCTTCTACGTCCTACTCGCTTGGCTTCCGACGTACTTTACCGACGAGCTCGGGGTGACGCTGACGAACGCATCGCTGTTGACTCTGCTTCCGCCGCTCGCGAACGTCGCGATGGCGTCCGTCGCCGGTCCGACTGCGGACCGCCTCATCGGCAGCGGCATGGAGATCACGAAGGTGCGTAAAACGATGCAAGCAGTCGCCTTCATGGGACCGGCGCTCGCCATGGGCTCGGCCGCATTGGTAGATCAGCCGGTGGCGACCGTGGGTCTGCTCACGCTCGGCCTTTCGCTAGGCGCGTTTTCGTACGCGGGTTTGTACTCAAACCATCAAGATTTGTCGCCCAAGTACGCGAGTATCCTGTTGGGCATGACAAACACGTGCGGCGCGCTTCCGGGCGTCATCGGCGTTCCGTTGACTGGGTACTTGATCAAAGAAACGGAAAATTGGGAGCTTAGCATGTTCGTTCCGGCGATGTTCTTCTACTTTACGGGAACGCTCGTATTCAGCAAGTACGGCAGCGGCGATCGACAAGCGTTCACGGGACAACCTATGCCCGAACCAGGCGAGATTCCGCCATCGTGCGATGGCGGCGGACATTAAACGTATGTACATATAGAAACACGCACGTATTATCACAACAGCACAATCGACGATCGTCCAAAAATCACGCCCAAAAATCATCGTCCTCCCCGGGGCCTAATCCGGCCTCGGCTCGCTCCACGAGCGCTCGATCGATGCCGAGCAAGATCTTACACCCTCGAGGCACCCCATAGCTACTGACTTTGTTGTCGTCGTCGTCCAAACGCTTACCGCAATAAAACAAAACTAGTGACTCCGGGCCGTCGAGCTTTTGCCGCGCCCCCGTGGTCATGTCCGCTCCAGAGCCCAACCCGCCCGCGCATAACGCGCGCGCCAATTCGCCAACCGTACCGCCATCGACGTCAAACTCGCACCGGTAACGACATCCATCGAAAAACACGGCGACGTGTCTGTCGTCCGTTCGCGCGGCGACCGTCGGTACGCTCGGCAAGAGCGCGAACCGCGGCGAATGCGCACTGGGTAGCTCCTCGAACACCGTCGCTTCGTCCTGCGGTAATATCTCGCGTCCACCGCTCGCGTCGCACTGCCACGCGCCCTTTCCCAGCCCCACGTCCTTCCAATACTCCATGTCGTCCATCGCGGCGCGCGCGCGTCTCGCGACGACGGATCGCGACTTTTCAAGAGCCGTTTTCGGAGCGTTACGACGCGACGACGCGACGACATAACAACGCGCGCGCGGGCAGACAAACGCCCGCGAGCGCGCGCGATCGTCGACGCGGCCGCCGTGTCGTCGAACCGCGTCGAGCGATGGCGATTCAGACGCCGCGCGCGACGTCGGCGTCGCGCGCGCGAACGACGTTCGCGGTCGGGCGAATCTTAAACGTGCACGCGCTGTACGAGTGGTTCGTCGCGCTGTTCCTGCGCTTCGTCACTCCTGGATGCCCGCGAGGGTTACCGAAGCTCGATCACGTGCGCGCGGTGTCGCGGCGGGTGACCCGCGTGCTCGGGCTGAATCCGAGCGCGTTGACACTGCAGGGGACGAATACGTACCTCGTGGGCACGGGACGCGAACGCGTGTTGATCGATTGCGGCGAAGGACGGCGTGGGTACGCGAAAAATGTGATCGAGGCGATGCGTGCGAGCGGGTGTGAGCGCTTGAAGTGCGTGTTGCTGACGCATTGGCATCCGGATCACGTCGGCGGGTTGCGCGGGCTTCGCAAAGCGTTGGGCGAAAACGTGCCGGCGTATAAACGAATTCGTACGAGTAAGGGGGAGTACGACGCGCGCGAGGGGATGGTGAGCCCGTATAATGTTCGGGCGTATGTAGATATACAAGATGGAGACGTCATCGCGGTGCCCGGAGCGACGCTTCGAGCAATATACACCCCGGGGCACACGACGGATCACATGTGCTTCGCGTTTGAGGAGGAGGGGGCAGTTTTCGCAGGTGATTGCGTTTTAAACGGGTCCACGAGCGATTTCGAGGACTTAACGATGTATTCATCATCACTCACGACGATCAAGGACGAGTTGGAGTCTTTCAAGCGACGCGGAGTGCAGGAGAATGGATCGAACAGACTGTACCCGTCGCACGGCGACGTCATCGAGGACGGCGCAAAGAAAATCGACGCCTACATCAATCACCGCGTTAGTCGAGAGACAATCTTACTGAACACCCTTCGCGAGCATCGTGAGTATGGGATGACGGCGTGGGAGCTCACGCGCGCGGTGTACGCATCCCTCGTCTCCTTCGTCGTTCTCTACACGTCGTGTGTGAAAATCACACGACAACACATCGAAAAGATGATCAACGACGGCGTCGTGCGCGAGCGACGAGAAAAGGGAACGCTATGGGGCGAAGTCGTGCGTTATCACGCCGTAGATTCCTAGTGTTGGGTTTCGTTTGTAACAACGCCTAACTACGCTACGCTACGCTACGCTACGCTACAACGTCGCTCGAGTTCGCCGCTCGAGCCTCCTCCGCGACGGTCAAATCGTACATCTCAAACGCATCTAAAACCACCCCGCTCTCTTCATCCTTGAACACCGTACGATTCCCATTCACCGGCGCATCCCAGACGTTTCTCTCGAACAAAAGCTCCGGCAACACGTCTCGCCCTCGTCCGCGCAACGCTTCCTCGGCGTCGCATTTCGCCCACATCAACTGCACGCTCGGCCTGCTGTAAAACGCCCCCGTCGTCGCCTTGCGCCACGCCTCCGGCACGTCCAACGCATCGCACGCATCCTTAAACGCTCTTCCGTGATCTACGCCCGCCACGCCCGCCACCGCGTGCGCGAGCTCGTGCCGCACGCACCCGACGACGTTCTCGAACGCCGGGTCCAGCACGACGTACTTGGATAAAAACACGTCTCCGCGTTCGCCTCCGTCGCGTTCATCGTCGTACAGGTAGGTGATGCCGACGTAACTCTTGCACTTGTGCCAGCCGACGCGAAAGCGCGCGGGATCGAGCTCGGCGCGCGCGATCTCCAGCGCGCAGAGCTCGTTGGTGAGCGGCCAACGAAGGCTCAAGTCGTAGGACGAGCGCGCCCACGCGCGTTCGATGTCCGCGAGCGAGCGCGCGGCGTCGGCGACGGTGGCGCGACGCGCGGCGTGTTTGCGCGGCGCGAGCGCGCGCGCGGGTCGAGGCGCGGTGGCGGCGCGCATGGCGGCGAGGCGCGCTGTGCGGGCGCCGACGAAGTACGAC
>Ga0315330_10000033_pt1 | contig 61578 bp, 76 predicted proteins | sample M140m34915metaG_FD_203453 | JGI IMG/M metagenome (GOLD analysis project Ga0315330, IMG submission 203453) | Ammonia-oxidizing marine archaeal communities from Monterey Bay, California, United States - M1 40m 34915 | ecosystem: Environmental > Aquatic > Marine > Intertidal zone | place: USA...
CGCTAACATTAGAATACCCACTAACTTTGTCATAAGTTAATCTATTTGTCCAACGATTTGAGTTTGAACTACCGTTTTTACCGGATATTTCACCACTACTATTTACTGTAGCAATAACACCAGTTTCATCAGCTGAATATCCTATTCTATCAGCGTTTGGTATGAAAGCAAGTACTGGATCTGCATTTGTTACAAATATTTCTTTAGTGAAATTTTGTGCTCCACTAGATGTTGTTGCTCTAAAAGTTATTGTGTATTTGTTAGATGGTGAAGGTCTAAATTCTTGGCCATTTACAAGTTTTAATTTTATTACATCTGTATTTCCAATTTGTTCTGCACTAAAATCATTGAAATAACTTTGATTTATATTATCTTCTACCCTTACAACACTTTGAACACTTATAGTTAAATTATTTGTTCCAGGTGTTAATTGCGTGCCATTAGCATCAAAAACTTTGATAATCATTATATGTGAATTACCAGCTGTACTTTCAATAAACTCATCTAAATCTGCATCATCATTGAGATTTCTTAATACTAAACTAGCGGCACTAGAAGATCCGCCACCAGAAGATATTTTAGAATTTAAATCTGATATTAATCCACATGTAGATGTTTCATAAAATATATCTAGTTTAGATTTAAATGGCTTTGTTTCAAAAACAGCTAAAGAAGGTGCATTATCTCCTGAAACAGTAGCCTGCTGACCATAACCACCTTTAATTTGTGCAAACAAATACTGTTTGTCTTTATCATAAAACTCTACTTTATCAGCATCCACAATACCAAAATCATCAAGTTTACCTATTGATATAACATTATGTGTAGAAGTTTGTATACCAGTGTCTCCATTTTCTAGTATACCATCTAAAATAACACTACTTGTAGATAAGTTTATATTACTTCCTTCTGTTACTTCATCTCTAGGTATTTTATTTATATTGTCACCATATATAGGAAAATAACTCATATTATCACCAGTGCCTCCTGTGTTATACCAAACAACTCCTGGTGTATATACGTTATAATAATCTTGTTCTGTTTGTTTTACTACTATTCTATAAGAATACCAACCTAAAGGGTTAGTATCAGCTTGCCATAAAAAAGAACTATCAACACCTTCGTTAAATATAACTTTTAAAGAATCTCCATTTATACTTATTTGCGATCTTTTGTGTTGTATTGATGAACTATGCTGATTAGAAAGCATTACAGGTGATTGTCTTCCATATCTATCTGAAAAGACAACACCAACAACATATGTTCTATCTTGCTTTAATGTGTGTCTTTTATATTCTTCGTAAAGAAATTCATCTTCTTCATTTTTAGAACCAGTACTTAATTCAAAATTTAATCCAGAAGGAGGTAATTCTTTACCTGTAACAAAATTACCATATACAAGTCTATTACCTGTTATTTCTTGTGCTAATGCTTTTACTGGAACACGATCATAAACTCTGAATGTTTGTGATTCGGGTAACATTTTATAAGGCTCTTCTGATCTATATATATAATATAATTCTTTTCTTCTATCGTTAGTAGAACCACTAACTGTGTTATTGATATATTTTTTTATTTTACTTCCAGAAACAACACCGTTTGTTATTGTAGAAGGATCTTTTCTTAACGTAGATATGTTTTTTATATCTATAGTATCTAAAACCTTTACTGCTAAACTATCTGATTCTTTAAATAATATTTCTATTTCTTTTATTAATAAGTCACTATAAGGATCTAAAGTAGGTAACATTATTTCTAACTCTAAATAGTTTATAGAATTAACAAATGTAGAAACCTCAGTTTCTTTATAAGCGTTTTCTTTTTCTGTATTAGTGAATGTTTGTATTTCTGGTACAAAAGCTATTTGAGTGAAGGGTGCAAAAATAGAATAAGTATTATCTTCAAACCTATATCTATATGAAAATCTAGCAAACTTTTCTTTTAAAAATTCTTTGTCTATACCTGAATCAGCTGCACTATTATCTATCATAGAAGAACCTATAATTGATAATTTTTGACCATTGGCTATTGTTACGCTTTCACTTAAAGTTAAAGTTGTAGAACTTATATTATTTATAATAATATCATCATCTAAACTATCATGCCTAACTAAAAATTTTTTACCAGCAGCGTGATCAGCGGCTAAAGAAGAATTAGCTGCTGAAATTGTAACGGTAGCGCTATTACTAACAGCACCATTGACGGTTAAAATATATTTTGGTTTTAAAAATTTAGGTGCACAATATGGTGCATATTTAGCCACACTTATTTTGTCTTCAAAATATTGATCATCTGAATATAGATTAGGTCTTTCAACATTAAAAACCCTTGGTTGATTTAAATTATCTGTAAAATATAAAAAACCATCTAAAATATTTACACCGTGTATAGCAAAAGATTTATTAAAATTAAATCTATAAGTTTTAAATATTGTGGTAGTAGTTGGTGATGAATCTGGGCTATATTTTACAATAGCACACTTTGCACTAGAAGGAGCTTTTATATTAGAATCAGCGTTTGAAAAATTAGTTACAAAATAGTATACGTTTTTATTTTCAAAATCAACAACATGACCTATAACTTCAGTAGATGATAAATCAGATTCTATACCACTAACTTTATTATTAGAAAGTATATTTTCTACAACACCTACATCACCACCTTCAGATCTACTAACTTTAATGTTTTTTGCATCAAAATACTCTCCTTCAGGTAGTATCCTAGGGTCTAAATCTTTATTCATTTTACCTTTTATAAAGGTATTTTTAACTTCAGGCATTTAATTAATGTTTTATCTGTTTTGATTTACCTCTCATTACCTGAGTTAATTCAGGTATATTTATTTCATATAATCTTATTTTAGCTTGCCTCATAGATGCTCTTCTATCTCTCTTATATCTATTGACAATATATTCCGGTATATTTGCCATAGTAGAAAGCATTGAATATGCAACATGTTTATATATAGCTTCTTCGGCAAACTTGTGTACTTTCATTTCATTGTCAGTACCCATACTATCAGATATATATTTTAATGTTATTAAAGCTCCTCTTAATTCACTACTAAAATTTATAGTACCGTTATATTGATCTATTATATATATACCATTTCTATTCATATGTTGTGGATCTCCACCATATCTCTTTCCAGCTTCAATTAATCTTTCTGATGGAAAGTCACTATTGTAAAAATAGTCATCATTTCCATGGGCATATGTTAATTGTGAATTATTAAAACCTTTGAATCTTTCATTAGTAAGAGCTGTTGTTTTAATTATACTACCATTACTGTCATAAGTGTAGTTAAATTCATCATCTTGAGCAATAGCTTCTGTTGGTTTAGATGTATTAGAACCTTTTGTAATCATATGTTCTATTCCAGAACCATCTATCCAAGAAATACTTGTAGCACTAACAAAGTCTTTTGGCATAGGTATAGACAATGTGTGACCAACTTCAACTTCTTGTATTTTTTCTACCTTTGTAATGTCATAAGCAAACTCTTGTATACCTCTTTTTGTGTGAAATAATACATCTCTTCTATTTGCTCTATTAATTATTTTCCCTTCGCCTACATATGAAAACATAAAATTATTTACTATGTCAGATAAAGATGTGTATCTATATTCGCCATACAATTTTTCTTTTAATTGAACTGTTACAACATCGTTGTTAGATAATGTTATGTTACTTATTGTTACTCTTTTATTTGAATTAGTAAAAGATATGTTTGTTGTAGATACAACATTACCATTTATATAGACATAAAAATCTCCTACAGCAGTTGGCGAAGGATCTATAGTTGTTATAGTGAAATATTGTGGATCCCCAGTTTCCCATCTAAAGCTTTGGGAACCAGCGTAGTAAGCTTGATCTGTTTGATTATCTAAAAAACCCATTTGTTATATATTTTCTTTATTAAACTTATTCTGCTCTTGTTGTGATGATGATTGTAATACTAAAGGATCTTTTATTACTACACCAACGTAAGATAGTATTTTTGTAATTAAACTAGGTTCTTCTGATGGATGTAACTCGAAGTTAGTACTATTTGCTGAAGAAAAAGTTATAGAATTATTTGGTCCAGGTGTATTAGAAGCGTTCCAAGAAGGAGTATTAGGTATTTTAATATAATGTATATTAACATTACCAGTCAAAGTACTAGGAAGTAGTTTAACTGCATCATCTAAATTTGAACCGTCTGTTATTTGTTGTCTGTAGTATATAGGATAAGAACTACTAGGTGAGATAAGTTTAGAAGATAAAACATAAGGAAGTTCTGATATTTTTATTTCTTCAAACTGTGTTAAATTGTCACTTTTATATATAGATATTAACCTATAAAGATCAGTAACATTATCTGTTAAATTTATTAAATCATTTGTTGTATCTATAGCAACAGATTTTAATTTTAAAAAATGATCTATTTTTTCTTTTATATTATTTGCTAAATCGCCATAATCGTCATTAGAACCAATAACATTTGATTTTGATAAAACTCTATTATAATCATAAAAAGTTTTTTCTAATATTTCTAGTTGAGCTTGCTGAGCTAATTTATTAAATTGGCCAGGTGTTAATTGCCCTCTCTGTTCTCTGTTTAAAATTGTAAGTACAGTTTTGTATATTTTATCTACACTTATAGCCATATTTTATTTTTTTTTATAATAGTTAGGCCACATAAAGCGGCCTAACCGTTATATGTGACTATTTTAATCTTTTTTCCAATGTTTGGAAAACTTCAACTCCTTCATCTGTCTTAAACCAAGCTGCAAGCGCAGAGTATGGGTTTTCATCAAAAGGTACAGTCATTAATTTTCTACCATTACTAACCCACTGAAAAGTTCTTTGGTCATTTGATAGTTTTATTATGTTTGCTTCAACGCCTTTTAAACCTACATTCCTTAAGTTTACATTTTCATCAGCTGCTAGTTCTAAAAATAATTCTGGATCATTATTAGCAAAAACTAATAAATCTCTTTTTATTTCTTTAGATGTCATGTTAGCAACAGAAGATCCAACATTTACTCTTACTATTGCTTCAGCTTCATCTATATTTAAATTTTTAGCTGCATTTAAAGCTTCTATTCTTTGTTCAAGCTCTACTAAGTCATCTTTAGCCTCTTCTTGTGGATCATACTCAAAGTATAATTTATTTAATCCAGGGTGATATAAAGATAATAATTTTTGTAGTGTTTGTTTTTGTTTTGGTACTATTAACATACCATCTTCAAATATAATGTGACCTAATCTAGCATCACCTTTGAAATCATCTACAAATGGAGTTTTTTGGTTAACAGTATATTTTAATTCTCTTTCAAAACCTTGCTCTTCATCAAACCAATATATGTTTTTACTTTTCATTGTAAAGGTTAAAGGAGATAGGTCGTTTTTCAGTATATATGTTCTATCCTTGATAGACCATTTATTTTTTGTTTTTGTCATGATATAATATAATAAAAATTAATAAAAGTAATAATTACCCCCGTTGATAAAACGAGGGTAAAAATTACGTTAAGTATTATGCAAAGTTACCAAACAGTACGAAGTTATTCGCAGCTTGTACAACTAAACATCTTTCTGATAGGTAATGTACCTCCATCGCATCAAGATCGCTAGTAGATGCTCCACCAACAGATCCTGTGATCCAAGATTTTAATTTTCTATCATCAGCTTGTGAAGCTCTGTATCTTACGTGTAAGAAAGGTCTTTTGATGTTTTTACCAAGAATTTGGTCATAAACAGATGAAGTACCCGCTGGTACTAATATACCTGTAACATCAGAAGCAATTTCTCCTCTAGTAGATGCATCGTTTAAGTATTTCCAGTCAGTTTTGTAGAAGTCATAAGAACCTCTTCTAAAACCAGAAAAACCTAAGTTGATCGCCATATCTTCAGAATTATTAAATAATCCCCAAGAAGTACCACCAGAACCATAAGAGTTTTGAGCAGCTAACATATCATCAATATTTAAAGATAAATCTCTATTTAAAAATAATACATTTTCCTCAATAGCTCCTTGCTTATCTAATTTCTTAAGCATGTTATCAAAATCAGCTAAATCATCAGAAGCAGAAGAACCGTCAATACCATCTTCATGGATGTGACCTCTATCTTTTACCGCAGCAAATAAACCTTCAGTTCCTGCGATGTCTGCTAAATTTGTATTAACATTTTTTTCTGATTCAATCATCGCCATTTCTAAGTAATCCTCGAATCTCTTTCTAGTATCACCTTCAGCTTTGATATACCATAAGTAACCTGACTGACCAGCTTCACCTGTAACTTCAACCCATCCAATTTGAGAAGCATCAGATCCAGAGATCTCATATTTATCTTTTAAGATAATTGGGTTGTTAGTGTAAGACTGGAAACTTGGCTTAACCGCTTCGTTCATACCAGTGTCAGCTTTTTTGAATTCAGAACCGTATACGAAAAGTTTAATTCCAGATCCAGCTGTTAAACCTCCACCAACACAACCAGTAGAGTTTGTGTAACATTTAACTGTTATTGCTGATGAAGCAACCGCTGATACATAAGCTTTTACGACAGCTGTACCATCACTTACCACTACGGTTTGTCCTACTCTAATAGCGTGATCAGTAAGTCCTGTTATAGAATTTGAACCACTCGAATCAGCTACTAGTGTACCACCTGAGTAAGATAGGTGTAATCTTCCTTGTTCTGACCAAATGATTTGATCTGAACTCATAGGCATTTCTGCGCCTACCATTTTTAAAAACCCACCAACAGATCTATCACCGAACTTTTCGATCTCTGCTTCATATAAGTCTGGAAGATATTGTTGCGCCCATCCTTTTTCTGCAGCCGATGTAAAGTCAATGTAGTTTGTTGACAAAGTTTGTTTAACTGGAGCTGGAGTTGTAGTTCCGCTCCCTAATGTAATTGCCATAATTTGTTTTTTTTAAAGTTATTTTTTAATTTTAATTCTTAATTTTGAACTATCATCGCCGCTTATAGCTCTCACTTTCATTCCTCCAGAATCTATATTTTGACCAATCCTTCTAGGATCCATATTAATATTTTTAGCTTCTGCAGACATTTGCTTTATAGCATCTGACTTTCCTTGTTCATAAAAATGATTCGCTATTGAATCAGCGTTTCTAGCAGCATAAAGTGCCTTATGATAACCATTAGCATCTTTTAACATGTTTTTGTCATCTAAGAACGTCTCAAATGCACTTAATATGTTACTTTGTGCTTGTTTAGTTGTCTGAACATCTTTTACGTTGTATCTAAACTTGTTTTCACCAACTTTAAACTCAAAACCTTTGAATTTATCACTAAAAACATTATTAGTTTGATTAACAAAATGTTCATTTGACTTTTGCTGCTGAGCAGTTAATTCGTTCTGCTCTTTTTTATAATTATCATAAAAATTTATAGCTTCTTTAATTTCCGGAGAAAAATTAGAACCAGATTTTATGTCATTATAGTATTTACTTTTTGCGTTAGCTAAATATTTTTTTGCGCTAGCGACTTCTTCTTTGTAGTTTAATTTTTTTCTTCTAATATCTCTTTCTTTATCTATTTCATCATCATAAGAAAATTTATCCTCTAACAAAAAATTGATTTCATCATTGTTTAAATGAGGTTTTGTTGATTTGTAGTATTCTAACAATAGGTCATCATCACCTAGTGATTCAACATCAACATTTAATTTTACATAATCCTGTAATGTTCCGCCAGTTTCACTCATAAAATCCATGAGTTTCTTAACATCTTCAGGATATTCTAGTTTTACTTCTTCTTGTAAGACTTGACTTTCTTCGGGCTGCTTTTCTTGTACTTGCCCTTGCTCTTGCACTTGTATGCCATCTTTTTCTTCTTTAATTAATGTTATTACTTCTTCTTGTTCTTGAGGTTCAACTTGTTTTTCTTCCTCTTTAATCTGTTCAACAGGTTCCTCTTGTTTTTTAGCTTCTTCTACTTTTTCAACAGGAGGTTGTTCAACGGTTTTTTCTTCTGGTTGTTTAGTTAAATCAACTTTGTAAACGCCATCTTCTTGTTGTCCACTAGTTTGATCGACTAATTCTTGTTCTTTTTCAGCTGTAGACAAATTGTCTTCAACTGGTTTCATTTTGATTTCTGACATAATAAAATATTATAAAATTTAAAAAATTATCTTGGATCAAATTGTTCTAATCCAAATCCACCTAAATTATCAAATCCTGCAGATTCAAAATCTTTTGGTGGTTTTCCAGTTTGTCGCTGGTTTATAAGCTCACTTTGTTGTGTAGCTTGTATTTTTGTTCTTTTGTCTTTTCTGTTTTCTTTGTATTCTTCTTTATTATTTATCACCTGTGTTTCAGCTTGTTTAAGCTGCATGTTAAGTTGAAACTCGTGAAACATTAATTCTTTTTTAATTTCAGCTTCTCTTTCAAGCTTTTGTATTTCAAATTGATGTTCTATTTCTGACATTTTAGCTTTACCTTGCATTATCACCTGTTCTTTCTGAGCTTCACTCTGAGCAGCAGCCTGCGCAGCTTGTGCATTTGATCTGCTTTGAGCTTCAATATTTTCCATTTGAAGTTGTCTATCTTTTTCAAACTTTTTCTTTCTTCTTAGTTTAAGTAATTGATTAGCAAGTTTTAAATTTTTAACCTCTCTCGCATCAATAGCATCTTCTATTTCTATTTGCTTTTGTTGTAATGCCATTTGAATATTATTTTCAAGAATTTGTTTCTGTTCTTCATCTGGAGCTAATTCTAAAAATATACCAAAATCATGCAAATGTAACGTTTGTATTTCTTTTAAACTAGCCACATTAAATTTACCAACACCATTTATAAATGCTTGAGTTGTATTTCCATATTGTAACACATCAGAAACTCTTAATGATATTGCTTCTGCTGTTTTTAAAGTTAAATATAATCCAGCTTGTAAAACATGCCTAGTAGCAACATTTGAATTAGCAGCGGCTATTTTTTGTAAACCTACTAAAGCATTTTTATCAGGCATACTACCATCTCTTGCTTCATTTAAACCAGTCACATCTCTAATCATTTGTAAATAATAATTATAAGATTGAATTAAACTAGCTATTTTCTGTCCACCAGAAGATGATTGTAATTCTTGAACTGGCATACGACTATGATTATATTCACCATCACCAGTCATAGATCTACCTATAACAGAACCCGTTTGGAAATACATGTTTAATGCTTCTTGTGGATTGTAATTAGTTCCGTTACCTAAATCTATTTCAGCTATACCATCAGCATCTAAATAAACACCATCCGGTACCATTCTTGATAATACTTGTTGTAATTTTAAATGAGTCAATTGAACCATATCAGCAAACGTTGTCATTCTACTTACTAAAGATTCTATTTTACCTTTATAAATACGTGGAGCAACAATACTATAAGATAGTTGTGCTTTTGTTATATCAGAATATGGTCTTGTCATATTTTCTGCTAACTTCCATTTAAGTAGTTTATTTGATCCAATTATTTTGGCACCTTCATAAATAACCTCTATTGATCTATTTACTTTTTGAAACCTGTTTTCTGCATTTTTTGGTGGATCAAATTGATCAGTCTTTTTTATAGATTTTTGTGAACCAGTTGATGTTTCTTTAATTTTATAAACTTGATTATTAAATGTTTTATATTCAAAATATAAAATATAAACGTAATTATTATCTGGAGAATCTGCAGAAGAATAAGACTTATTATATAACATAGCACTATTGCTAGAGTCTTCTAGTTCTTTAATATCATCACTGTTTAATTCAGGATACTGTTTTTTCAAATCAATCAAGCTAACTCTTTTTACCTCTCCTACATAATATATATCATCAAAGTATGGTGATTCAGTATATGAATAAACTAGATCAGCAGGATCTACATAATCTATTTTTATACCTTCAGAAGTATTAAAACTATTTTTAACAGCTCCAATACCTAAAACAGCTAAATCATAATCTAATCTCTTTTTTAATAAATCATATTTATTATAGTCAAAAACATTATTTATTGCTTCTTCTTCAGCTATTTCTATTGATTGTTTATAATCAAGTTGCATATGAAGTTCTAACTCTTCTTGTGTTTCTGGCAAAGTTTCTCTGTCATTATTGTACATGTTAATTGAAAAAGAATCCTGTAACTCATCAAATAATGATTTGTTTTTCATGTCTCTAACAATAGAATCAACATAACTTGTTCTTGTATCTATAGAAGCTTGATCTTGAGAATAAGCTTTTATATCATACATTCTTTCTGATATACCATTTACTACAATATCAACAAACTTAGGAATTATAGGTATTGGCTTCCAGTCTAAATTTAAATATGATAAATCACCATTAATTGATAATTCATCTTTATATTTTTGTATGCTCTGCTCTCCTCTAGCATAAAGCCTTAATCTGTGAAATTGATCTCTATTAGCATAGTATCTAACAGAACCTGAATCTCTTTTAAACCATTCAGCTTCTATAGCTTTTGCAACTTCTAAACCATATGTAGATGAAGATTTTTCACCATCACTAGCTGATTGGCTAGGAAACCGTCCTTTTGTTATTTGTTTTGACATTAATTATATTATTTTTGAAGAAAATCCTCTGTTATCGTATTTTTTAAATCCAAAATCTAGTTTTTTAACTACTTTATCCGCTCTAGGAGTATATAAATGCCTATTACAAGCCATTATAGCTAATCCAGAACTTATAGTAGCATCAAATTTTGTTCTATTTGTTATATCAAACTTTGACCAATCATTTAATGTTCTATTAAAATACATAGAACCGTAAGATCCATCAGGTTTTATTCCTACATGTTGCTGTATATATGTTTCTATTGCAGCAGCATGAGCTTGTTTAATATCTTCACCTGTATTAGGTATACCACCAACTTCTTTTTCTGTTGTTGATAATCTACTATATGTTTTATCAGGTCTATTCATAGAATACCCTCTATAACCTCTTCTTTTTAAGTAATAAAGTAAACGAGGTTTGTTGTTTTCAGCTAATAGTGGCATCCCATAAAAAACTAAAGACATAAGTACATCTTCAAAGAATATTTCTGCAGTTTGTGGTCTTGCAACATATTCTAAAAAAAATGTATTTATTGGCGCATCTTCCATGCTAAATTTAGTTAAACCATGTAAAGAACCTTTAGATCCTCTTCTGTCAACAGTACCTGATATATCATAAGAGTCACAACCAAAAGCACCAATATGTTCATTACCTGGTTTTTTAAAACCATTTTTCATTACAACATTGTTTTGTAAATTCATTTGTGGAATCCATGAAATATAAAATCTACCTTTCATATCGGGATAAAAATTAACCTCAGTATCCTTAACTCCATTTTTCCATTGAAAATTACCTCTAGTAACAATACCACTACTTTTTAAATCTTCGTTGTAATCTATTTGCTCATATAATTTAACTAAGTTAAATATACTATTTTTTGTTTCATCTCTAAAAGCATGTTCCTCTGTTCTTGGAAACTGTCTATAAAACTCATTTAAAGCATCATGATTGCTTTTTAAACCATCTGCTTCATTTTCCCAATGTTCAATGACCCCGATGTCGATAGTTTCACCATGAGGTCCAATAGCTGCTTCTTTTGGTGTGTCGAATACAGGTAATCCATAAGTATCAATGAATCCTTCGTAATTCCATTCCATAGGTATAAACAAACTATATAATCCAGAGCGAGTCTGTCCATTTTTATTTCTTTTTGTGACGTCTGAATCATAATATAATTGTTTAAAATTATTTCCACCTTTATCAAGAGAGTTACTTGTTGAACCCATCATACATTTACCTATAATTCTACTACCTAACCTCAAGGTTGTTTTTGTAACCCTCCAGTTATTCAATATGTTTTCTGGTCTTTCCCATTTTCCAGCTTCATCATGTACAAGAAGTGCAAGCTTTTCACCATCATAACTGTTATCACCCGTATTTTTCCAATCAATGGTTGTATCTAATCCCTCCATTTCTTGAGGTTTATCTTTAGATTCTAGTCTTTTACGTGTAAATTTTGATGCAGGTACTCTATATGCAAGCTCAGTTTTAGGTCGATCCATACCATCTTGTATAGGTCTAAAAAAAAATGGATAATTAATCGATATTGGTACTACTTTATCTGTAAACATTTTTTTAGCATCAGCTCCAGATTTAGACAATATACCATAGCGTGCGTCAGAAGATATAGTTGCTAAGTTGACAGTTTCTCCTGATGCCATAAATGAAAAACCTGAACGTCTATTTTTAAGATAGCACATTCCATAACATCGTTTATCTGCTTTACATGCTTCCCAGAAAATAAAGAATAATCTGTTTGCTTCTCTAAAATCAGGTCTTCCGACATCAATTTTTGTCCATTGCAAGTACATATAATGAGTCCCAGTAATATAAGTAGAATTGCCCTTATTATTGAACCAATGACCTTCTTCACGTCTCGTAAACTCTCTGTCAATATATTTATGCCATTTTTCTTTAAATTCATTTGGTAGTTCTTTCCAGTCAAATATACTTTTAATTCTTTTTAGTTCCTTAGGATATTCGTGTTGTTGCCATTTATTGTTTTCATTAGAAACTTTTTGTGTTTTAGGCAATGCTATTTTTAAGTTCTGTATGCTATACACATCTCCTATTTCACCTGTTTTACTTATAACTACTAAATCATATTCTTTGTTATAACCATACTCCCATTTTTTTGATTTATTCAATCTATTAATAGTAGTTTTTTTAATAGGTTCTATTATTTTATATAAACTTTGTTCGTACATTATTTAGATCTTCTTTCAGCAAAACCTTTAAAACTCTGTTCTTTTTTTTCTATAGGTTTATTTTCTAATAAACTTTCTTCTTCCTGTATCCTATTTAGTATTTCAAAAGCATCAAATATAGCTAGTTTTTTTGTAGCAGCAGCATTCTTTAATCTATCAGCAGATATATCATCATCTGAATCTACTATAGGTTCTTTAGCTACTTTTATTAATTCATCTACAGCTTTATGTCCAGCTTGGATTATATTCTTTTTCGTGTCCTTGACGTTCATATTTTATACAAATTGATTTAATTGGAACTCTATATAGTCTTTCGTTATCTATAATAAATTCATATTCACTATTTGGAGTAAATCCAATTAGTGTATTTTTTTTAATAATTTTATTGTTTTCTATATACTTAACGATACCTATTAATTCACTTTCCTTTTCTGTAGAAAAAAACTTATTTTTTTCAATAGGTTTTACAAAACAAAAATCATCAATTGATTTCCATGTTTTATTTTGTTTATACATGAAAATTTGATCTAAATAAATAAAATACTTATTTTCTTTAAAGTAAGATGAACTATCTACTTCTTCACCTCTTATATTATTATATCTTCTAAATATATTATGATGAACTATTACTTCATCTCCTATTTTTATATTTGTTTTTATGTTTTTAGGTACAGATAATATAATTGCATTTCTATTAACATATCTATGATCTTGTATCTCGGTATTTAATATTAAGTTTTTTTCACCTACTTTTTTAATATTATTATATCTTGATTTAATAGGTTCAACAATAAAAGCATATAAACTTTGCATTAATATTGTAAATTATATTCTACACTAACAGCCATATTTTTATTAAAATCTTTCCAAGGTAGTATTTCACCTTGTTTTTTTATAAATATACTAAATTTTTCTTCTTTTTCAATAATATCACATATAATATGGCCACCATATACTTCTTGGCCAACTGCATAGTGCATTGCAGAGTCTTTATAGTCTCTGCCTACACTTATTTTTCTAATTAAATTCATATTTTATTTTTTAAATATACTTGCTGCTTTTTCTCCACTTCGTCCTCCAAAATAAGCTAATACAACTGACATCATAACTTTTTCAAAAGTATCGTTCCATGTTTCACCTATATGGAATGGTATTGATTCTACACTATCTAATATACCCGCTAATGAAAATATAACAATACACCACACTAAAACTAGCGGACGTACGTTTTTTGAAAGCCATGAATCTGACATAGAATCTGCTTGCCATCTTGAAGTGATGCTTTCCATTTCTTTATTTTGTTGTTCAAATATAAGCTGTTGTAATTTTATTTTATCGTCATTACTTACGTCAGATTTACCTATTGCTGCTATAGCTTCTGCTGGTGTTGAAGCTCCACTAATTAAATTACCTAAAGTAGGGTTTACTAACGATGCAGCACCAAATAAAAGTTTACCTACAGTAGTTTGTGCAAATTTCTTTTTTTTATCACTCATTTTATTTTATTTATATGGAAACATTTCATTTAAACGTTTTTTTCTACCTTCACAACCACATGGAATATTCAAACCTTTAGAAACTTTATCTACAATAGTTTTAATGCCACTGGCTTTTGTTATTTTTTCTACAGTATCTCCTAAACCTTTTGATTTCATATTTTAATCTAATATTGATTGTAAAAATTTTATTCTATTTCTTTTAGCTAATCCTGGATCTTCTTTTTTATTTTCTTCTTGGAAGTCTATTCCTCTAAAAAGCATTCCTCCTTTAAATTTACCTTCTTTTTTTGATTCTAACAAATTTTGCTCAAACCATGCACCAAACTCCATGTTTTGGTTTTTATAAGGATTAGGACCCCTTGTTGAAAATTTGGTTTTATAAGCTAAACCTAAAACAGCATCTAAACCAGAAAGGTGAGTTGGGTTTGTAGGTGATTCTTGACCAAAAGCAAAACCACGTGTTCCTGGGGCTATTGTTGGCACTTTACCTACAGGATACTCTGTTGCGTGTAAACCTTCATGTAACAATATGTTTTCAACATTGTCAATACTTTCTGAAGGGAGGAAAAATGCTGAACCCGTACCTCGATTTTGAGCCATTCTATGACTTAAATGAATTGTTTTTGAACCAACATCATATGAACCTATAGTGCCAAGGCCTGTGAATTTTCCTTTTTCATCATGAAAAACAGGTCTCGATAAACCAAAGTTTAATTGTTCCTCTAAATTATATCTATTAAAATCTCTAGCATGATATGAATACTTATCTGTGTTATATTTTCCTCTAGATTTATCTAATTCATTTACTTTTATAAAATCTTTATCCTTTGTGTCTAAAACGGTTCTATAAATATTTTCTGGATAATATTTATCATAATATTTATCATACGCGTAGTATCCTTGTCTAGGATTATGTTGAATTTGATACGTATTTTCATTTTCTTCACTTCGATAAGAATAATATTTTTGATTAATATTAGAAACTGAATCTTTAGGTTTTATTTTGTTTCTAATGTTAATGAAATTATCTATTTTATCAAGTATACGATTATTGTATGATTCTTCTGATAATACACTATATGTATCAAAATTTACATTTTCATTTATTAATTTAACAAGCTTTTTATTTCTTTCTTCTGAAAATCTTTTAATTAATGCATTGTTTTTTATTTCACCTAAATTAAAGTTTAGTATTGTACGATTCTTGTGATAATTAGGATCATATCTTTCTATGCTCTCACTTTTTTCTATACCTTCTTTATTAAAAAAATCTCTATATCTTAATGCTAATTTTAATCTATTAGATTCTTTTATTTTTAAATTTGATTTTGAATTTTTTTCAAAAAATTGTTTATAATTTTGATATTCTTCTTGCGTGGGCGCTTTGTCAAAATCTATATTATCAGAAAAATATGTTCTTTTATCCTCGTATTTAGGTAGTTTGTTTTTATCAATTCTTTTAGTTACCAATGAATTAACAGATCTTTTTAATCTTGGTTTGGCTTTAAATTTTTTTAATAATTTAAGTATATTAGGATCTAGTTCTTCCATTTATTTTTTTGATAATTTATACTTACCTTTTTCTTCTTTTATATATCTTCTATCATATATTTCAAATTCATCTACTATACTTTCTAATGGTCCTTTAAAATCATACTTATCATATATAGATATATATTTTTCTTTTTTATCTTTATCATATCCAACACTAACTTGAAAATTTTGTAGTGGATCTATTCCTTCAAATTTATCAGATTCCATAAAACCTTCACGTATATAAGGAGTAAGTCCTTCCACATTTACAGTATCACCTACTTTTTTATTTTCTATTTTTTTTAACAATTTTTCATAATCAATAACATCATCACTTAAAGCATAATATTTAGCATTAGGGTTTTTTGATTTAGTAGGTTTGTATTTATTTTGCTTAATAATATATTTATTTTTAGTTTCTAAACCTAAAGACATAGCCCAAGCTTCATCACCTATTGTGTAGTCACCATCTTTATCTAAAGAAGGAGGAGTTGTGTTATTTATTCCTAATTTTTTACCCATTAAACTAATCATTGTAGTTGTCATAGTAGTGATGTTTGGATAACTCAAGGGTCTTACGTTATCAAATATAAACTGTTTATTCTCTTTTGATATATCAGAAAAATCTGTGTATTGAGACATTTTATCCATTATAAAATCGCTAACATTGTCCACTGCTTTAGCACCACGCTTTAATGCTGGAAAAACAATATCATCATCTAAAACATTACCGCCTCTTCCTGAATTAGAAAATTGTAAATCTTGAGTTTCTTTTATTTGATTTTTAATTAAACTATTACCAAAACCTATATTATTATTTATAGATTTATTTTTTTTAAAGTTTTTTATAAAATCAAATATTTCAGGATCAAAGTTTTCCACTATTTTTTCTTATTAGGAACGCAATTAGGAACATTTCTACCACCTTTTTTTTTCATACCTACCATTTGGTAACCTTTCCAACATGGATTCTTTTTTGATTTCTTTTTTGCCATAATTATAATTTTAACATTTCCAACGTCTTCTAGCTGCTTTGCCTCTTTCACCTGTCCAACCTTTTGATCTAGCACAAAAAGATTTTCTACGTTTAGCTGCTTTGCTGCCTTTTTTTACTTTGCCTGTTACAGCGGTTTTTAATTTACTACCAGGGTTGTTTTTTCTATACTTTTTTACACCAGCTTTAGTCATACCGGCGCCTTCTTTAACAGTACGAAAGTTTCTACTTTTACCTTTAGTAGTTTTTCTTACTCTTTTTGCAGGCATTATTTCTTAGATTTTTTCTTAGATTTTTTCTTTGAGATTTTTTTAACTAATTTTGATTTTTTTCCGTAAGGCATAATTTTAATTTTAAGGTTTAACGTTCTTTATCTTTTATCATATCATCAAAAGCTTTATTAAAAACTTTATCAGTATATGATTTATTTTTATAAAAAATATTTTTTCTAGTAACAGGTACATCTTCATCACCTAATAGTATTCTGTAAACTCTACTAATTAATTGTTTTGTTTTAAAAGAAACACAGTATATGCTATATTTTATAGTTGTTCTATTTCTATTTCTCCAAACATCTATCCAACCCTCGTTTCTTAATCTTTCCCAACGATGTTTATCCCAACTATATGTGTAAACACCATCTTTAAAATCTTTTATAGAAAATCTATTCAAACAGTCTAAATATATAAGAAGTTCTAAGTCCGCTTCTTTTATTTTATATGTTTTACAAGCCCACTTTCTAACTATTCTATAGTATTTTAATATTTGTAATTCTTTTAAATCACTTGAAGAAAGTTTCATATAACAATAACAACATCTTGTTGTCTAATAACATAATATGTTTTATCGTTATATTCGACCATATGGCCAGCATGTTTATCATAATAAATTTTATCATTTGGTTTTAAACCATCTGTTTGGTTACCAACACTTATTACGTGACCTTTTAAATAACGTATATCTTTTTTATCATTATTAGTTAATATAAGTCCATTAACTTTTTTTGATTCTTCTTTTATTTTTTCTATTATGATGTAATTATTTATCGCCTGCATTCATTCTCATATTAGAAATTACACAATCTGCAGATATTATAGTACTAACAACACTAACTGCATTTTTTAAAGCTGTTTTTGTAACTAATACAGGATCTATTATTCCAGCCTTTAACATATTAGTTTCTTTACCATTTACAACATTTATTCCAAATCCTTTTTTATTACTTTCTAAGTATGGTAAACCAGCATTTTCTATTATAACAGAATAAGGATATTTTATTGAGTTTAATAATATTTCTTCTCCTACATTTTCAGCTTTAATTTTTTGTGATGCATTTAAAAGTGCAACTCCACCTCCTGGAACAATACCTTCTTGTAGCGCTGCTTTAGTTGCATATATCGCGTCTTCAACTCTGTCTTTTTTTTCTTTTAACTCTACTTTTGAATTAGCACCAACTTTTATAATAGCAACAGAACCTGTCAACATTGCTATTCTTTGTTCTAATTTATTTTTTATAAAAGCATTAGTCTCTGTTTCTATTTTGCTATACACACTTTTTATTCTTTCTTTAGCTTCTTCATTAACTTCATCTATAGTAAGAACAGTGTTTTTATCATCTGTAATGGACTTTAAGCATTCACCTAACACATCAGGTTGGATTAAGTCTAAATCATCTCCTAGTTGCTCATCTATTATTTTAGCCCCAGTTAAACAGGCTAAATCTTCTATCGTATCTCTTTTAGTAGAAGCAAAACCAGGAAGATCAACAACGTTAACCCTAATATTACCTTTAACTTTATTAGTTAATAATGCAGACATAGGCTGTTGATCTACAGAAGCCACAATTAATAAACTTCTTTTTGTTTTAATTATATGTTCTAATACAGCTTGTATTTTTCTAATATTAGTAATTGGAGAAGCTACTATTAATATATAAGGATTATCTAAAATAGATTTATCTTTATTTTCGTTTGTAGTTAAATGATTTGATTTCAAACCAGAGTCAAACTGTACACCTTCTACGTTTTCGTAATAAGTTTTTTCAGTTTCTGACTCTTCCATTAATACAACTCCATTTTTACCCACCTTATTGTAGGCATCAGCAATTATAGAACCTAAAATACTATCATTGTTAGCCGATATAGTGCTAACATCTTTAAGTTTATCATGTTTAACATCAATAGATATTTTATCTAAGTAATTATTTATTTTAAATAAACCGGTTTGTAAACCTAGTTTTATATCTCTTATGTTATATTTTTCTTTTTTACAATTTTTTAAAAGTGAGTAAGCAAGGACGGTTGCCGTAGTGGTACCGTCTCCTGCTTCTTTCACTGTGTTTTTAGCAGCTTCTTTTAAAAGTGTTGCTCCTATATTTTCTAAAGGATCAAATAATATTACTGATTCAGCTACGGTTACACCATCTTTAGTTATAACCGGTTTACCTAATGAATCTTCATATATTACACATTTTCCTGAAGCTCCTAGTGTAGACTTAACAGCTTGTGTTAATTTTCCTACACCTATCATTATTTTATTGTTAGCATCTGCCCCGAAGGACAAATCTTTAACTATCTCACTTGGGTTATTATATTCCATTTAATTTAATTTTATTGGTAAGTGGTTTTATTTAAAGCTCTTTACTACTTTAGGTCCTTTTAAAAACTCTAATTTTTTTTGATAATGTTCAATACTTCCATCAATAGCAGCCTCGCAGCTGTCTACAGTTTCACGTCTTGTAACATCTATCCATTTGGATTCATCATTCAGGTCTTTATGTTCTGCTTGAAAAAACCCGTTAGGTAGTTGAACTATACGCCAGTTTTTTTTCTCAACGATGTGTTCCCAAAGCTTTCTGGTTCCTTCGGGTATTCCTTGGGTACTATTGTTCCCCCAGGAATAGGTTTTATAAAAATAGGTCATGGTTAATGGTTAATATAGGTTTTATCTATATTATGCTTTCTTTAATACTTCTGGTCCTACAATTTCTTCGCCACCTTCTTCCTCAATGGGTTCGAAATTACCAGTTTGAATATCAATTTTAATTTTTCCGTACTTTTCTTCTAGCTTAGCTTGAAACTTTTGCAAGTCGCTTTGAACTTCAGCAGCAGCGTGGTTGAGCTGGTGTTTTTGGAGTTCTAGGTTTCCAATTTGAGAAGCAGCATTATTTAGTTTTCCTACATAACCTTGCAATTCTTCTAATTGGTCTTGGCTGATTTTGTTTTCTTGGTTTTCCATAATTTTAATGTAATTTTAATTTAACTTAATTTAATTTAATTTACGCCCAAGGTAATTCCTCGATTTCGACGTTTTTTGGTGTTTTTTGTTCGTTAATGTTTTTAATAATAACTTCCTGCATATGTTCTACAGGGTGGTTTGCTTTTGCCCATTCTATCACGTCAGCTTCAGTAACCTCGGCTAATGCAGTAAAACTTTCAGAGTCAGGCGCACTTATTGGGCAGGCGCCTGAAAATTCAGCAGTGTAAAAATTATCATCAGAATCTTTTTCACTATCTGTTCCTACGTATTTAAAATTTACGTGTGTAATCACATCCGACAAACCGTCGAGACTGGGTGCCTTTTTCATAGCCGTGATGCCCCATGTGTAAGTAATTGCCATAATTTTTGTTTTTTTATTTATTAATTTTAACTATTTATTATTATCACCTGTTTTTGCAAGTATCTAATTTTAGTGAATATACTAATTATTTTCTAAAGTTTCAAGTCTTGACTTCAAGTCATCTATAATTGCTTGTTGCTCTTGTATTGCCTTAGTTAACACCGGAACCATTTTTTCATATGTTATACCGTAATGATCTTGGTCAACAATTCTATCAACAACTAAATTAGTTTTATTAGCTACATCATAGCCAAACGATTTTTCAACAACTTCAACTTCTTGTGCTAAAAACCCTAGTGTTAATTCTGGTAACTTGTTAGTTCCATCAGGTGTTCTATCTTCATAGTCTGATCTTTTGTCCCATCTGTACGTAACAGGATTAAGTTTTTTTACAAATTCTAATCCTAAATCTAAAGGATTAACATCTGTTTTATCTCTTGCATCTGAATTTACTGTCCAGCTAATCTGTATTCTTGCTGTAGTATGGTTTTCATTACCCATATGTATTTGGTTACTACCACTTGTTATCCCAGCTATAGACTGGTAAGGGGACTGATAACCTGTTCTACCAGCATTTTGACCAAATAACAAGTTATTGCTTCCAGAAGTTACATTGTAACCCGTTGCGTCACCCATAGCTATATTACTACCACCACTACTTAAATTACCTAATGCCGCATAACCGTAAGCAAAGTTTCTACTACCAGTACTACAACCCCCTAGTGCCTCAACACCAAACGCTGCGTTGTTAGTACCAGATGAAATAGCATTCATAGTGGTGCTATTACCCATTCTTATATTATTAGCAGAACCATGCTGTGTATAATTAAATTGCAACGCGTTTAAAACACTAGTTGATCCGGGGTCTGTATAATAACCAGTGTTATTATAATCATAAAATATAGTACCTCTAATATCACTAGTTGTAACTAGTCTTCCACCACCCCAAGACCCTTTGTAACTACCACCCTCTATTATTAGCAGACCGTGAGAAGCTAAGTTGTTAGCCCCACCTTTAGTCCCAGCATTCTGGTGTGACCAATATAAACCATATGCATTTCCAACTGAGTTACCATCGTTTGGAAGTTTATATGAAGCGCCCATATTAAATATGGTTTGTATTCTATAACTTGAGTATAATCCAGTAACACCAACACCATAATTATCACCAAAAAGAAGACCACCAGCACAACTCATAGTGTTAAGATGAGTGTGACTACCGAAGTCGCCGTAATAAGCAGTGTTTGTATCGTAATATATAGGTACTCTTAAATCAGGTGCATTCATTAATCTACCTGAATTATCAATATAAGATACATCACTACCGTCTCTTCTGAATTGAACAATTCTGTTTGATGAAGAATCTGCAACTATATACCATCTATTTGAATGGTATTGTATTTTACCTGCACCACCTGGATTACCTGTCCAAGATGATGATGCTGAAGATAATATAGAAGAATTTGTAATATTTATTGCGCCATGACCAGCATTACAATCAATTACACCAGCAGCTGTTATTGAACCTCTTATATTTATAGTATTACCACTCTCACCAATAAACATTTCTTGACTACCAGTATCACCATACCAATGTTGCGCTTGCAACACGTAAAAAGCTGTATCCCATCTTGGCGCCGCTTGTTTTGAACTACTTTGTATTTTATTTATGTTACTTGTACTATTTGCATCCACATAATAAGACGTGTCATTTGAATCATATAATCGATCAGAATATAAACTTCCACTTCCATAATTGTAACCTAATACAGCAGCCTGAGAAAGTGTTGTTGTAACTTTTTTACTTGAAGAAGGCTCTGTTGAATTAACAACTGTCAGTGCTCTATTTCTTGAACCTCCGCCAGCATCTCTTACTCTTACTTCAAATGAATTCCAATAAGATATTCTTGGCCACCAAAAAGCAAGTTTATTATCAGAATGATTAAAAACTTTTATTTGGTTAGTAGAAGTTAAGTGTTTTCCATAACTAATACCACTGTGGTTAATTATAGTATTATTATACAAATATCCTTGAGCTTTAAAAGCGAAAGGTGGCTCTCCTGAATAACTTTTACCGGTAACTTCTATAATATAAGATGCTCCATTGGTTGCATTAGCCGGAATGTCAGTTGTTACTAAAGTACCACTAGCAAAGTCTGAGCCTGAGTGTTTACAATGTATAAATTCACTACCATTGTTATTTTGGGCATGATATAATCTAGATGTTCCAGCGGGATCAACATAATAATTCGTATCATCTGAGTCGTAGAATATAGGTGATCTTAATGAGTTAGTACCAATTAAATAATCATAAACTGTCGCAACACCGCCGCCGCTAACGTGGAAAGTATTGGTACCTGAAGCGTTTCTAAAATGTACATATGCGGCAGCTTGTAAATACCAAGAATCACTATGATACTGCATTTTACCTCCAACTTCACCAGACCAAGAATTACTAGTTTGTCGCCAATCGCCAATGGTTTTTAATGCATTTCCGGCAGAAGCGGAAGGATTTAAAAAGTATGAGGTATCATTTGAATCATAAAATACAGGTGCTCTATAAGAGTTACCTGCGTATCCTATTCTACCGGTATAAACATCATTAGTATCTAGTTGAACATACCAGGGCCAAACGCCACTTATTTGTGTGTAGCTAGTAGAATCAACTGGCGCACCAAGTACGTAGAATCTATTTGAATTATTATGTAATGCTACTGACCTATGGTTTGTATCCCTAAAATATATTGTAGGGTCACCACTTCTTAAAACTAATTGTGCATTATTCAAATAAGAGTTTGTATCAGTTGAACTGTAAAATATAGGTGCTCTATATGAGCCATTTTCTTGACTATATCCATTAAATAATACTTGTCTAGTAGCGTTATGTGAGGTTAAATACAAGTTATGTCCTGTTACCATACCAAAATAAGCACCACTATGACCAGTGTGAGTATACCAAGTAGACAACATTGAGTCAGCATCTTGTCCAACATCTATTTTAGCGTGTACATTGTCTACAACATTTAATCTAGCTCCCCAAGTACCTGTATTTGAACTATAAGATGAACTATCACCTATGTTAACATATTGTCTAAATTTTCCTGATGTAGATGTGCTTGCGGGGTCTATGTAATAAGTAGTATCATTAGAGTCGTAAAATACAGTCGCTCTAACATCACTGTTTACAACAAGATTGCTTCTTGTGATATTAACCTGACCATTATGCAATATGTTCATTGCTGTTTTAGAACCTGTAGCATATGAATCAGTTGTAGAAAAATACATCTTAGTACCATAACTACCATCTGATCTAATATATATACCTGCTTGCGCATTTGTACCATTAGAAGCATCAGAAGCACCAAATGTTATTGCCGCTCCTGCGTGGTCAGTGGCACTATTAGGGTCTAAATGTAATGCACCTTTTCCTGTGCCTTGGGTGGTAGCATCCCAAACCGTTCCTGCATTCAAATCTAAAGTAGATAAATTACTGCCACCTGTTACAGTAATATCTCCTGAAAAAGTTGCATTTTGTGACGTATCTAGCACAAGTGCTGTTGTGCTATTAGTTAAAAATGAAATTGGAGAGTTTGTGCTAGTTCTTATACTATTTTGATCTATTCTTAATGTTTGTGTTGGACTTTGTAAAACTAAAATTGCATCACCAGAAGCAGGATCTACTGTTATACTACTACCAGTTGTTGTTATATTCCCTGCAAAAGTTGCATTACCAGTAAACGATGGTGAAGCTAATGGTGCTTTCAAAGCAATACTATTTGTAACTGTTGTGCTAAAGTTTGCATCATCACCTAGAGCTGCTGCTAATTCATTTAATGTATTTAAAGTTCCAGGTGCTGAATCAACTATTAAAGCAACCCTTGCATCAGCTCTTGCGTCTGTATAATATAAATTTGTTCCTTCACTTAAATCACTAGTTGATTTACTACTTAAATCTAAGTTACTACCAACTTGTAATGCAATTCTAGCGTCAGCTCTTGCATCTGTGTAGTATAAATTACTACCTTCAGTAATATTTGATGTATTCTGAGCAGGCATTGTAAATGACATAACACCTGTTGTACTATTATAACTTAAGGAACCAGTACCGCTAATTGCTGCTCTAGCTCTTGCATCAGTATAATATAAATTTGTTCCTTCAGATAAATCTGATGTGCTTAAGCTACCTATTCTTGAATCAACTCTAGCATTAGTAAAAAATAACTTATCACCTTCAGCAATGTGAGATGTTGTTATACCGTGACTTGAATGTAAGTGTCCCTGGGTTATTGAACCCGCTTTTATAAAATCACCTGTTACTTTAGTTAATGCCATTTATTTGATTTTTTAATGTTTTTACTTCTTGAGTTAATTCTTGCATTGCTTTTATAAGCATAGGCACGAATACTGAATATTTTACTGATTTAGTTGGTGTTTCTGTATCACCGCATTCATATACTAACCCTGGAAATATTTTTTCTAATTCTTGTGCTACTACACCTATTTGTTTAGTTGGTGCGTTCGTTTCTTCGTTTATATCATCTATATAATTAAAGTTTACAACTCTTACTTGATTTATTTCATCTAGCTTTGGTGTAGCGTCTACAATATTTTCTTTTAAATTTATGTCTGATAATTGCCCATAGCTATTGTTACTATTTTGAATATTACCATTGGAATATATTTTTATTCTTTCACTAGCACCACTATTAGTTGCGCCTAAAAAAAATCTACCTGAGGTATTCGCGCTCGTGGACCTATGTAAAACGTTTATACCATATACATTTCCACTACTAGCGTGACTATATATCATAACCGTAGGTTGGTCAGCTGCACTGTTAGTTATGGAGTGAAAATTATAAGCGTTCCAAGTTGTATTACCATTGTTTGTTAACTTACTATAACCACCACTAGTAACAAACATGGTATCGTTCCCCATATTGTTTAGAGTAAAATAATTACTACCTGAATCAAAAGATAAATTACAATATTGAGTGCCATCACTTTGTGAATCAATAAAATTTAAATAAGCTTTATTTTCATGTGTATTATATATGTTTATTGCATTTCCCCCTGCCACTTCCACATTAATTTTTGCCGTGGGGTTGTTTGAATAGTTGTCCCAAGTCAACGATCCATAATTTGCAACATTAAGATGTGAAGTGCTAGCAGGATTTACATAATATCCAGTATCATTTGAATCGTAAAATATAGTACCTCTTACGTCACTATCACCCCTAAAGCTAAGCGACGTTGTTATCACGTCCCCATAAATTCTTAATAAATGATCCGCACCCCAATGTCCTATTGTTACGTAGTTGTTATTACTTCCAGCAGAAGCATAATTATATCCTATATAACCGGAATTTTTAGTACTACCTTCTTTTCCTATAACAAATATATTAGCCTGACCAGCCGTCATATTAGTGGTAAATAATTCACCCGAATGAATAAATGCAGATGATGATGGGTTGTCTATTTCTAACGTAGCAGCATTTGCGGTACCAGTGCCTTGTAATTTTAATCTATAAAATACAGATTGGTTACTCGGATACGTATAATAACCCGTGTTTGATGAATCGTAAAAGATAGGCGCTCTTAAACTACCAGTAGCAGTTGTATGACCCTGGTAATCAACCCTAAACCTTTCGGCTAAATTTGACGGGTTACCTGGGTCATTTGTTGAAGCATTATTTGTATAAACTACAAAAGCACCAGAACCCTCTTTTAGCTGTGAATTTGCATTCCCATTATGTCCAACTTCAGCACCTATTCTAACTTGTGGCCAGTCGTTATCATTATCGTCTTCAAAAATAAAATCAATAAATGTTTTTTGAGTATCTAAATCCGCACCTACATCATTGTGTAATGTTAAAAATGTTGAGGAGTCTGCACTTGTTAAATATTTAATTAATGTTGTATCTTGAATACGTATTTGACTATATCCTTCCCCAATTTGCAATATGCCTCCATCTGTAGCACCTTCCAAAGCTCTATGGCCATTAAAATATATTCTATTGTTACCACCAAGGAATGAAAGGCCTTGTGAGGCACCATTTATGGTAGTTCCATTTGCATCAACCATAAACACATCGCTACCACCCCCAGTACCTGCTGTGTTTACAGTAAATTTTCCGCCAGAGCCAGATGAAATACCAGCTTGAACCCACCCTGGTTTGGTTGCATGAGAATGTGAATATAATTTTAATCCACCACCATATCCAGCAGAGCCCCCTCCGGCTTGGATGGTCATTGATCCTGTTCCAGTATTCGTATTATTGGTGAAAATATAATGATTAACTGGAGTTGTAGTTCCTGTTGAGGGTAATATAAATCTTGTTGCGTTTACTTGTCCTGCAAAAGTTGCTACTGTCGGTGATAAAGTTAGTGCATCTGTATTTGCACCTAACGACCAATCAAACCATCTCATTATTAATGTGTCTGTACCACCTCTAACTATCCATCTATCGTTAACGTCTGTAAAACTATTTGTATCTACAATTTTTAATTCAGGCGAAGTACTACTTATTGTTATATCGCCCGTTACAGTTCCCCCTGCTAGTGGTAAATGTCCAACTTGAGAATACGTGTAAGCGGTATCCCAATTGCTATCTTTTCTTGTTCCTGCCCCAGTTCCTGAAGCGGGTTTAGAATATATACCTTCGTTATACATTAACTTGCCATCAGCAAGTATTGTCATTGTACTTTCAGTACCACTAATTACAAAGCTTTCAGCACTTCCATAAGAAAGACTATTAGCGTGATTGTAAGCAAAAGTCCCCTTTTGATCGAGGCTTGGAACAATAGAGCTAAAAACAATTTTGGCATCTACCGCATCTGTGGTAGCATGTATGGTTAACCCATCATTCGATTCAATTTTAACACTACCTGCAAAAGTTGCGGCATTATCTGCACCTGCTATTGTAAAGACATCAGCGCCTGCTGTTTCATTTCTTACAGTAAATGTTTCATTATTAGTTCCAATACTGAAATTTCTTGCTACACCTTGATTATCTGTTAAATTTAATTTAGGATATGTTTTACCACCTATTGTAATATCACCTGAAAATACTCCATTACCTGTTACTCCAATTCCTGTGCTTGTAGTTTCAAACTTTGTATTTCCGTAATGTTTTAATTGTACACTTCCAGCACCACCATTAACTACTATATATTCAGCAACTCCCCCACTGCCATCATCACTTCTAAAAATAATATTACCATCATCTGCATATTGTGTAACAAATAAACCGCCAGTATGGTTTTCAAAATTATTATTACCTGATGTTGAATTATGATATAATCTTATATCGTTATTACCACCTAAGCGAAGTTCAACGTTATCATCAAAACGCATTAGTTTATGTACAAAAATTCTTTCAACACCACCATCAATTGTCAAGTAATTATCTCGGCCACCGCTGCCATTATCACTTTGGAATATAATATCTGAATCATCTGCATCGTTTCTAATTATTAGGTTTCCAGTAGAGTTTCCTATAATAGAATTTGTAGCATCGTGAATTAAAAATAGATCTCCACTTCCACCTAAACTTAACGTAGTGCTATCATTAAAACCTACATTACCCGTAAAAGTTGTAGCACCAAAGCTATTAGAATTTCCTGCTGCTGTTACACTTGCTGAAAAAGTTCCTGTTGAAGCTGATAATGCCGCTATAGTCGTATTTCCAAAACTATTTGAATTACCACTTGCGGTTATACTTCCTGAAAAACTAGCAGTTGTTCCTGTCAATCCTCCAGTTAATGTTCCACCAGCCAACGGCAGTTTTGTTCCAATACTATTGGCGGTTGTAGTTGCAAAATTTGGGTCATCACCTAAAGCCGCCGCAAGTTCATTTAAAGTGTTTAATGTTGCAGGCGAAGAATCAACTAAATCACTTACCGCAGTATCTACATATGTTTCTGTAGCTAAATCAGATATTGTTACAGCCTTTACACCAGCTAAATCTGTTAATTCAGAATCCATTAAAGCACCAGCAGCAGTTACATTTGCTGTGTCTGTTACATCAGCAGAAGCCTCTATTGCATTTAACTTAGTATGATCAGCATCAGTAAATACATTTGAATCAGTTGCCGCTTCAACAGCTGCTCTAATTTCAGCATTTGTTTGATCCGCTGTAGCGTTAGCTTCTATGCCATCTAATTTAGTTCCATCGACAGAAACATCTCTACCATCAAACGTACTGTTAGTGGTTATAGCTCCTGTTATCGCACCACCCGCTAAAGGTAAGTGCCCAACTTGTGAATACGTATAAGCCGTGTTCCAGTTTGAAGAATTATTTGTAGTTATGCTATACACACCCGATCCATTGGTTGTCATTAAACCAGCAGATGCAAAATCTGTATCATATAAAATATCATCAGCAGCTGTAACGCTACTAAAAGATATAACTTCTATGTCACTTGAATTTGGTGGAGCGGTGCTAAAGGTAAGAGTTGTACCGCTTAAAGAATAATTATCTTTATGCTGGTATACACCGTCTATATACACTTGTGTTTTATTTTCGTTGTCTATACTATTGGCTAAAGTAAAAGCAGTTGTGCTGCCATTGCCAGTAAAACCATCTTGGTATATAACACTTGCAGAAGTAGTAGTATTTATCCAGTTTACACCAGATCCAGTTGAAGACAATACTTGTCCACTGTTCCCTATGTCTCCACTAGAATCATATACTCCTGCGGCTATTTTTATATCGGTTAAAAACTTTTTAGCCATGTATTTTATTTAAATTATCCTATTTTACTAACAAGAACTCTCATGTCAGTTGATGCTGGTGCCGAGGCAAAACTAATTGTAACTTGATTAACTGTATTTCTTGTAACGTCTGCAAAAACAGTTTCGTTATTTGTTAGATCATATATTTGTACAATAACGTCTTTAGTATTAAAACCGTGTGTTAACGCAAAAGATGTTGCAGATCCATCACCTATAGTGAATGCTTTTGTACTGTTTTCTACTACTTGTATTTTCTTATATGTTGAACCATCTTCAGTTATTTGCCATATATTATTAGCTTCATTCCATCTTAATGCAACATTTGTTTCATCTCCTCTTTCTACTTCTATACCCGCATTTTCAGTAGCTGTAGAACCAGTAAAATTACTATTTAAAGTAATTATATTATCAGCTAAATTAATTGTTTCTGAATTTACAGTAGTTGTCGTTCCTGATACCGTTAAGTCTCCTGTTACTACAAGGTCATTACCTATTGTAACATCATCGGGTAAACCTATAGTTACTTTATTATTAGAAACTAATGTTGTTACTTCATTAGCAGTTCCTTGAAAAACTAATGTATCACTTCCTACAGATACTACATCTGTATTAGGCGTGCCTTCAGCATCACTTATTGTTAAATCTGTACTTATTGAAGCCGTACCAGCAGCTGTTAATTGACCTTGTGCATTTACTGTAAATGTTGGAATTGCTGTTGCTGAGCCATATGAACCAGCAGTAACAGATGTGTCTGTAATAGCAATGTCATTTGCATTTGCTGTAATACCAGTTCCACCGATAACATTCAGTGTTACAGCTCCGTTTGTTCCACCACCAGTCAAACCGGTTCCAGCGGTTATACCTGTTATATCACCAGTTAGATCTATCCAGTTTGAACCATCTGAAACAAAAAGCTTGCTAGATCCAGTATTAAAATATACTTGACCAGCTGATGGGCTTGAAGGAGCAGAACTATTAGGATGAAGTGTAGCATTTTGTAATTGATTATTTGCTAAATCAATATTACTTAAATATTTTGCCATAGTTTTATTTTAGTTTAAATATGCAGTACCTGAAGTGTCTGCACTAAATGTTATTGTTAAATTACTTAAAGAGGTGTATTGTACATCACCATAAACAAGATTATTACCAGTGTCTACAACGCTTACACTTGGATATTTATTTAATGAATGATTTATATCCCAAACAGTTTGAGCTGATATTTGTTTAACAGCTGTTTTATCAGAATTTTGAAACATTGCGGTCATGTTAGCTTGATCACCACCTGTTAAAGTGCCATTGCTAGCTAACGCGTCTACAGTTAGTTGTATTACATCGTTTGTTAAAAAATTAATCGTTTGAACTCTATAAACTCCAAAACTTAATGTATCACTAGAATTATATATAGTTAAAACACCATCTTTAGACCTTATTTCATCTAAATATGTTTGTACATTTCCATTTTCAGCATTTATTTTATTTAAATAAACTGTAGTTACAGCTGAAAAAGGTGTATTTGTAGTACTATTATTATTAAAAGAAACTAATCCTTGACCTAAATTAGAATAACTTTGATTTTGATCATATTTATAAACAAATATATTACCTAATATATTAGATTGTTTTGCTAAATAGTTATTTATTGTTTCAATTGAAAAGTTTCTAGTAGCTTTTGATGTGAAATCAGTTCCTAATAAAGAATCATCTTTTATTATTTCGTTGTCTTGTGTGTATTTACTTATTCTTGCCATTAACTTGGTTTTTGTGGATATGTTATATTATTTATATCTACAGTAGAAGGTAGATCCCTTAACTGTTGTCTATATGTTGACCATTCTTGTTTTTTATCATTACTTAATGGTGAATCTGAAAATTGTGTCCAATCACATGATTTTAATAAATTATTTCTTTCAGATCTTAATATAGCGTATTTTTTGTTATTTATTTCAGTATCTGTAAAAGGTATTTCAGTATGCGTACCATCTACAACTCTACATCTAACGCTATTTGCTTTTTGCCATTGTTCTTCTGTTAGTACAATATTAGGTGTAGGTATATCTTTACCGTGTATTTCTTCTGTATAAAAACCTGTATAATCACCGTTTTCATCGTATGTTGCGTAATAATTCATAAATTATATTTTAATCACCAAAAGCTATCCACCAAAAATCATGTGGACTATCTGTTACAGCCACAAAACTATTTTTACTTACACTATAAGCATAGTTTGCCCCATCTCCAGATCTACTATTTCTATTACATGTAACACTAACAGAATTACACCTTGTAGGAAATGCTGTAGGAAAAGTTACAGTAACATCTTCAACACTACCAGTTTGATAACCCCATTTCATAAAAGTACCTGATGGTAATTTTTGAGAGTGTTTTTGATAAGTTGTGCTACTCGTACTACTCGTGCTTGCTGTTTTTGCAAAATCCCAAGATTCTCCATCAACTTCTAAACCACCTTTAACCTCTACATAATCACCGGTTATATCTGTTCTATCTATTTTAAAATAGTATGCCGAACTACTAGCAACCTGTATTCCTTGATCTGTAATTTCTGTTTGATTTGCTGTTTTTGCAAAAGCTACATTTGTATCGTTTATATCAAAAGTGCTACCAGGAAAAATAACATAACCAGAACTTAAAAAACCAACTCTTTTCCAATAAAATCTTAAATATAAGTTATCAGATGATCCAGTTACGTTAAAAGTGAAATTTACAGTTCTTTGCGTAAAACTTAAATCTGATCCAGCACCACTATCTGATGCACTATTTAAAAATTTATCTGCTATTATTTCTGTAAATGATGTGTTTGTAGATATTTGAGCTCTTAATTCTATATATACTAAACCAGAAAAATTAGCACTTGTAGATGCAAAAGCATTTAAAGCATTTGTTGTTATACTTCCTGTATATGTACCAGTTCTGTCACCGGTACCAAAACTAGCTTGTTTATATAATGTACCAGATGTTTTAAATAAAGAATCTGTTATATTACCTATTGTAGTGTAATTAGAAGACCAACAAGAAAATTGCAAGTCATTCATTGTATTAAACGTTGCAGTAACTAAAGAAGTTAATGCAGATAAGTTACCTTGTCTAACTTGTAGTTTAGGTGTACCACTAGTATCATTTATTATTAAACCTTGATCTGGATCTAATTCTACTCTATCAGAAGAAGATTTTATTTTATCTGTATTTATTGTCCAACCACCTATATTACCAGAACCAGCACTAAGTTCACCAGAGAAACTTCCAGTAACACCGTTTAGCGGAACATTCAGTTTTAATTGATTGTTATCTAATACAAATGGCGTTGCTGTAGTTGTGCTAGATTTTATAATAAACTTGTCTGTTTGAAAAGTTACTGATGATACATCTGTTGTTGTTCCATCAGCAGCCAATATAGACATACCGGTTACTACATTTCCAGCTGTAGCTTGTAATGAATACCTAGATTCTGCAAAACCTTCTACAGTAGATATACTACTCGTGTTAGCTATAATATCTGCTCTTAGTCCAGAGTTATCATCACCACCTACTAATGCACTAAGGGTTGTAACCGAAGATGCTGAAGCAAAATCAGAATTAGTTGTAGTTGTAAAAACATCATTAGCAAAAGCCTCACTAACACTAACAGCAGTAAAAGTTCCATCAGTATTATCGTATCCTGTGAAAAAGTTTGATGCTAAACTATCTATTTTAGTTGCACTAGCAGACTCGGCATCTGATTGTGCTGTGTTTATAACTGTATTTAAAGTATCTGCAACACCGGTTATTTGATTGCTTGAATTAAACGTAAACTGTGTTTTTAATTCTGTGACATCCGATGCTGAAGCTAGACTTGCGTTTGTTATTGCATCTCCAGCGTGAGTAGTTACTGCTGTTGATAAAGCACCTGTTATATCGTCAACATCATTGTTAGAATCAAAACTAAATACTGCTTCTAATTTATCTAAAGAATTAGCTGTAGCTTGGACAGCACTTGATGCCGCATTGTTTATAGATGTATTTAATGCGCCGGCCACACCGCTAACATCGTCGTTTGCATCAAAAGTAAAAACAGCTTCTAACTTAGTGACATCTGATGCTGTAGCACTTATGTTGGTTGCATTAGTACTTATATCATCGACGGCATCGGATAAACCCTGAACAGTATTGCCTGTTCTAGGATCTACTGTTAACGTCCAAACATTAGGTGTTCCAGAAACAAGTATATATGGTTTGTTGTCATCATTTGCATCATACCAAACCGAACTAACTGGCTCTGTAACGGCTGGAGCTGAATTTTGCCTAAAAATTTTAGGTTTCAAGCCTATGGCTGTTGTGTTATTAGCTATAGCAGTTGCATTAGTTGATGCAGCTGAAGCATTTACGGCTATTCCACCGTCTTGGCTAGCAACCCATGTGTTTGTTCCACTAACGTCTTTTAATACATAGGGTTTATTACCATCATTAGTATCATACCATATTGAACTTAGTGGGTTTGTAATAGCAGGAGCATCATCCTGAGAGAAGACTTTTGGTCTTAAATTAGCAGTTGCTTGAGCGGTTGCAATAGTTGAATCTACAGTTGCGGTCCATGTATTAGTTCCACTAACATCTTTCAACATGTAAAGTTTGTTACCGTCATTTGTATCGTACCATAATGAGTTTAATGGTACTGTTATAGCTGGAGCATCATCTTGTCTAAATATTAATGGTATAGAGTCTTGTGCTGTTTTATTACTAGTTACTGTTGATGATAAGTTAGTTATTGATGTAGCATTAGCTGTATTAGCTGTTGAATTTGCTGTAATAGCTGTTTCCGCGTCACTTATAGATTGTGTATTAGTTGCTATTCTACCATCAAATGTTGCTGTCCAAACTTTTGGAGTTCCTGCAACTAATATATATATCTTATTATCATCATTACTATCAAACCATATTGAACCAGTTGGGTTATTAGCGGATGGCTCTGCATCTTGTCTAAAAGTTAAAGGTTTATTATTTACAGTAGTTGTTAATGTTGTTACATCACTAGATGATGCAAAATCAGTATTTGTGGTGGTAGTAAATATATCGTTTGCAAATGCTTCAGTTAATGTACCAGCTCCTGTTGCATTATTGTAATTTGTAAAAAATTTAGCCCCTAAAGTGTCAACTTTTGCCGCAGAAGCAGATTCTGCATCACTTCTAGCTGTATCTATAGCTGTGTTTAGTGATTCTGAGCCATTTACACCCGTTATATTGTTACCTGTATATGTAAATTGAGATTGAAGTTCTGTAATTTTAGCCGCTTCAGAAGAAATAGCCGTAGAATTTGTTGTAATAGCTGTATTTGCTGATGCTAAAGAGCTAATATTTGTAGCTATTCTTCCATCTGTAGATTCTGTCCACACATTTGGGCTGCCCGACACCAAAACATATACTTTATTATCATCATTTGTGTCAAACCATATAGATCCAACCGCTTCAGTTACATCTGGAGCGTCATCTTGCCTAAAAATATCAGGTTTTAAGTTAAGATTTGATGTTAATGTTGTTACTGAAGCTGCAGAAGCAAGTGCGGCATTAGTAATTGCTGCATTTGCACTAGTATTTACAGCTGTTGCAAGACCTCCTCCTGGTGTCATACCATCTACATCACCATTACTATCAAAACTGAACACAGCTTCAAGTTTATCTAAGTCACTAGCAACTGCTCCGGCAGCAGAAGTAGCAGTACTACTAACACTTGTTGATAAAGCACCAGCAATTCCGGTAATATCTGTGCCTGTAAATGCAAATTGTGACTCTAATTCTGTTATTTTTGTTGCCCCTGATGATATATTTGTTGCATTTGTGCTTATTTCATCGTTTGCACTAGCTATAGATGTTACTGCAACACCAATTCTTGAGTCGTCTGTTAAAATCCAAGCTGTTCCGTTAAATATATACAGTTTATTTTCATCATTTGTATCATACCAAAGTGAATTTGCTGGCATATTACTTGTTGGTGGCTCGTCGTTTTGTCTAAAAACTCTAGGTCTTAATGCTAAACTACTAACATTATCACTTATACTAGTTACGTTGGTGCTTATATTAGCTGCGTTTGCCGCTATACTAGCATCTACTGTAGCTGTCCAAGTTTTTGTGCCACTTACATCTTTTAATATATATAATTTATTACCATCGTTAGTGTCATACCACAGAGAATTTAATGGAACAGAGGTAGCTGGGGCGTCGTCTTGTCTAAAAATTAAAGGTATTAAATCTTGTGATGCTTTGTTTGTTGTAACTATACTTGTTAAAGAGGTAAGCTGTGCCGCCGAGGCGTAATCTGTAGATGCCGATGTGTTTAATATTGAATCAGCAAATGATTGAGATAAACTCGTGAGGTTACCATTACTGTCAAATGTACCAAAAGTAGAAGCTAGATTAACAGCATATGTAGCTGTAGCAGATATACTATCAGCATTTGTAGATATACTAACATTAGCTGTAGCTAGTGCATTAGTATTCGTAGTAATACTAGAAGACATGCTATTTAAATTATAATTAACCTCACCTATAGTAAATGTGTTGTTAAGGTAATTAGATAACTCGTCTAACGTTATATTATTCGTTATGTATATAGAACCATATTGACCTTCACCCTCGTAAGAGGAGATCACTAGTTGATCCTCTGCCCTTAATAGTTCGTCTCTATTGTAACTGCTTATTCTGGCCATTATTTTGTGTTATATTTTTTTGTACCCTTACCGTGTCCACTTCTATTTTTCTTCCTAGATATGAATTTCTTTGCATTGTGATCATAATCTAGCCCATCTAAGTTTCTACCTTTCTTCTTAGCAGCGCGTCTAAGTCTTTGGTTTTCGGCCTTCATTCTTCTTCTACGAGGAGTTTTTGCTGTAGCCAAATCTCTTTTAGCTTTAGCCAGTCTTGCTTTCTTACTAAGTTTCTGTTTTGCCATAACCCTTATATCACCTATTTTTAGGAGGTTTTAAACATAGGGGTTTTGTATAATACCTATACTTTACGGTACAGCTATCAATACCAAAACGACTTGTAAAAGGCCCACGGGCCGTTGTTTACCTCCATTTTGTCTAGAACTTTTAGCTTTTACCTAGGGCTTGTTATTAGTCCTTATGCTATACACAGACGAGTCACGAGCAGAGTAGAGCAGACGAGTCACGAGCATCTTTATATAATATATATAATTAATAAATAAATCTAAATAAATAATTATGAAAAAAGAATCAAGTAATCCAAGTGTTAAACAAACTAAACTAACTACTAAAAGGTTTGTGATCAGAAAGAATCTAATCGGTAAGAATGTAACGATTGAATTCAAAACAAAAGAAGGTAAGACATTCAAGTATAATCATGACAAAGTATATAGTAGTAACAAGAAAAGGTTTGAAGGTATGAACTGTTTCAAGAAGTATAAGTCATACACTGCAACAAACAATGTACCAACATTTGCAAGAGACTTCCTACTGTAGGGAGTTTCTTTTGGGTAAAGCGAAGCAAAGGGGAGTGTAATGCTCCTCTTTGTGTGTATAGCACAGACAGGTAACGAGCGAAGAATAACAGACACAATACGAGCAAGTGACTATAATATAAATGTAACTAATTAATACTAAATATATATACTATGAAAAATTCTATTATTAAAACAAAAAGATTTGTAATCAGAAAATCTTTACTTGGCAAGAACTCAATTATTCAATTTACTAACAAAGAAGGTAAGTCTTTCAAGTACAATCATGATGAAGTGTACAAAGTAAACAAAAAGCATTTTGATTCTATGAAGTGTTTTGAAAAGTACAAATCATACACTGCTACTAATAACATGCCAACCTTTGCTCGAGATCTAATAATCAAATAGCAATAGTAACTGTACTGCTCCGCTTTGCGGAGTATGTATAGCAAAATGGCAGAGCGAAGTGAAGAATAGTGTGACACTAGCCACTAATATACCTTATTATACTGCCTTATGTCACCTTTTTTCAATAATCTCACAGCATCAGGCGGAGCTTTATACCTCCTAATACCTCTACTACACTTAAATAAACAATCCACCTTTGCAGACATAATACACAAGTAATTATATAATATATATAACTAATCTTAATTAACATACTATGATAATAAAAAAGTCAAGTAAATCCAAAAAACCATTCATTAAATTCAACCACACTCGTCACTTTGGTTTCCAAATTGGTAAGTTACCAAAAAGACTATGTGATGTGGAGTCTAAGAATCCAATTCACTCGTGGTTTAACTACAAAGGTTTCACATTTATCAGTGAACAGAACTTCATAAATCCAATCACTGGTCAGATAACAATAGAATAATACTATGAAATATATATCACCAATTACAGGTAAAGAAGTATCAAAGAAACAATACTTTGAGATAATGTTTGGCGTAGAGTTTATGCAAAGCAATAATAAAGGAACTTTAATAGAATATAATTATGAGAAATGAAATTAAATTATTAAGAGAAACAAAAGAAACTGTATCAGTGGATCCAGTAACTTATACTGAATTCTATGATTTATCAGGTAATGAATTTATATACGAGGATGGTGTCTTAAAAGATATATTAATAGGTAATAAACACATTCATATCTTTCACGAGGGTGATATAGAAATAGATGATGTATCTGTTGAAGCAAATGGAAATTGTGTTGTAGTAAGAGTATAAAATTACAGACATATAACAAGAGTAATAATATAATAAATAAAAATAATAATTATGTTAATCAAGAAAAAAATCGTAAATGAGTGTACAGATACCATACTAGACAGTATTTATGAGAATCTTACCGAGTACATGTTTGAGTATGGTAATTATTCAGAAACTGATGACAAGTTTTCAAAAGACCATAGTAATTATATGGAAGCAGTTATCAAAGAATTATATAAAAGAATAAATAAATGAAAGAATTATTAGAGGAAATATACTTTCACATTAAAATGTTACAAGATGGTAATATAGATAATGATGATTTTAGTAATGCAATAGAACAAGTGTGGGAACACTATTATTATAATAAATTATGAAATATAAAATGAGTGACTATAAATTAGTAGATATAATACTAAAGATAGTTTTAATAGGTTTAGCGATAATGTGGGTGTTAGGTGTGGTTCAGTTATTTTACCACCTTATAACTAATCCATCAGCTCTAGATAATGCAACGTTTGGAATCTTTGATACAATATAATATGGAAAAATGTAAATTCTGTGGTGGTTATGATTTAACTTATCATCAATACTTTATAATGGATTCTGTTTGCTCTGAATGTGGCGAGTGGCAGGACGGTAATACAATACAATATGAATAGTTGTGGATTTTGTGGTGGCTATGAATTAATTTATAGTTGTCCAGAGTGTGGAGATCTTAAAAAACAAGATGTGTTTTCATTAGATTGCTCTTATTTTAATAAAAACTTTACATCTATTGCTGATCTTATAGAGTATATAACAGTTAATGGTATGGATCCAAACTATGAAATAACTAAAAATGGTAAACACACATATCAAAAAGCAATAAACTTAATACAATTTTAAATGGAAGAGTATACTAAAAAACACGAGCATAGGGGTATAGATTATTATTATTTAGAGTGGAAAACTTGGAATGATAAAGACGCTAATGGTTACATATGTAAAAATGAAAGGTTGTTAAGTGGTTTAAACTTAGTACAGTTTGGTATGCCTACAAAATACTTAATGAAACAAAAGATTAATGATTTACTTGATTACAAGCATAAGTATTTAGAAGATCAAGAGCAATATGATAGAGCAGCTGAAGAATATATGAGTAAAATAGGTACTGAAGGCGATGGTTAATACAAACATAAAACGACACTAAAAATATAATATAATAAATTGTTTAACTTAAATATAATACTATTATGACTAAATCAGAATTACAAATTTCGCATTACAGAGAAGTTCAAGACATTATAGATCGTTTTCAAAACGGCAACTTTAACTTATACTCATTAGAGTGGAAGTTAGATGATTTATATCTTGAAGCTTTAAAAAACAACATAGCACTGCAAGATGTAGATGTTATTGTAGAGGTTTATAAAATTAAATCTTTAGCAAATGCTAGAAACAAACTAGAAGAAACTACAGAAGAAATAGTTGATGAGGTTACTGATGCTTTATTAACTAATACAATAGATATAATATCTGGTACGGAATGAAGCTAATAAATGTAACAACACACGGTAGTTTACAGTTTAGACTAGATGACAATAGAATAGCTGTATCATGTAATAGTGGGTATATAAGAATAAATACCCACCATCGCAATATGTTTAATGGTTTAAAAGTTTTCTATCAAATGAGAAAACAAAAAATAATGTGTCCAAGAAAAAGATACAAGTTTATAAAAGATTTTAATTCTAGGATATGTACAAAGTAAGAACAGTAGACATATATAAATGTGAGATGTGCAAGGGAGGTATGACATCAGAAGAATATTTCTTTTGTGATATATGCCCTGACTGTAGAGATTATGATGAGTACGAAGAAACAAACGAAAGCGTGTATAGCAACGGCGGAAAATAATACAGACAGATAACAAACAAGTAAGTATAATATAATAAATAAAAAATATGAAATTAAAAGTTTTAAAAAATGGCGACGAATTTTATATCGGCGGCACATTCAAGTTAGCATCTCTTTACAATGTACGTTATATTGATTTAGTTGATGCGTTAGGCGAACCCACATTACCCGAAACAACATTAGATAATAAAACACAAGTTTGTTGGGTGTTAGAGTATGACAACAACCTGTATACTATCTATGATTATAGAATGACTGACAGAGAGTTTGTATTAAAACATAACAAAATGTGGTCTATTGGTGGTAGAAAAAGCTTACCACTTGAAGTTGAAGATAAATTAATAAATAAAATTAAAAAAGGTCAAATTGGCGGTTTATTTATGCATCACGATTTAAAATGGTATGCACAAGATTTACAAAGCCAAAAAGTAACATAGTCAGACGAGTAGCTTAATTAGGTGTGTATGTGAGTCCTTATGGAAATCGGAAGTGTATTACACGCACATAAGTGAATAGCTGGCAGAGAGGTGGCGGCATACAGGTCACGTTAGGTAGATCGGTACAATTACACATTAATTTATAATTAATAGTAATGGTAATTTAATTACTGTACCAGTACAAAACAGAAATTGTGGATAAATGATAATACTAGGTAACTACCTGTCCACAACTGGTGCCTCTCATAAGGCGGGATAGAGCAGTTGGTAGCTCGTCGGGCTCATAACCCGAAGGTCGGAGGTTCAAATCCTTCTCCCGCAACTACAGACTGGTGAAGTTAGTCACACGTTGCATTCACCGTGAGAAGCTTACGACATTGCTCACAGGTTGGTCGCCACTCTAACATTAAATAATTAAATATGGCAAATATGAGTTACTGCAGGTTTGAAAACACTGCAAAAGCATTACAAGACTGTGTAAACGCTATACAGGATAGAGAAATAGATAATTTAAGTACTTACGAAGTAAATGGCTTAGCGGAAATACAACTGCTTGCTATGGATATAGTAGCTTTACAAGACGAAATAGGTGAAATAATAGATCATAATAAAGAAAGATATATTACAGATTAATAACTTTAGTAAACATATAATATATATATGAATATATTTTATCTACATAAAGACCCAGCAGAAGCGGCTAAACTACAATACAATAAACACGTAGTAAAAATGATTTTAGAATCAGCACAAATGTTATGTACAACACATCACGCACTTGGCAATGGACACAACGCGCCTTATAAAAAGGCTCACTTAAACCACCCTTCAACTATTTGGGTTAGAGAAAATGCTTTGCATTATGATTGGCTTTGGAACCATATGGTTGCTTTAGGACGAGAGTATACTAAACGTTACGGTAAACACCATTTGTCAATACAAAAAATGATAGACTATGAGATGTGGTCATATCCATATAATATACCTTATAAATCATTCGAAGAACCTCCTCAGTGTATGCCTGATCAGTACAAACACAAAAGTGCTATACACGCTTATTGGCAGTATTATATTGCAGAAAAAAGTAATGTAGCTCACGAATCAGAAAATATATACAAAAGTATTCCAAGCTTTATACAGACATAAAACAAACAGAAACATATAATAATAATATGAATATTGAACCAATAGATGCTGAAAGCATTAGGCGAGCTTTTTTAGAAATTAATACTAGTTCAGAATATATTTTTAACGAGTATATATCGTCAGGTGTTAGTGACAAAAGGCTGTTAAACTATCTTGAATTAACATGCGATAACTTACAAGAGTTATTGTTTAAAATACAAAAAAAGTATGAATAATAAAAACAAAGTATTAAAACATTATGGTGCAAATATTACAGATGTTTGGAATAATGTAGATCATGTAGACATGGTATTTGAATCTGTGTACACTGCAGATAGTTATAATGTTTACTGGATGCACGAGCCTAGTGATATGGCTTTTAACCCTGAAAGTATATTTTATTATGCAAGTAGTTGTTCTGATGATATAAAAAACTGTATTAAAGATGGTTTAAGCTTGTTTGTTGATTCAGAAATATATGATGAGTGTTACTTTGATGACGAGTTCGAAGATATGTGGGACGATATAAAAAACGAACGTGATTCACCATTTGTTTCATATCACGAAAACAAAAAATAATGTTGTTAGATGCAAAAAAATATCAAATAGATCTGTTAATCAAAACAACTGAAATTGATCAAATCTGGGCCATGTATAAAGACCTGGGAGACCGAGAGTCGGTCGAATATATTGAAAATAAATATAAAATTAATTAATATGAGAAAATTTAGTAGGTACAAACAAAACTTATCAAGAGTTGGTAATAAAATATACTCTTACAGTACAAACGTAGCAACCGTTGAATATCCTAATTTAGTACAACATGGCTGGTGGAGTGTAACAACACAAAAACATATAAATTTCGTAGCAAGAGAATTAAACTTAAATATAATTAAAGATTATGGACATCAAAACGATTAAACATTTAACACAAGAAACTCAGCCTTATTTTTTCGATGAAAAAACTATGCAATTTTTTAATCAAAAATTATCTGATTTTACTATCGAACAACTAACATCAACAACATATTTAATATCTGCACCAACTTATTGGGACGGTCATTTGATGGGTTATACAAAAAGAGTATTTAATACGGAGACTAACGATTTAGAACAAACAGATTAAAATGGATTTAACATTAGAAGAACAAGATTACTATAAGTTATTAGATGAACTTCGTTTTGTTATAAGTGAAGTTAAAGACGAACAAATAACTAAAGATGAATTTATAGATACAATTGAAGATATTTATAAAGAAAATTATTATACAAATTATTTAAAGCTTGCTAAAAAAGTACATAAAAATGTTTAAATATTTACATATAGTACTGATAATCAGTGAGTTAGTTACAGCTACAATATATCACGCTGTGCCTGCTCAAACTGATGACACACCTTTTATAACAGCTAGTAACTCTAAAATAAATCCTGAAAATCCACAGGGTCATAGGTGGATAGCTGTATCGAGAGATCTTGAAGCTTTAGGTTATACCTTTGGCACAAAAGTATGTGTTGAAGGAACTGGTATTTTTGATGGAGATTGGATTGTTCAAGATCGCATGAATAAAAGATGGAAAAAACGTATAGATTTTTTAGTTAATGAAGAAATAAAATATGGTAAATGGCAAAATGTAAAAATAGAAATAGTATATTAGCGTGTATAGCAAACGCGATACAGACTAAAAACGACACATTTTGGATAATATAAACGATGATAAATTAGATAAATTAGCTGAATTAATAATTGATAAGTTATTTGAAAAGCACAATCAATGGTATTTAATTGCAGAAAGAGAAGATCAACTTTTAGGCGAATTAGCTAGATTACATACTATTATGGCTATGCACGAGCACAATGAAGAATATATGAAAGCTGCAGTTATTAAAAATAAAATTGATATTTTAGAACATCGTATTGATAAGTTAAACGGAATCAAAGATTAAAATAATTTTCATAGAAAATTTATGTTTTATTAGTTAATGTTTAGTTTTGGTTATACACGTATTGAGGGTTTAATAATCTTTGACTCAATACAAACCAAAATGTGACAATAGGGAATAAGATAATAATAATACAGGCTAATGTCACATTTGAGAATGAATTTTTTATTTTCAAACAGAATAATTACTAGAAGGTATCCTGTTTTAGATAAACCTACACATGTTTTTGATTGGGGTTGGTTTTATGAAAACGGCACTTATGAATATTATTCTCTGTTTTCGTATGAAAAATCTATTATAAGAAGTTATAGATCTTTAAAATGGCACCTTTTAGTTATAAGGTATTTAAATGATAATTTAGAAAACAAAATGTTTGAAAAAATAGCAAAACATATATCAAAAAAGAAAAATGGTTTTACAACTTTTGATATTGATGATAGCAGTTTTATTAGAATAATGAACGAAATATTGAACCATGATTTTGAGTTTGCACCTAAGAATAAAAGACGTAAAGTAATATTTAAAGATGGTTGTGGTTTAACAAAAAGTCAAAAATTAAGCATAACAGGAAAATTAATAGGAAGAAAAAATAGTGTCAATAATAGTGACCTATATGAAATAATGTTATATATTCATGATACAAGTGAAAAAATAACAATAAAAAAGCTTGCAAAAGCTTTAAATGTTTCTTCAAGAACAATACATAGAAATATGGATTTGAACTTGAAAACAGAAAAAAACCTATTAAATGAAGAATTACAACGTAGAAAACTATGTGCGTTATAAAAGAGATTACAGCGTATGTGAATTAGAAGATAAACCTTGGATAAAATATACAAGAGACGAATTAATTATAGTACTTATGCCATACGCAGAAAAATTATGTAGACAGTTTTCAACAGCAGATAGAGCTTCTGGTGTTATGAGCATGTTAGATATTATGCAAGAGGCTTTTTATGGTTTAACTGCTGCTGTAGATCGTATTGACTGGTCTTTGATTATAAATAAAGATGTTGAAGAAGACGTTAGAAAACAAATTAAAGGTTTTGTTAAAAAAAGAATTTTAGGTTCTGCTAGAAGAAATATAGACATGAATAGAGGCGATATTAGGATACCAGAACATAAGTTAAACGAAATAAGACGTTCTGATGGTAGAGATAAAAAAATGATACAAATGTTTTTTAACTCTGTTTTTCTAAGTATGGACGATGAAAATGATAAAAGAACAACAAATGATTTTGAAGATAAATCTATTTTGTATAATATTAATATTCTTAACAAATATATATTATCTTTGATGAAACAACATTTGAACGATAAAGAGTATGATGTGTTACGCATGAGCTTTGGATTAGATTGTGATAAAATTCCTGCTAAAAAAATAGCTGAACTTTTAGAAATTAAAGGTGTTGCTGACTTTGTAAGGGTTTCACAAATAAAAAGAGAAGCTATAGATAAGCTTATAGATAATATAGATCCTGATCAAATAATAGATTTTTTAAATTAATTAAATACTTATATATGAATACCCAGAAAACCAAATCCCAAATTTTAAATGAGTTATATAAAAAATATAACTTACACGACCAAGACACTTTTAAATCCCCTCAAGGTTGGACAATAATAACTAGGTCAGGCATTGATAAAATTCAAGCTGTTGCAGACATAGATATTACTTATAAGCTTGAGGAATATACCCCTGGTAAATCCGCGGCAGTATTAGCACACTCAAAATGGAATAACAGAACTCTTGAAACCTTTGGCGAGGCTAATGAAAAAAACTGTAGACAAAGTTATGTATTAGCTATGGCTGAGAAAAGAGCAATGTCACGTATTGTATTAAAACTAACTGGTTTTTATGCTTTAGGAATTTTTGGACAAGATGAATCTGAAGATTTTATTGATGCGTCTAAATACAAAAAAATAGTTGATGGAGTTAAAAGAAACAAACTATGAATATAAAACAACATAAAGAGTGGTGCGAGCTTTTAAGAGAAGATAAATACTATTACGGAGAGTTTGGACAAAAGTTTTTAAGTTACAGCAAAATAGGTACATTGTTGACTAATCCTAATAAGTTTAAAGAAACAACAGAAAAAAATGTTAACATGCTTATAGGCGGATATTTACACACAATAATTCTTGAACCTGAAAAAGTTAAAAACTTTAAAATAATAGATGCATCAACAAGAAATAATAAGTCATATAAAGAAATATCAGGAGGAGAACTTTGTTTGTTACAACATGAAGCAGACAAAGTAGAATTGCTAAGAGATATTTTAATGAATAATGATGTTTGTAAAGATCTTATACATGGTAGTGGAAAAAATTCTAAAAATATAATTTATGAAGAACCTGGTATAGGCGAAATACATGGCAACCTTTGGAAAGGTAAAGCCGATATATTAAATAAAAACGAAAAGCTTATCATTGATATTAAGACTACTTCAGATATAGAAGGTTTTAAATATAGCGCTCGTAAATTCAATTACGACGCTCAAGCTTACATATATAGAATATTATTTGGTTATGATATGATGTTCTTGGCAATAGATAAAAACACACATAAAATTGGTATATTTGAATGTTCAGAAGATTTTTATAATTTTGGAGAAGACAAAGTTTTAAAAGCTACTGATATGTATGACTTATTTTATAAAACAGAAGGATTTGATCCTTCACAATATTTTGAAACAAAAACCCTTTAAATTTTAAATTATGGCAAGTATAATAAACTCAAGTATTAATCTTAGTGAAATACCTAAGGAAAAAATTATTAACGGAAAAAAAGGTAAATATTTACCTATAACAATTACGTTAAACGACGAACAAGATAAATTTGGTAATAATGGACCTATTATCGTTCAACAAACTAAAGAAGAAAGAGAATCAAAAGTTGAAAAGAAATATTTAGGTAATGTAAAAGTTGTTTGGACTAATGGAACCAACGTTGAACCAAATAAAGAAATGGCAGCTCCACAGCAAATAACTAACGATAATAAAGAAGACGATTTACCATTTTAAAAACTAAAAATACATGCACGTTAATGACGTAGAAATCAATGGATTTACGATTGATAATTTTAATCAACACAATTTAGATGTTGGCAAAACCCAAGGTATTTGTCCTAACTGCTCGCACAACAGAAAACCTAAAAACAAAAAAAATAAATGTGCTTCATATGATTGGGAAAGAGGTTTAGGCACCTGTCACAATTGTAATACTACTTTTCAGTTACACACATACCATAGAAAAGGAGAAACAGAAAAAGTGTATGTAAGACCTGATGCTATAGATGTAGTTGATCCTGAAGAATTAGGTTCAAAAGTATATCAATGGTTTAATAAAAGAGGAATATCTCAGCAAACTCTTAATGATTTAAACATCACTGAGGGTTCTGAGTATATGCCTCAAACAGGTAAACACGAAAACACAATACAGTTCAATTACATAATGGGTAATGAACTAATTAATATAAAATATAGAGATGGTCACAAAAATTTTAAGCTTTATAAAGGAGCTGAAAAAATCTTTTATAACATTAATAGTGTTGTTGGATTTGATCAGGTATATATTGTTGAAGGAGAAATGGATGTTCTTTCGTTCCACGAGGCGGGCATATTCAATGTGGTTAGTGTACCTAACGGTGCTACGATCAACAATAATAATCTTGATTATCTTGATAATTGCATTGATTATTTTTTAGACAAAGAAAAAATTATAATAGCTGTTGATCAAGATGAAGCTGGAGAAGCTTTACAACAAGAATTAATTAGAAGACTTGGAGCTGAAATATGCTACATTATTAACTTTGATGATGTTAAAGATGCAAATGAATACTTATTAAAATATGGAAAAGAAAAATTACGAGAAACAGCGTTTAATCCAAAACCAGTACCTCTTGAAAATGTTACAACTTTTAAGGACATTGAAAATGAAGTTACCGATTTTGTTAAAAATGGTTTCAAACCTGGTTATCAAATTGGTATACGTAATTTTGATGATATTTTTAGTACTTATACTAGTCAGTTTATCACTGTTACTGGCATACCATCTAGCGGAAAGTCAGACTTCGTTGATCAAATGGTAGTTGGTTATAATATTAATTACAATTGGAAAACAGCTTTTGCATCACCAGAAAACGCTCCTACATATTTACACGCACATAAAATATTAAGAAAGTTTTGGCAAGGCATGCCAACCAGACATGATATTAATAGTGAAAAGTGGAATAAATTATCACAACATGTAAATGATAATTTCTTTTTTATTGACATGGAAAGATATACTTTAGAATCAGTATTAAGAAAAGGTGCTGAATTAGTTAAAAGAAAAGGTATAAAGTGTTTAGTTATAGATCCTTTTAATAAAATAAGGGATGTAGATACAAAAACAGAAGACGTAAACAGGTATACAATGGAATATTTAACTAAAATAGAGACTTTTTGTAAAAAATATGATACATTAGTATTTATTATAGCACATCCTACAAAAATGTATAGAGATAAAGAAGGCAATATAGAAGAACCTACAATGTATAATATTAAAGGCGGAGGTGAATGGTATGATGCTTCTTATCACGGTATTTTAGTTCATAGAGATTATGAAAACAAAACAGTAAAAGCTAAAATTTTAAAAGTAAAATTCCAAAATTTAGGTGAAAACGGAGCTGAGGCAAACTTTACATGGGAACCAAAATCAGGAAGTTTTATTCCATTGATAACACAGCAAATTAATGAGAAAGAATTACCGTGGGAATAAAGGTTATGTTGTCAGATATGGTAAATACACACCAACAGAAGACGAACACAAAGCATATAGATGGTGTATAGCAAATGGAATTATAATATGGCCTGAATCAAAAATGGCCGATGAATGGCGAATTGAAATTAAGTTAAATAAAAAAAAATATTACTCACCACAGGCTTATAAAAAAATAGAAGTTTGGGAGAAAATGTTTGAATATTACAAATATTATTATAATAAATATGAAAAGAAAATATAAAAACGCAAACGAAGCATATGAAAGTTTATTAGATGAAATAATAATCTATGGTGTTGATTTTGATGATACTAAAGCAATTTTTAATCGTGGTTTTTATATAACAAATCCACTCGACAACCATATTACTAATAAACAAAGAAAATGGAAATTAGATTATGCCGAAGCTGAGTGGCAGTGGTATTTGTCAGGAGATCCTAATATTAAAACTTTAGGTGAAATATATGGTAAAATACCTCCTATATGGGAAAAAATGGCTGATACTGATGGGAACGTTAATAGTAATTATGGTTGGCAATGGCAACGTAATTATCAACTCGATTACGTTGTTGCTAAACTAAAAGATAATCCGAACACGAGACACGCTGCTTTAACTATATACGATTGTAAAGAATTTGAACAATATAGAAACGATACACCTTGTACTTATGCAGTTCAATTTACAATATTAGATAATAAGCTGAATATGTCCGTCTATATGCGTTCTAATGACATCTGGTACGGCTTTTGCAACGATCAATATCAATTTTCATCATTACAAAAACTAGTTGCAGAAAGGGTTGAAATCAAAGTTGGCTGGTATTATCATCACGCACATAATTTACACTTATATAACAATAAACTTTAAAAAAAATGTATTATATTTATCATATTCCAAAAAAAAAAATAGGTGTTACTTCAAACCCTAAAATAAGAGTAGAAAAAATACAAGGTTATAAACCTAGAGAATATGAAATACTATTAAAAACAGAAGACATAGATGAAGCTTCAAAAAAAGAAATAGAATTACAAAAAAAATATGGATACAAAATCGATACTCAATTATATAAGAATCTTAAATTTAATAAAAAAATGAAAATAAACATCACTGAGCAGACAACAACATTTCCATTACCAGTTAACAAGTTAAAAGGTAGACTTATGGACCACATTGGATTAAAATGGCAACATCCAGAGTTTGGTACTTTTGAATTAACAAATGAAAATATACCTTGGATACAAAAAAATGCTTTATCGTCTCAATACAGTAAAGACAGATGTTATATTTATAACAAAGCTTTTTATGAAGCTTTTCAAGATGAAAGTCCCGCTGAAACAAAATCACAAACACCTAACAGAGATATATTTCCACTGATAAGAGATTGGGCTAGAAAAAGAGGTATATTTGACAAAGGTAATTCCCACACGCAATATGTTAAATTAATGGAAGAGTCTGGAGAACTAGCTCAGTCTTTATTAAAAAAAGATAAAGAGGGCATAAAAGATGCTATAGGTGACATGGTAGTTGTTTTAACAAATTTATCACAACTAGAAGGTATGTATATTGAAGATTGTATACAGTTCGCTTATAATGAAATAAAAAACAGAAAAGGCGAAATGTCTAACGGAACTTTTGTAAAAAAATTATAATATGAATAAAAAAGAAATTAATTTTAGAGATCCTGTTGTAGAACGTGTAGTTGATAAGTTTATTCAAAGATCAAACGTTGGTTTTGAAAAATATGGTCAAACTTTAGAAACTGAAAGATTATCTAAAATAAAAAGCTTAAAAGATTATTTAAATGATGTTCAAGAAGAACTAATGGATGCAATACTATATATACAAGCTGCGCGCGAAGATATTGATGATATATTAAATAAAAAAAATGATTAAGCGTCATAGGAAAAAAAGTAAAAAAAAAGGTCCTGTACAGGCTAAAAAAAGCAAATATGATGGGATAATGTTTGCCTCTGGCCTTGAGAAATACATGTATAAAGCTTTAAAACAGGCTAAAATAAAATGTAAATATGAGGGAGAAACTTTTGTTTTAAATAATGGTTTTTATTTTGAAAACGAATGTTATGAAAGAATGTCTAATGGCAAGGGTGAATTTAAAAATAGAGGCAAAAAAAGAATATTACCCATAAAATATACACCTGATTTCATAGGTAAAGATTATATTATAGAGTGTAAAGGAAGAGCTAATGAATCTTTTCCAATGAGGTGGAAAATGTTTAAGCTTTTAGTTAGTATACAGTTTCCTAATTATAAATTGTTTAAACCACAAAATCAAAATGAATGCGACCAAGTAGTCAAAATAATATTAGAAACCAAAAAGGTTTAGCAAGAAGAAAATATGCAGAAAGAAAAATTGACAAATACATAAATTGGTCAATTAAAACTAAAGGTTATATTAAGTATTCTGAAATAAGAAAAATTCACGATAAATTTAACATAAAATGTTATGTATTATCAAATATTAAAAAACATAAATTTTAAAATATGAAAAAAGAAAAAAAAGAATTACAATGGGAGATTAGTTTTGGCACTTATAAAGGTGTGTTAATAGGCTATAGAAATTATAACGAAGAAGATTTAATAAATCATGTTTTCTATTTACCTTTTGTAGATGTTTGTTTAACCATAGTAAGATAATATGAAAGCACCTATATTTACTGAAAGAATACCTTATAAGCCTTTTGAATATCCTGAGTATTATAATGATGGTTGGTTAAAGCAAGCTCAAGCGTTTTGGTTACACACTGAAATACCCATGTCAGGTGATTTAAAAGACTGGAACGAAAAGCTAAATGATAAAGAGAAAAACTTAGTAGGTAATATACTATTAGGTTTTGCACAAACTGAATGTGCTGTTTCAGATTATTGGACACAAAAAGTCGTAGGTTGGTTTCCTAAACACGAAATACAACAAATGGCCATGATGTTTGGTTCACAAGAAACAATACACGCTGTGGCTTATAGTTATTTAAATGAAACACTTGGGCTCGAAGATTACGAAGCTTTTTTACATGAACCTGCCACAGCTGCTAGATTTGATAACCTTGTAGCTTATGAAGGTAATGATCCTGTAGGTATAGGTAAATCACTAGCTACGTTCTCAGCTTTTGCAGAAGGTGTTAGTTTGTATTCTGCGTTTGCTGTGCTATACAGCTTTCAAATGCGTAACTTACTAAAAGGTATTGGGCAACAAATGAAATGGTCTGTAAGAGATGAATCATTACATAGTAAAATGGGATGTCAATTATTCAGACACATGTGTTCTCAAATACCGGGACTAAAAGAACAATGTAAAGAACATATATATGACGCAGCTTTAACCATGCATAATGCTGAAATGACTTATATATCTAAATTGTTTGAAATGGGTGATATTGAAGGAATAACAAAATATGACCTTCAACATTTTATTAAAAAACGTACAGGTGATAAAATTAAAGAATTGGGTTATAAAGCAGAGGGAAAATTTAAGTTTGAATATGACCAAAAGTCAATTGATAAAATGGCTTGGTTCGACCATCTTACTGGGGGTCACACTCACACTGATTTTTTCGCTATTAGGCCGACTGACTATAGTAAGGCAAATGAAGGAGAAGATTTTGAAGATATTTGGTAAAAAATAATATATGTGGAATAATAATTGGAAAAAAGGTGTTGATTACCCAAGCTGGGGAGACACTGATGTATACAAGAAAACAATATCAGGAGGATATTTATTAAAAAACGAAACTCCTAGAGAAGCTTACACTAGGGTTTGTGAAACTGTAAGTAAACGTTTAGATCGTCCAGAAATGGCTAAAGATTTTTTTAGTTATATATGGAAGGGTTGGTTGTGTTTAGCCTCACCCGTGTTATCTAACACTGGAACAGACAGAGGTTTGCCTATATCTTGTTTTGGTATTGATGTAGGAGATAGTATATATGAAATAGGTATGAAAAACCTAGAGATGATGTTACTCGCAAAACACGGCGGCGGAGTTGGCATCGGACTAAATATGATTAGACCCGCCGGAACAAAAATAACTCAAAATGGAACATCTGACGGAACTGTACCTTTTTGTAAGATATACGATTCAACAATACTCGCAACAAATCAAGGATCTGTCCGTAGAGGAGCTGCAAGCGTTAACATTAATATTGACCACCCCGATTTCGAAGAGTGGTTGGATATACGAGAGCCAAAAGGCGATGTTAATAGACAGTCACTCAACTTACACCAGTGCGCTGTGGTCGGCGATAAGTTTATGCGAAGACTTGATGCTGGAGATAAAGAATCGAGAAGATTATGGGGAAAACTGTTACAAAAGCGAAAAGCAACTGGAGAACCTTATATCTTATTTAAAGGAAATACGAACAAAGCTAACCCAGAACATTACATCAAACACGGTTTAAAAGTTCACATGACAAACATATGTAGTGAAATAACATTACATACTGATGAATCACACTCGTTTGTGTGTTGTTTGTCTAGTTTAAACATAGCTAAATATGATGAGTGGAAAAACACTAATCTTATTTATGACAGCATCTGGTTTTTAGATGGTGTGTTAGAAGAATTTATACAAAAATCAAAAGGTAAAGTTGGATTTCATAATTCAGTAAGATCAGCAGAAAAAGGAAGAGCAATTGGCTTAGGTGTTTTAGGTTGGCATACTTACTTACAAGAAAAAGGTTTACCGTTTGAAGGATTATTATCACAATATGAAACGAGAAAAATATTTAGTCAAATTAAAATTGAAAGCGAAAGAGCCTCTATGGCGTTGGCTGAGAATTTCGGGGAACCCCTTTGGTGTCGTGGTTCTGGCATGCGCAATACTCATTTACGCGCTATTGCTCCTACTGTCAGCAATAGTAAACTTAGTGGAAATGTTTCCCCTGGTATCGAGCCTTGGGCTGCAAATGTATTTACTGAACAAAGCGCGAAAGGTACTTTTATACGCAAGAATCCTACGCTTAAGAAAGCTTTAAAGAAATACAAGTTAGATACAGATAGGGTTTGGAATAAAATTTTGAGAGATGGAGGATCTGTTCAAGGGGTAAAAGAATTAGAAAAAATTACCATTGGAAAATTTGATACACCATTAAAAGAGGTTTTTAAAACATTCAAAGAAATAAACCAATTAGAGTTAGTAAATCAAGCAGGAATAAGACAACAGTATATAGATCAATCTGTAAGTTTAAATTTGGCTTTTCCTAGTATAGCTACACCAAAATGGATAAATAAAGTTCACATGGAAGCTTGGAAGAAAGGAATAAAAACTCTTTATTATGTTAGAACAGAATCTGTGTTAAGAGGAGACATAGCGGAACAAGCAATGGATGAAAATTGTTTAGCTTGTGACGGATAAAATTTGGAAGAAGCGCGCGTGAGGAAATGAGTGGTAGGTGGGATCCAAATAGTTAAAAGGGGGATTAATTAACCCCCTTTTTTCATTATTACCTTTGTTGAATTAACAATATCTCTACCGGACCTATTGTTATTATAATTATTAATATCTTGCCTAGGTGTTATTTTAGATTCAAATCTATTTGGATTTTCTCTTGGCTCAACTTTTATGTTATTATTCCAACTTCTGGAAACATTATTAGGATTTTTATAAATTCTTTCTTCTCTATAATCTACTTTCTTTCTTAATTTATTTGCTATAATATCTACATTTGCTGTTCTTCTTCTTTCTTTCATTATAGCTATACTACGAGGCTCTTCATACATATAATATCTTGGTATTCTATAATTAAAATAAGGGTATCCAAAAGCCCAATCGTACCAAAAATTATGTCTATTCCAATACATATCAAAAGAATTAAACGGATTCCAAAATCTAGCAAACGACGCAGACGAGTAAAATGAGAACGGCTGATTAGATGCAAACTTAGCGTAGTTCCATCTAAACGTAAAGCTATCTCTCATCTTCCAACTTAATCTTGTATAAGATAACGTATCTATCTTTACAGTGCTAGGCACTTTTAATACTACAAACTTAGTAGGCTTATGGTTGATAGTAGATAATTGAACAGCTCCACACCCTGTTAATATTAATAATAAAATTAAAATATATTTTTTCATATAACCATATATTTAGTTTTACCATCTTCTTTATAAGCTTTTAAACATCTTTTTCTATTTGAATCGGCATCTACATAGCTCACGTGTACCCAGTCTGGGTTTTGATCGGTACCAAACTCCCAAATCATTTGATCGTAATCTAAGTTTGCTTTTATATATTGGTACATATCAGCATTAGACATATAACCATATGTATCATCTAAATCCATTGCTCTTCCTTGGCAATGTTGTGATTTTGAACTTCCGCCAATTGCTTTATTTAATTCTTGTGAACGAAAGAATGAATTAATTTTAATTGGTCCATTAACATGTTTTCTTAATGGCTCAAATATCTTCTCAGCAATTAATTCCATGTTCTGTAATTCATACTCACCAGGTGTATTATCTATACCTTTTCTAGTTGCTGTTGCACTAAACGTTGCTTCTTTTTTACTAATGTGTTTGCTAATCATTTTTTATAATTTAAATTTACCGCCTATTGTTATTGAATATGTTAATGGAAATGAGTCTGTGCTTTTAGCTACATTAAAACCTAAATTCATTCTAAAGGTTTTAGTTATAGAAAAATCAAAGTTAGCACCACCCACAAATAAAGCGTGCTCATTAAAAACAAATCCATTATCTAAAGTACTGTAACTCACTGGTGTTAGTGCGGTAGCTAACATGGGTGATACAGTAAATCTTTTAAAATTGTAAGGCTTAGTGCCAAACACTACAAAGGCTGGCATTATGTTCCACTCGCCTTGACTGTATAAAATATTATTAGAAGCAGATATACCTCCAACAAATCCTTTCCACTTATTTTCTTTTTGGCCAATATATACATTACTAATACCGAGGGACATATTGTAAACACCATACATATACATTAATCCAGCTGATAATGTTTGTACGTTTGCAATACTACCTTTATCATAATAATGACCAAACACATATTCCTTACCATCTTCTATAATTATCACGGGTACTTTTTTATCGTATCTATGGAATGTATGACCTCTTGATCCACTTAAACTAAATTGTTTTAAGTTATCCCATATCATCATGTTTGCAGAGTAATTGAACTCACCATTCATAGATGATTGTGCAAAGCCAATACCTATAACTTGATTTGCTGCGCCATCTAATCCTGACATACGCATTAAATTAGCAGATATAATTATAGGGTTTGTGTTTTTCTTTTTCTTTTTTTTATCTTCTTCTTCCTCTTCTTCTTCAGTTTCCTCTTCCTCTTTTTCTTCTTCTTCTTCTTCTTCTTTCTCTTCTTCCTTTTCCTCTTCTTTTTCTTCCTCTTGTTCTTCTTCTTTTTGTTCTTCTTCATTATCGCTATCGTCAGAATCATCAGAGTCGCCGCTATCATCACTATCATCAGAATCGCCACCATCATCTCCTCCATCATCACTATCGCCTCCCCCATCATCAGAGTCACCACCACCGTCGCTGTCTCCTCCACCATCTGAATCGCCGCCGGAATCACCACCACTGTCTCCAGTGTCACCACCACTATCTCCTCCAGAATCAGAACCACCCCCTGAATTATCAGTCGATCCACTTCCGCTAGAATCAGAACTATTATTTGTGTTTGATGTAGATGTTTGCGTAGTTGTTTGCGTGGTCTGTGCTGTTGAGCATGCTGACAATGCATACCACCAAGCGTAAGTTTGCTCCATCCAAGTTCTTAATGCGCCACTGTAAAAATCATTAGCAGTAAAAGTTTTTGTTCTATTATAAAAGGATACTGTTGTGTATCCTTCCATTTGAATTGAAACTCTTTTAATCTCTCCGGTACATCTATCCGCAAAGGCTTGTACTAATGTTTGAGAATATATACTTGAGGAAAATAATAATAATATTATTATTTTTTTCATTAATGATCAAATATCTTTTTTCTTATCATTCGTTTAACGACTTTAGCAACCGCAGTTTCTAAAGCTTTTTTAGTCGATGTACCAATTGATGATTGGTTGAACTTAACATCTTCTAAATTCTCATTATTTAATAAAGTTAACTCTCTTGTTGTTGTAGCTTTACCTAAGCCAGACCCGGTCATGTATAATCCAGTTTCAGAATCAACAAGCTTAACCTGCAGACCTAATCTTGTAACTAATTTATTTTTAATACCGTCTTTTAAATTAACAGTTTCATCTTCTGATATACTGAAATCGTATACCTCTATATAACAAAAGTATTTAGCTAAAACTATTTTACCTATAGGATTTATTACATTAGCTGTAAAACCTTTCTCACTTGCTTTGAATTGTTTAATCATTCTGTCTTTTATTTCATCTCTTGTTTCTACAAACTCAAAACGAAACGTTTCATCTAAGAACGCTACAGTTATATTAGTTAAACCTAATCCAACCCTATAATCACCTAATTCAGGATACTGATTTAATATTTCTTCAGTAACACCAATGTTAAGCAAGGCTACAGATACGGGGTCACCATTATATTCTGGTACACTCCATATAGATTCTCTTGACTCAAAGCTACCAACGTAATCTTCGGTTGTTGTTTTTCCAATTACTTGACTATGAACAGAAGCCACAGCCGATACAAATATCGCACATAGTATAAATTTTTTCATGTTACCAATCTATTTCTCTTTCTTCTTTCTTTGGTTTTTGTATAACTGTTTTAGTTATAACCAAAGTATCTTTTACAACACTCGGGGGTATTGTTATTGTTTGTTCCATTGTTGGTGGAGGTGAATCATCTTCAGGGCTAAATATGGCTTCCATGTTAGCTATGAGTATTCCACCAGCTGCAGTTATAATTAAACCTACTGTAGCTATTATTTGATTTTTTAATTCCTTCATATTACTTCATTGAAAAGGTTTGTCGACCTATGAATTGATTGTTTTTAGTATACAGCTCCACGGTGTATGAGCTAACTGGCAATGAATTAACGTATATATTTAATATGTTATCTCCTTCTTTGCCTTTTATTATTTCTTGATTAATTATAGTATTTGTGAAATCTAATATTTTAATTCTATAATCACCATCAGAAGGTAACTTAGTATTTATTCTTACTTTATCTTGTACTATATAGCTTTCAAGTTTTAAACCTACAGCTTGAGGCATAAATAAAGATTGTGGCACTTCTTGTATTGGTCTTTCATTGTATACCTCCGTGGTACAACTTATAAATAAAAATAGTATAAAAAGTTTTTTCATTATTGTATTTTTAAAATTACTTTAGTTCCATCGCTTGTAACAGCATCTGTTGTTTTAAAATAAATTAAACCCGATGCATTTGTTACGGTTTGTTTTGTATTAAATATAATTTTATAAGGTTTACCAACCTTGATGCTTTCTTGGTTCTCTACACTAATGCTACCAAAATATAATTTATTATCGCGCTCTGTTGCAAAATTAGTTAATAGATTGCCTGTATCGAATTGAACCTCTTCAAATTCTAATATAGTATCGTCAAACTGAATTACAAATTGCATGCCCGCTAAATAATCTTTTTCGAGCTCAACTAATAATTCCACTTTATCGTTAACTAAACTTGTTGAAATATCTAAATCTAAATTTTCAATTTTACCCTGCACACTAGGCATCCTTGGAATTCCTTCGTCATCGTCTTCAACAATAGGCTCAAAAGAATGTGAAAAATCTACATCTCCAATAAGTCCGTGACCAAAATCAAAAACCTTATTAGAATCAGTAGGTGTAAAATGTTTTTTTTGTCCGAAATAATAATCGTCCGTAGCATACCCATATTGAGTTTTTTCACCCCAAATATCTTTAGCACCGTTAGTAGAGCTGGTAAAATATTCACTAATGTTTTCGTCCATTATGTGGCTTAGCATAACGTAGGAATCATCAAAGTCTACGTTGCCACTATTATTAACCTCTCCTAATAAAGATTGTAGAGCGTGCGTAAACGTACTTGCTGAACTACTTGGGCTAGAACCAGCGCCAATAGCCTCTTTAAATACTAAAAATACATCAGTAACAGTGACCACATCATCTAACCAATCCGACGCTAATTCATTATCAACAGTAATGTTAATATTGTATTTAACATCGTTTTCTAAACCGGTTACAATAGCTTGGGAATTAGCATCAAAGTTACCACTAGCTATACTATTATTATTACTTAATATATCGTATTTGTAATGTGTTGGTTTGTCGTTCTCTGTTTTAAGATTTATAGTAACACTACCCGCATCACCACCTTCAACGTTCGATAATGTTATTTTTTGCTGCATTGCATCAACATCGTATTTTGTTGATGTTGAATTATCCTCAGCTCTCATCCAGTTAAGATGTGTTACATTATTATAATTACTGTAGTTAGTATTAATCTTATCTTTAATTTTAAAATCAACTTCAATTAAAGTATTATTATATGTTATACCTACACCATCTTGAATCGTTATTCTTTCAACTGACCAATCGTTATCCGTGGGATATGAATTAGTATCTCCTTGAACTTGTGTTCTATTAAACCAACCGTGTAAATATTGTGCTGAAAGATTATCTTCATCATAAGTGCTTAAAACCTTATATTTATAACCGTCCCAGTGTGTTAACGATGTTTGTGCGTTTGTGTTAGCTGAGTTATCGGTTACTTTAAATCTATGAGCAATCTTTTGTAGCAATTTGTTATTGTACTCATAATCAAATATATACAAGTTGGGATCTACATTTTCTGTAACCTGTATTGTATTAAACTTTATTGTTATAGTATCACCAACCGCAAAATCCTCGGCGTTTGTGTAACTGTGATCAAGTTTTAAGTCTTGCGATAAACAGAATAATGGTAATAATAAAAACAATAGTTTTCTCATAGTTTTAATTTCTTAATAATGTTTTCGGATAATTTTTTTAACGCAACGCTTACACTATTTTGTGTAAACTTACCTTGTTCATTTAATAAAATTAAAGATGTAGTTATATCTTTTGATGTGCCTTTTACTTTTACTTTTTTCTTTTTATATTTAGCAATAGCAATTATTTCGGTTTGACTCGATGATTTGCTATACAACGCAATATTTGACTGAGTACGTTTTACATCAAAATAAATTAGTTCAACATCTAAAACATTTTTACTTCTATCATTTAAGTTATAATCTTGATCCTGAACCACTTCCTCTAATATGTTTTTCAAACCAAACCCAACGTTCTTATTGCCGACTAAAGGACCAGTTTGAATTGAATTTTTTATATCGTTTATTTTAATATCTTGTGCAGATATTATTGTACAAAACAATAAACTACTTATTAGATTGATTTTTTTTATGTATGTCATACCATCGGGCTATTGTAAAACCTATAGAAACTAACAATAATATTATTTTTAATATTGTTTCCATCTCTGTCATAGATAGTGTAAGTGTTGCACCATTAAAGGCCATTAGTTTAATATCTTGCCATTCCATAGTTAATTATATTTTTTTCTTTTTGAATATCTGCTTGATGCAGAGTTGTTTGGTCTAATTTTTCTTGTTTTTCTTTTACCTTTTGATCTTATAGAGTAATAACTATCATCTGGTTCAAAGTTTACGGTCCACCTGTTCCAACCAGATAATAATGCTATTTTTTGCCATGTTTCTGTTTCAACATCTAAAGCGTCTTTAACGTTTCTAGCTTTTGAAACAACCCTATCTAAGGGCACATTAAAAAATGAAGCAGAGCTACCTATCATATCTAATACAGGATTTTCTATAGATATACCCATTTTTTTAAAAGATTTTTTTTTATACTTGTAATCTGTCAAAGCATCATACATGTCTCTATATTTAATACCTATTGAAGGACCAATATTAAAAACTTCACCTATAATTGCAGCCACATCAAATTGTCCTTTTCCTTCCTCAACTTTTTTGTTTTCGTCATATAACTTTTTACTAGCATTTTTTACCATTGAAAAAATAGCACCTTTAATGCCCGTACCTCTAACTAATGTATCTAACATGTTGTTTGCTATATAACTTATTTTTCTTTCATTTCTTTTTGTTTCTTCGTCTTCATCTTCTCCTGGAAATAACATACTAAATAAACCTTGTTGTAATGCAGCAAACATCATATTTTGTAAAAATGAATAATATAATATTTTACTTACTTTTTCTTTTGGATTACCTCTACCATTTATTAAATCTAAACCGGCTTTTTCTATTAATCTAGTATATTGCATTGGTGTGTTTTGAAATGATAATATCCATTTACCAGCGGTGCTAGTCTGTTGCATTGATAATCTATCAGCTCTTGCAGACTGTTGTGTTTCTTCAGTAACCTCTTGAAAATCTATAAAAGCTTTTCTTTCTGCTTCTACTTTTGAAAAACCTTTTGCTGTATATGTATTTATTCTATTTCTGTAAAAACTAGCTCCACCCGCGGCAATCGCAAAAGCATCACCAGCTTTAGTAAAAACAAAACCTTTTTGTAAAACTAAACCTAAAACACCTTTAAATCCTTTATTTCTCTTAATTGCATCAGCAATCTCTGCCTCGTTAACATCAGTTCTTAAACCTCCCCTTCTTTCTTTTAAAAAATCAGAATACATTATGTATTTGAAATCTTTTGCCCATTGTGTAGGGTTTCCTACCAACGCCTTGCCAAAATGATATATATTGTTGTCTGACCAATTAATATAATTAAAAGTAGATAATGTTTGTAGTGATGCTGTTCTAGTGTTTAAAAACATTGTGGACGCAACAGAACCTCTCACCCAATTTAACGCTCCATTCATGAAACGATCATTTTTGTTTGAGAGTTTTCCAGTTTCCATTCTAGTTAAAATATTTAGTAATGCTTTTAAATACTTCTCACCATAAGTTGCTCTTATTTTATTTATATTGTTTTCACTAAAAATAGCATTTTTATTCTCAATAAAAGGTCCTAAGAATTTTTTCCTTGAAAGTTGATCTATTGATCTAAGTATATCTTGTCTAATAGTATCAGTTTGCCATGAGTTAACATCTGGATCTATCCAATATGAATCTTGTCTCATAATACTAGATAAATTACTAGCATATTTTAACATTTTATTACCTGGATATGTTATTATTTTTCCTTTTATTTTTTGTAGCGTTGCATCATTAACACCAGGAACTTTAGAACCATTTTTAGTATAGAGGTATATTCTTAATGCTTGATCATAGTTAAAACCAGAAATTCCAGTTTCTTTCTCCATTTCTTTGTGGAAATTAGGATTATCTTTTAAAAACTGTTTATATTTTCTACTAGATAATTGTCTAGATATATCTAATGACATTACTGCTTTACTAAAAGGTTTTATTAAGTTATCAGTAAAAAATTCTAATTGTTTTTCTCCTTTTTTTCCTTTACCAAGAAAACCATAAAGAAGACCAGCTAAATCTTGTGCAGAGTGATCCATTATTCTCCACATTTTTTTTCTAGTAGTAGCCAAATTTTTTGAAGTTGCAACATCAATTATGTCATCTAAAGAATATCTTTTATCTTTTGCCGACAACATTAAACCCATTTGTGATTCTAATTTCAATGTTTTTACTTCATCATTAAAATTAACTTGACTTAAC
>Ga0315330_10000036_pt1 | contig 60695 bp, 52 predicted proteins | sample M140m34915metaG_FD_203453 | JGI IMG/M metagenome (GOLD analysis project Ga0315330, IMG submission 203453) | Ammonia-oxidizing marine archaeal communities from Monterey Bay, California, United States - M1 40m 34915 | ecosystem: Environmental > Aquatic > Marine > Intertidal zone | place: USA...
TCATTTGGTAAGGTCTGAATGAGTTCTCCGTTTTTCTTCTTATCCTCTAATGTTCCAACCAACGATCCCGATACATAGAAGTTCATCTTTATACTTCCCTTCTTTATGGAAGAGCCGAAGAAGATAGACGGAATGGAGACAAGCTTCATTTCTTGAGTTGCTTTGTCCCACTCTGTGTTTTTGAACGAATAATGTTTACTTAAAGGTTTGTAGTGATTGAAGGTGTTTTTAAGTGCCGTGATCCTGTTTCTATCAGATGTCGTGTAATGGTCTGTTGATATAGATGCAGACATTGGGTAAGAGCCAGATATCTTATCACCATATTGAAAGTTTTGAAAGGATTCTGTTGAAACTGTCTTAAAGCTAGACAACGAACCTTGTTTTGTAACAAAAGGATATACGAGGTCGCCTGAACCTGGTGAGTTGTCTCTGTTTATGTTTATCTCGTGTAGACTAAGATATCCCTGCTCCGTGTTCTGAATGGTGTCCGTTGTAGAGCCAGATCGAAAAGGCATTACATCATTATTATAATAAATTTTATTATTATTGATAAGGAAATAAGTGCGAGGGTGTGCCTTTATCCTGTTTGTGAATATGTCGTTCTGTTCAAACTTATAATAAGACACGTTTAGTCCTCCTAACTTTTAGTAGTCAAGGCGAACACGAAGGGTCATATCGTTCGTTGGATCCTTGCGAAGAGGCTCGGACAATTTAGCAACTGCGAGCATTTCGTTACGTGCAGAATAGAGACCTACTGTTGTGATATAGGAAACAGGAGCGTCTGTTGATTTATTCTTTACACGAACCTTGCTGTTCTCCAAGTAAGTTGGGTTAGAACTGTAATTAAAGTCGTTGTGAGCAACACGACAGAAGTAGATAGTTGAGTTCAATTCTGTTGTGTTGCTGAATGAGATATTCTTAATTCTTTTTCTGACTGCAAGAGAGAGTTCATCGTTTGTGCGAGTAGCCATAACAGTGTACATCTTTTCACTTGAAGTATTCATATCGCAGTCAGAAGTATAAAGAAAGCCGATTCCATGTTCGGCTGATGTAGGTGTTCCAGCGTATCCCTCAAATTTGTTGAAAACTTCTGGTGTAATCGCAACGACACCTGCTTGATAAAAGATTAAGCCACAGTTAGCATTATTTCGGTCGGCATTGATTCCATTGGCGGTATCGGCTGCTGAACCAGAGGTTGCCTTTAACACGGCGAATTCACCTGCTGGGGAATTAGTTCTATAGTCAGACTCTGCTCCTGCGTCAGTGATAAAAATGTGCTCGGTGTCAAGAGCATCGTCTGCCGTAGTATTTAGCTTCAAGCTAAATGTTCCCTTTTTAAGCTCATCTTTGCCCAAGAGCCGAGAGAAGTTAAAGAAAATAAGTGCGTTATATTTGTCGCCAGCGGTCAAGTCACCGTCAATGTCAAATTTTCTAATCTCACCATTTACATCGTGACCAACAAGAACCTGTGCCATTTGACCATAAATGTTTTTTCTTTTTGAAAAGAGTGCATTCTCATCTATATCAGCGGAAGAACCTGGCATCAAATTTGCAGTGCTCTTGGATACTAGGTCGTCGATGTTGTTATCATAAGTACCCTGGGTTGTGATAAGGGCATCATGACCGAAAGTCATGTCAAAGATATGATTTGCCGAAGAACTCTGGTATGGGTAGTCATAAACGGACTGAAACATCCCGTGTCCGTAAGTTTTGATATTAGTTGCCGCTGGTGTTGTCTCGTCATAAGTCACACCATTAACGATAGAGCCTGTAATTGGAATCGCTTCGTGAAGAAGTGTCCTTGTATTAACAATATCGTCACTTACGAATGTTTTAAATGTTGAAGCCATTTTGTGTTATCCTCTTTTAATTTTTCTTCATAACCCTAATAGGGATATCGATGCTGCTGCCAGTGGTGGCACCAGTTATTCTGACGTTTGTATCAATGTATAAGTAGTTGATACTAGAAATGGTCATTACACTACCTGTTCCGCCTCCCAATTCATTGAACAGTGATGTGCTGTTTTCTATCTCCTCTGTACGGAATAAGTTAAACTTAATCATTGAGCCTACTGGTCCGTCGATGACTACATTTTTCGTAGATGGTTTCTCCAGCTTTTCTACATATGCCCTGTCCGTGAGGGAAAAATAATAAGTAGCAACCTGGTCGTCGTCTATATATGATACGGAGGCTGCTACATCGTTATCCCTTGGGTTCACGACTTTTGCGAGGCGGTTGTCAACGCTGACAATATATTGGGTCTCTCTTAATTCGCTGCCGATATCTCTAGTGAAAGAAATCTCTGTCGTATCCTGACCTTGGACCGCCTGAATGTGTCTCACTGGGTTGGTGCCGAGGACACCTTTGACTTTGGCATCTTCATTAAGCAGTTCATCACGAGTAGCATCGTCTGCTGGTAAGAAATATACGCCGTTGCCTGCGCTGCTTTCCGAAATTTCGCTGAATAGAAGACTGTTCGAGCTAAAGGCGGCGGCAGGATAAGTTACATCGTCTATTTTAATGACTGGGAGATAAAGTAAGTTTGTCTGTGGCATTGACATCAATTTATGCTTCAAGGAAGAAGTGTTATTTGTAAAAGCTTCCAGTACTGGAGTTTGCATAATCTCCAAATCATAGTAAGCTGAACCTCTTGAATCGTTCTTATTAAAGAGACCGTAATCAATCTCGTCGTCGCCAAGTGCGAACTTTACAATCTTGAAAGAGCCATCACCTTGTGCCAGTCTTTTTCTGCCTGTGTCCGTTAATACTGCATCAAGAATGATGTCGCCTGAATTATCTAAAAATGCCATTTTATTCTGTCCTCCGCATTATAATTAGTTTTATTATAGAAATAACGCCTGAATCATAAATTAATTAGTTTACTCTGATACTTCTGTTTCTTGTTTTGTAGTAAACGTGAAATTAAAGTCAATTTTCTTGCCAGTTGATTTAGAGGTAAGTCTCATTTTGTATTTCTTACCCCAGGTGGATTCTTTTTGTACACCTAGCACCACTGTCTGACCTGGCTGTGGTCCTGGCGTACCTTCTATGCCCATAGCCTCTTCATTTGCGAATAAGCTCTCGAAAGCTGGTAGAATATGAATGAACCTCTTAACACCCCTACTTAATTTTTGCTTTTTCGGTTCTTCAAATTCGCATATTTTACTTATTGGATATATGGAACCTGCATCGTCAACGATCTCAATTTCGTATATAACACTTGGATGTGATAGATTTCCATGATAATCCCTTGCCCTTAAACAATAATAATACTTTTTATTTGGTGCTACGTTATCTATGTGGGAATATGAAGATGCATCGTCGGTTGCCATATCCAGCGATGTACCATTTTCTTCGAAGTCTTCATAACTTGTAGGTTTTCTATCCATTTTGTAAAGAGTGAACTCGTGAATATGGTCATCTGACTCAAACATTATTTCTTTTTGAGAAAGAGGGATGTCCTGTGCTATTTTATATTTCTTCACCAACTCTTCGTCACTAGCTGTAAAGACAATAGGTTCTGCCATGTATCTACCAACAGAAGAGTTAAAGAAGAACTTTATCTTGTTATTGACTCCTCTGAAAAAGATGGGCAGTATTTCTGGTGCTATAGGTGGGTTATCGTAAATGATAACAGATTTCTCGAATACAGGAACGTTGATAATTTTGATATGTGGTTCGGATACTACTGTGAAATTCATTCCAGAAACGAGGGTTTCTGTACCCCTTTCGTTTTGCATAAATGTAGCAACGAGAGTGGGATTTTCATATCTATACTTCGTCCCTATTACAAGAATCGATGCGATGATCTTATATCTGTATCTCTTGTCATATTTCACTTGCGTGTCTACAAATTTTATGACTTCGAGCTTATCGGTATTGGTGAAATGAAAAGTCTGAAGCAAATTGTTCTCTGCATCTATTTTTTCGACCTTATAGAAGAGAACTTCGTTATATGAAGTCTGACCATCTACAATTTCTTTATAGTCCCTGAATCTTTGCTTTTTTATCTTTTCAACTCTTCCCTTTATTATAATAGACATTAAATTGTAGAAAGCACGATAATCTGAACCTGGAAGGATATCGTCATTGAACGTAAGCTCATTTGAGTCAGATGGTTCAAACATCTCCATAACATCATCAACGTTCCAAGATGCCCTGAATGCTGCTTCTGATGTAGAGGTGATAACACCTTCTTCAAACCCTTCTTGACCGCTATCATCAGTGACCAATCTTTCGGACTGGTTTGTCCTAACCTCTGCCGTGCGAAATACGGATACATTGTCTGTAGTTAGATAGTTTCTGATTTGTGAAGAGAAGTTTGTTTCTTCTAGAGTGGTGCCAAGAAGTGCATCGTCCTCTACATTGAACTCTATTGTGTTGAACATAGGAAATGAATCCTTGTACTCGTACAATTCTTGCAACCTTTTTGTCTCTTTTTTTGTAAAAGAGACTTCTCTCATACGTGTGTTCTTGGCATAATCTGCTTGGTCACTTTTATAGTCCTCAAAACTTTCTGACCATTTTGTGAAATAATCGCTGATTGGTCTTATTCTGCCGTCTAGTCCTGACGGTGGTCCCAATTTTATTCTGCCGCCGTGATTTCTTATTGAAGCTCTGTCACGACGCCTGTCCAGGTCAGTGTCTTCTCTGATGTCTCTGATAAGAAGGTTGTAATAGTTTGGAAGGTCTATTTCTCGTATAGCGCCTTCGTAAGAGTCTATGAAACTTTCATATCCCTCTTCTAAAAAATTATAGTCTGACTTTATTTCTGCATAGAGATTCTTTATTCCTGCTGCTTGTTCAACCTCGTTATTGCCATCTTCATATATGTTTATCACTGTAGCATGGTCGAGGTGCTCTTGTGAGTTGCTTAAGAAATCAATAAACTCTTGAATTCGGCGATCGCTGACGGTTTGGTCGGGAGAGCCCGTGTATGGAACGGGATTCCTGAAAGCTAAACTCATGTGTTGCGTAATAACATCTGATTCTGGAGAAGACTCTGTTCTCTGTACGCTTACAGACTCCACAGGTCCGCCTCCGACCATCTTTTGCTTACTAGCATCTGGCTTTATCCAAAAGGCACCAAGTTGTTTACGCAATAAGTCCGAGGAGTTAATTCCTTCGTGTGCGTCATAACTGTCCGTAGGATCTTCGAGAGAAGCGTAGGACGACGATACGACAAATAACTCATCACCAGACTTCTTACTTTGATTTGCTTTGTTTCCAGACATAGTTTAATTATTCTCTCTTTACAATAAATAGGTTGAATGAAGTTTTCTGGCTCTGTGTATAGTGTTTCTAATTAAGGTCAAGCCTGACAATGTTTGACCCCTCTAGATTCCTAAGTCGTTCACGTAGAGTGTCTACTTCAACTTCTAATTGGCTGACTTCGGGAATTAGAGAACTTCTTCTATCAATCATTCCTGATTCAAACTCGTGAAGGGTGTTATCCCAGTACGTATAGATAAATTTAGGCTCAGGTTTCATAAATTGTTGAATATCACTGGATTGTACAGAACCAAAGAATATCAAGTCGGGTCTGCTATAATTATCTGGATTGTTCACCAGTTGTGCTATGATTCCTTCCGCCTCAAGAATATCTGCTCTCAATTGTTCGAGTTCTTCTCTTTTTTCTTGCAGAATGCGAAATTTCTCCGCAAGGCGACGTCGAAGATCCGACTTAACTGAATCAACCGAATTTGCAAATGGTAAAGCATTTTGATCTCTTTCATCTTGCTCGGCTGCGTCTGATGCGAGATTACGTGCGAATTGTGAACCCATCTCTAGTTCAAAATCTGCGGCAGGTTTTATAATAAAAAATGCGTCGTAGATAGGAGTCCTAGAATTTGCAGTTCTTATTCCCAAAGCGGGCAGATGGCTTGGGCTTATTTTACAAAGTAAATTTTTATCTGCATTGTTGCTATAAACATCCAAAGTTAAATTTTCCCACCTTGGCAAACTTACATTCAATCTATTCTCGTCAGGGTCGAATCCAGAGAGGTAAGAAATCTTTGTAAGAAACTCAAGTGTCACAACGAAGACTGACTCCATCGATGCTGGACCATCCTGCATTAGCGAGATAACCTGGTTGGGTGCTGATTCTGCGGTGGCTCTTCTATCCGAAGGTGGCAAGCCTGAGAGATCTAGGATCTCTCCTTCAAGCCTCTCTTCTTTTGAAACCTTGTCAAATATAAATTTTTCAAAAGATCTTTGCTTTTCTAGAGTGGCTGATGCCTGTTCCTCAATTGGCTCAATAGAGTTATCTGGAGAGTTGGCTGTTGTTGCGGAAGAATCCGTAGAACCAATATCTTGATTTAATAAAGTATTAGTTTTAAAAATATGCTCAAGTGTAGCATCACGTCTAGAAAGATATGAAGCCTCTGGTCTATTTCCTGATGGCACATAGGCTGGTGAGCCTGGGAAATGTCCTTCTACATTTAGCAAGACATCGTTTCTAATAATAGCTTCGCTGGCAGCAGTGTCTCCCAGCCCAGTGAATACAGAAAGATTTCTATCAGAATCCATAAACGCTGACATTGATAAGAATTCTGAACCAGGACCAAGGAGTGAGACGTTATTTGAACCTGGTGCTCCTTCTAGTACAGGCAAAGAGACTTCTGTCGTTCCCGCTGGGAAATATTTATTTATCTCCTGTTTTACCCTATCCGTGTATTCTGCCCCATTAATAACACGAAGCCCCACTTCTCCAGCATCTCTGGATAAAGAAGTTATTTCCCTTCTTGCAGCATCTGAAGTCGTTGTGCTAAAATTTGACAAATATTCAATGCCTTCCAGCTTTGGAACATTTGAATCAAACAATTTCTCTGGTGATGTGTAGAATTTCTTTGCTGTGATTCTTGCGTCTGTTACCGATGGACTCAACCTTCCCTCGTAATAATCGTTTGATTCGCCTATAGATGAGGCGGCGTTCGCAAGAAGAGATTCCATCACCTCAATAATTACTTCTAATTCTTTTGGAGACTTTATTTTATCCATTCTTAACAGGTCGCCTATCTTTCGTAGAGTTTCGTCGGCTATAAGTTGAGCATCTCTCAAAAACCCGAGGCGCTGTAAGCCTTTGCCTCCTACATTTGGTCTCCCTATAAATGTGCGATAAATGTCTCGGGCTCTATCTTTTGTGGATTTAAATTCTCTTATCTCGCCTGCGTCAGAAACAATTTCTTCCAGAGGTCTGGTATATAAGTCTGTTCTCGCATCATAAAACTCTGGTCGTATTGAGCCTGCTAAAATTTTCTTCATAACCGAGATGCTTTCGCTCAATCGACTAAGTTTTCTCAAAAGCAATTGGCGAGTAGTATCAATGATTTCGATTGAAACACCATAAGAGTATACCCCATCTGTAACGTTTGCGATATCATAATCTGTTCCTGTAACAAACATAAGGTTGTTGTCATCTAAGGGGCTCTCGCTGACGCCTGTTATGTTTATCTGCATTATGGAGCCCGTGTCGGTTATTACCTTTGTTAAGGCAGCACCTCCTGAAAGCTTTGTTGTCTCTACAATCTCTTCCAATGTTCTCTCGTCTTTGAAATCCTTAACGGTTCTGCCATTTATATCCTGAACTACTTCTACTCTTTTCCTCAATATTTTTAAAGAGGGTATTTGCATCTGATTTATCAAATTGTATTTCTCTATTGAAGTAAGTCTCTTATAGATGTCCTTATACTCGCTTCTCTTCTCAAAGAACGAAGCTATATCAAAGATAAACACGAATTTTGCTTCACCTTGAGCGTTTCTCGTTATCCACAGGTCTGAAATAAAATCTGTCGTAAAGGAACTATCCCTTTCTTTCTTCGTAAGAACCTGTTCTTCAAGGAACTTGAAGTCCTCCGCTCGTTGTTCCAAGAACTCAAACTTTTTAATCTCTTCTCTTATTCTAAAGTCTTGAATTGGATATTGAAGTTGTCCGTTCTTGTATATCTCAATCTTTTCAGTCTTTTGAGTATCTCGTGTGGCAGCATTGAAAAGGTCAATGCCGTAGTCTTGCTCCATCTGGGATATATCAAAAGATGTTACCACATAAAAGTTCATCGACTCGGGTTGATTGTCAATATAATATGTCTTTTCAAACGTGAATTTAGAAATATTTGAGTCATTTTGCGACTCTATCATTTCGCCCAAGTTTGTATACCGTATCTCTGGGGTGGTATTTATATCCTGGTCTACAACGCCGTCGTACTCAAGACGAGTTCGAATTTGGAAGTATTTTTCATACTCCTGTTGATTAAACCAAGTGCCGATGGCATCTTGGTTAACCACATCCGAAATAGAATAAACGACTCTCACTGCAATGCCTTTAGAATAGGTAAAGAGCCTGTTGCTTTCAAAGGTGATGTTTTCTACAGTCGCCACTGGTACCAGTGAGTTTAATATTTCTGCTTCTGTTTGAGCCATTAGCAATCTTCTCCAAATGGTGGGATAGAATCAATGTTGTCATAAATCTTATCCATATCACTATCGCCAACGAAGTCGTCGCAATTGACTTTGATGTGACCTCGCTTGCTAAAGTCTGTCTGATATCCAAGCCGACAGAGGGCGCTGGCATCTATTTCACTGTCAACATAAATTCTTAAGTGATTGAGGATGCTAGTCTCGTTGACCTCTTCTTCTTGAATATCTTCTATCTCGTCTTTATACATTCCATCGACAATAGAATCTTCCGTATCACGAGGAAAGCGAAGTGGCAAAAGAATCTCCTCATTTGTATCTACGTCTTCCTCAACAACAAAGAATTCAATGTCATAATTCTCTGAAAGAGAATCTGTGTGTAATTCATCAATCTCCAGTATTATGTCTTTATGTTCAATTCTTATTGCCGTATTGTTCTGAAAAGTTCCCTCATCTGTAACTGCGGATGAGTTATGGTCGTGGGCACCATCATTTGCAACGACGGATACCTTATATTCTAGGTCTTCTAAGTTCATTTGTGGGATTTGAAGTGTCTGCTTTCCATCTCCTGAACTTGTAATTAACTGTTGTTGAAAATTTGCTCCATGAAGTGTAACATCCCAAGAGGGTGCATTATCAGAAGTCAGGGCGCTTCGTCCAAGAGGGGTGGAAAGTGCATAATGCTTTTCTTTAGTTGCCTGAAAAGAATCTTTTAACTTCTTTTTACCAGCCCTTGACTCCTCTATTTGTCTCTCAATCTCTCTCTCTAAACTAGTGTAAGTTGTTTGAACCCGAAGTCTCGGAGTTTGCTCTAGGATTCTCGTTTGACTATAATTTTGTTCTTCAATCGCACCTGCATACTCTGAATCATAAATAATATCATCGTCAAAAAAAGCGTACAGGGCTGGTTTAAACTTTCCCTTTGACAGGAGGTATTTTCCATAGGAAGTAAGTTCTATCTCCATTACTTCTTCTTTTTGATTCTTGAAAGTCATTCTTCGTCCCCTGTTCTCTCATATTGTTGACGAGGGTCAACCTCTTTTTCAGAGTTAACCTCTACTTGAATCATCTCCAACATTGTGAAGTAGTCATATGGGTAATTATACCCGTATTCAGGTTCTTTCGTGCCAACCTCAAAATCAAATTTGAATCTGCTGTCATCTCTTGAATCTTGGGTCATCTTGTAGTAGCTTTTCTCCGCCTTTCTCTTTACCTTGAAAGTCATCCAGCGAATACCCTCTGGTAGTTCTCCCATATTTCCAAAGAACTCGTGCTTGTTGATTTCGTGGTCAATTTCAACAGAGTCAAGCATTGCTTTTTTCGCAATCTTTGGCTGCACGCCCTGCCAAATGTTAGAAAGATCTTCTCTATCAAGCGTGTGCTTGAATTCAAAGAAATACATTACAAATGGATCTTGGTTCTCAAAGGTTTCAAAGTCGTAAAGTGGCGGAACATTGTACTTTTTCATACCTTCAATCATATTCGTTATAGAAGTTTGTCGAATTTCTTCTCCTGCCTCGTTTGTATATATAACACCATTGATGTTGTGTTTGCGCTCTTGCTCCCTATATTCTAACTTATTAATCTTGATAAAGTTCTTATCGTCGACCAGTACGGTAGCAGGACTGCCAAGTGCTCGAATGGGCTTGTCCAAGAAAGGTATCATTACAACTGCTTCTGTTATTTCTTTTTCGTCAGCGACTCGTCCTACTTGCTTGGTCTCTGGTGTGAAACCACAAACCTCAATAAGTGAATTTTTTGAGTCGGAAGTGCCCTGTGGAAAACTTTCTCTTATAGAAATTGTTACTCCATTTCCGTCTTGCTGTTTGCCGTAGCCTGCCCAAATGCCTGAACCAGTTCTTTTGTCTTTTATGAACCTTTCTGTATTTTGAGTGTTCAAATAAGAGGATGTGTAATCATAAGTACCAGAGTCAGTTGTCTTGCTCAAAGTTTCCTTTGACTCCTTGTTGATCCCGAGTGCATCCAAGGTTCCTTCGTCTGAAGCGTTGGAGGAATCCGAGAAATCAAATAGAGGGCATTCGAATTTGGTATAGATAACCCAAGTATCAAGTTCCGTATTGTTTGCTGAACTTATGGCTGTTGGGCTTCCATCAGCATCAAATTCTTGCCTGCTGATCTTTGTCTTTCCAAATAAGTTAATACTCGAATCAAGTGGCATCTTTGACGTCCAAGCAGCAGAGTTTTCAAAATCTCCGTCGAATGGGTCTTGCGTGGATCCAGCACCAGTATCCGAAGTGTTCGATAGATTCTTCCCTCGGAATAAACTAGCAGCCTGTTTATTTTCATACTGAACTGTTGATTGTTCTAAAATCTCGTCCAGCGTGTATTTTTTAGTTTCTGTTGCTGTGAATGCAATTCTCGCCACTGACTCTCCATAGAAATAAGGAGGAGTATATGGAGCATATGCTGGGTCTTCAATCTTTTCAAACGAGCCAGATTTAGGGTCGATAAACAACCAGTCTTCAGTTGTGTTGACATAGCCGCTGGGTGGTCCAAAGTATCGACCGCCGAGTGAGCCTGGGCTTCTAACTACTGAAGACTCCTTACTTTGTCGTAAAGCAACATCCATGTAATAAGTAGAGCCCGAGGTCATTGCTGAAAATTCGTTTTCTGGTCTTGAACTAAATGAAGATAGTTGCTCTTCTTTTATAAAGAATTTTACGGTTTCTGACAAGAAGTTGTTCATTGCTAGTTCATATCTAAAGTCTTTCTTTCCTGCGGAATCTCCACTTAATTCGAAGTAAGGGTAGCAATATTCGTCATAATTGCCAGTCGAGGGGATTGTCTCGAAGAATGAGTTATAATAAGATGAATTCATCAAAAAATGTTGATTACTCTTTTTCTCTACATAAATCTCTACTGACGGGTCTGGCTTGTATCTCTCGTTGTTAGTCCCATCAAGCAAATATTCAACGGGGTTTAATAAAGATTCAAAAGGGAGTCGCTTATTTGGCGAATTAGTAGTAACGAGAGTGTCGAGTTTTTGACCAAAATCCAGTTGATGAAACTGACCGTAAAGGTGACTAACAACATCTGCTCCTGTGGGGATAGTATCTCCAATCCTAGCGGGGTCAAGACTTCCTAAAGTATAAGGATCTACAACATCTGCTCGGTGAAGCCTAAACCAGTATGGAGTAGCGTCTTTTAAATATTTTGTTTGAGGGTTGCCGCTGGTATCGAAAACCTGAATTGTTTGACCAAAATAACTTGGCTCCATTCCGCTCTCATTTGTATATGTTACCCAGTCACAAGCGATGCCTGCCTTGATTGAGTTGTAGAGAATACCAGGAGCAAAGAAGTGTTGTAATGCTGCTTGAATTGCCTGGTCTTTATAAACCTTTTCGTTGTGAAGAATATCTGGTGAGACTTTTTCTACGAACAAGTTTGCTAATTGTACTGTTCTATCTTGCGGATAAAACCCTTCATAAGGAAGAAGCTTCTTTATAGCATTTACTTTTAATCTAACCTTCTTTGTAGTTTCTAGTCCAAGTTCGTCGTGCTTTGCGTCGGCAGCTTCAATAAAATTGATGTCATCCGTATGAACATAAGAGTTAAAGAACTCCTCATCCCACTGACCTTGGGTTACAACCTTGTCGTAACTTGGAACGCCGATTCTATGCCAAACAGAAAGGCTTGCTTCTATCAACTGTTGTTTTGCTACGGTATAATTTAATTCGAAATCTACCAGGTTGATATTGGGGGAATTCGCACTCCCCTTCACATGAATCGCTCTCGGCGTAGAGGTATCACTAGAGACGTCGAATTCGTCGTTATCTACGGTCGCAGGCACTGGTATAGAAACAGACCCAAATGGGGACCAGGTAGTCTGTATCTCTGTGGTCTCGTACAATCCATTTCCAACAATTTGACCATTTGCAACAAGTTCATTTACGTTGTTTGGAACGCCATTATTGTATATTGCAGCAATAGATGATGAAGGTAAAATGCCTCTAAACATTGTAAATTCGTCAAGAAGACCTCTGAATCTGTTACTAGACGCCTCCATTCCTAGCCTTGCGACAAATGCGTGTTCCATATTTCTAAGTTGTAGGTTATCAGTAAATTCAGAGGCATCGTAATCTTCGAACCAAGGTTTAGTCCCACCATGCTTCCACTGACCGATTGGACAAGGAGAATATCCCTTAATAGTAGACCTACCTGACCAATTTACATCCTCTAATTCTCGAATATGAACTCCATAAAGCTCCTCACCGTTGAGCCACATTTTTATCAAAAAGTTTAAATTAGGGTTGGCAATACTGTCTGTCTCTGGTGGGACTACTTGCAAGATTATATTATTCATCTTCCCGTTTTCTAAAAATGCCACAGAGCCGTCAGATTTAAAGAAAGTGTAAACGGTAGAGTCGTCGTTTACAGTTTGCCCTGGGAGTCCATTATCCGTATTATCAGTTACAACGAAGGTTAAACCAAGATTTCTGTAGTCTGAACCTGTAGATTCTCCATCAGAGTAGTAATATTGAGAAAATAGGCAAACTCTGTTTTCGCCTTCAGTGTCAAATAAACTCCATACACATTTGGAAGTACTTGTATAAGTTTCTTCTGGTTGAGCCCAGATGGAAATCGCAATTGGGTCTGGAGTGTCTGGTAAAATCCCACCTACAAGATCTGTAAAAGTCAAGGCGTTGGGACCCTGGGGTGTAGCACCTGGTGTTGTGGATTCGTCGTTAGAGAAGTTATCCAGCGTAATATCCAGGTAATCGAGAACCGAAGAAATAAGATTAAACTTACCTGCTGCGCTGATTCCATCCTGGTAAGGTTCAATAGAAATATAATTCTCAACATCTGATGCAAATATCTCCACTTCGGAGTTTACACTGTTTGTGATATCAAAATTACTACCAGCAGGACTGTGGATCGGATTGTATCCAAAGAAGCCTTCGGCGTTGTTCTTTACGAGTGCAGTGTCCGTAGAAGACGTCGGATAAGCGGCGATGGCTAATGAGTCATCTTCCTTTTTGAGAGAATAGAATGTAGAAGTTTCTTTTATAGAAGTTCCGCTTGATAAAGTATGGGACTCTCCGTCGTGGCTTGCTCCGTCAAGAGTAAGGAAATCATAATTCTTTGTTCTAAAATTACCGCCGTTCTCTAAAATGTACTTGTCCATATGCTCTGATATTCTGAACTCGGATACAAGACCATAGTTTTGTGCTGCAAGTTTGACTTCTTCTGAAAAGGAATCATAGTCGTTGTAGTTTGCTTTTTGACCAGAAGTAATAGGCTTTCTATTTATCCAACCTTCTGATTCTTTATAATTCTCATTATAAGGGTTATGGTAAAGCTGCGGTGAAGGAATCGGTGCTGTTTTGTTTCTAGTAATTTCGCTTGAAAAATACACAGGTACAAAATCGCTAGAAGTTGCCTGTGGTTCGCAGATGCCTTCCAGACCCAAGAAAGAGCCTGTTGAACTTGTACCATTCAATGGGTGAGAAGAATCGGTCAAGTCCAAGTCTTTTCTTGTAATCATATGGCGCATCCTGGCTTCGCCCATATAAGTCAAGTCACCAATAACTTTGTAATACTCATTATCTGTAGAGTCTGTCTGGTGGAAGTGAAAGCTATCCATAACATCTACTGAAAACTTCTGCTTGAACAATCTCTTAAACTCAGGAGTCATTTCATACCCAAGTTTTGTTGTGTTAGAACACTTGACTCTATCAAACATTTTGTCTTTCCAAAAGAACTTATAAGTATCGAACTTTGTTCGTGTTCTTGTCTTTCCAAGACCAACGTTTTTATGCTTTGGAAAGATAATCTCTCTTGCGACTGAACTAGAAAAGAGGAGTTCTGCCTTCTTGAAGATTTCCATTAAAGTCTCAGAAAACCCCTCTCCACCTGTCTTATTAATATCGACGGCACGAGTTAACATTTCGTTTGAGAACATTTCCAAGTTGTTGGAATAAGAGTAGCTTATAGGGTTGGAATTTGTAACAATACTGCGACGCCTGACTTCCATGCGCTCTGGAGACTCTAGTTCTCCACTTTCTTCACGAATAAATGTATCGTATCTTTCATTTAAGACATGGTGAGTATTTGGTTTATTCCAGACAACTGCTGGTTCAATATAAGAAGTTACGGTTCTTTCTGTGATCCCAACGCCAGAAGCAGGAACTAATTGAGAATAAGTGTTGGTCCTTCTTTGATTCATAACTGCTGCTTTTTCAACATTTCTTATGAATCGCCAGCCTCCGCCTTGGAAGTCAGCATATGGAGCATCATAACCTTCGTTGCCCTTTTGGACGTGAATCTCGTCGTAGTATCCGCTAAACATAACTGGAATAGAGCCAGAAGCACACTGATGGTGGGGGTGTATATAATCGGCAGCACCTGTTCTGTATTTATCATAATCTATTGACGCAGTAACAAAAGCGTATTGTAAATCTGACCTTGGTATCTGGTGGCTTACATAAGCGTTATCATAGTCTGTCGTACAGCCTGTGTCTAATGGTCTAAAGAAAGCATTTCTATTGACCTTGTGAACGGAAGGTAAGACTGGGCTAGAACTTTCATAACCTTGTGACCCTTCGTGGAACCCACTATGAGTATAAAGCCTCTTTGCGTAAGCCGAGCGTACATCCGAGTTCCTATTGTTTATTCCTGAATATGGGCTGAATTCTTCTGCGATTGCGTCAAGGTAACCTCTTGTCATTGTAAGAGACTCGCCAGGAGCAGAGAACCTTTCTACGATAACGTGCTCTGACCTTCCTCTGTCTGGTAAAGTGAAACCTGCACTTCGCTTCCTTCTGCCTACAAAATCTATGATAGCAGTTGATTCGTCGGCTGGATCTGTACCACTATGTTCGTTACCCACTACGAACGGAGATTGATTCATCTTCGATCCAAAAAACCTTGATGTGAACTCAATGCCCGTTGGGGTGCCGTGATTTGTCAGAACCGAGTCTTGGGCATCGTGAACTAATTTCCACCAAGAGATTATATTAGAATAGGAAGATAATATACTTAAGTCAAAATCATTCTGATTGTATATTTCAGTTACTTCTCCCTGTGATAGAACCTTGTCGTAAATCGCAGTACTTCTCATTTTTCCTTCATAAGAATAACCTAAACGAAGTACATTTCCCATCGCCTGCATCTCGTCGTAGACACCAGAGGTGCCTACAGAGACTGAACTTTCTACTGAATTTATATATATTTTGACGGCAGATGACGGTAGAGCATTCCAATCCCCATTGTATGTTACCGCTATATGATACCATATACCAGGAGTAGGTGAAAAACTAGCATCAGCATAGGCAAATGATCCACCAGTCAACTGTAGTGTCAGACCATAGGAGGATGAATAAGACAGTTGATATTCTGTAGATTTCTCTAGTAATCTACTTAAGGCGTCGAGGGGAGAGGTAAAATTCACCCACATAGAAATTGTAAACGGGTCGTCATTGTCATTGTTATTTTGATTCGTAAATGATAGTGAGGAATCAGATGCTACATCTATCTTGTCGGTGCTTTCAAAGAGCGCATATCCTTCAAGGTCATAATCGCCTAGTTGTCTCTCTGGACTTAACTTAGTTATGAAACTATTGTTTTGGGTTCTGCCAGATGTCTGAACTACTTCATAGTCTCTTGTATAATTGCCCAAAGGAGAGTTGGTTGTCGTGTTCGTCTTTATATTTCTAATGTTGACAGGGCGTTTGGCTACCTCGTCTCTTGTATATCTTGCTGCTGGATTATTAGAATCAACCTCTTGTGGGTGCTTCAAAATGCCAGAATCATCTAGGTAAAACTCTGGTCTGTCCGCAGGTGTCTGTTCTGTAAAATGTATATGCCTGTGTTGATTTCCACCAACCCAAGTCTCCGTGAATGGACCCTGCATTGGTATCTCTGCGTCATCGCCATAAGAGTCGTTGTGGTGTCCCGATATAACTGCCGTAGTGTCTATACCTGCGTCACGGTCTCTGTATCCGTAGTAAGGATAGATAGTATCACCATCGAAGGTACTTGTTAGATTAAGTTCTGTGTCAGATATTGTGACTGTTACAGACCTCTTCACTGTGTAAAGTTTCTTCCACTCTTCATAAGTTACTGGATTTGTTGCCAAAGTTGGTGTGATGCCGACAGTGGCTGGGTTACCTGGGATTATTCTCGTTGCTGCTCTGATAAAAGCATTTGGGTCTTTCGTCTTCGCAGAATAGTTAACTCCGCCGTGGACGCTCTTGGCTATATCTAGGTTTAGCTTGTAAGGTTTGGAGAGGGCTCTATTGGCAAAAGTTCTGCCCTCGTAAGTTGCGCCTGCTGGTGTCCTAAGGACAGGCTTGCTTTCTTCTACGAAATTCTTTGCAGGAGCGACCCCTCGGTCGACGACTTGAACCATTCCTTCTGTTGTTCTTGTGGCGACTTTTCTAAGTATCTCTCTATTATCATCGACATCAGAGTTACCAGTTGGAATGTCGGAGGCACTGACTCGCTGGTCCTTCCAAAGAAAAGTGTCCCTGCCTCCAGAAAAGCTACTATAACTTCCCGAATCGTAAGCAGGAGTCTGTCCTGAAAATTCTATAGTAATTGTAGTATTTCCCTGTACGCCTTCATTGTCTTGCACAAGGGTGACTGAGTTATCAGCAGAGATAGCTGAGATAGCGAGAGATGTAGTTGCAGTGATCGCTGATACAAACTCTGCCGCTATTGCTGTTGTACTTGACATTCCATTTACTTGGACCGCTATGTTGTTTCCAAAAATGACTTGACCAGTAGTATAAGTATTGTCATCATCAAATACAAAATTCCTTGTAGTTGAATTAGAATCTATCAGAGTAATGAATTTATTATCATAGTCAGAAGCTGTTGAGCTTGTGAAATTAATAAAAGCTGATGCAAAAGTAGGAGTGCCGTCCTTCCAACTATAAGTAAGTTCGTTGATACCTCGCATAACACCCATTGGAGGTTCGCCTGGCATCTCTAATGTTGGAAATTTGGTCCAGTATTTGTTACGCTCAAGAACGTGAGACTCAACCATATTCCTTAAGTCTGCTGAAAAGTTGCTTGATACTGGAATAAGCTCTTGTATCATAAGCCCAATAGAAGAGTCTATCCACTTATAAAGCTCTATGTACTTTTCTAAACTTGGGACATTATTGACTTTTTCAAAATATCGTGCTCTGAATTTTTCAAGAGTCTTATACTCCATTCTGTATCTATTGACTGGTTGACCGATAAGGTCATTGAACTCAACGATAGTAGCGAACAGATTTATCATATCGTCGGATATGACTTGATACATACTCTTTTCTGCTGCAAAAAAGTGAGTTGTTATTTGAGCATCTTTTGTAAAAGTTAAATCGTCCTGTGAGCGGATCTCAATAAGGTCTTCTGAATTTATTACTTCTGGTGGTCTGTGCTTCGCAGAGTGAACGTATTCTCTATTGACAATTTGTTTATCGTCATTTGTGAAGTGTTTGCCTCTACCAGTTACTTGACGCCCTACTAGGTTTGTGAACCAACCGTAAGTGCCAGAATACTCTACGTCCGATAACGGAGTTTCTGAAACAACTACTGCCGTACCTTGAAGGGTACCGTTATTTGAACCCACATAGTCTTTTATTCCGTTAGCACCCGTTGTATCAAGGTCATCTCCCATTTTCCACCAAGATATAATATCGCCATATACAGAAGCCTTCGACAAGTCTTTGACTTTTCCGCCGTTGTATATTTCCGTGACCTCGGCTGATGACAGAGCCTTATTAAATACTGCGGTGTCGGCGATGTAATCATCAAACGTGTTCCCAGTTGGAGTATCTGTGCCGCCGATGGTTGTAACGATATTGTAGTTGGGCATGCCAGAATATTTAGTATTCGTCACGGTCTTGCCTGTGGTAATCTCTGTGCCATCTTTATAAACTTTAAGACCTGAAACACTCTCACTTCCGTCATATGTAGCTGTTATAAAATGCCAATTATTAGAAGTTAGGTTTGCAACAGAGGAATTAAAATAGAGTCTGTTTGTAGTTGAGAATGCTGTGATTTCTGCTGCATTATAGTCTTTGTCAGCATATAAATAAACCTTTAATTTCCCGTTTACGTGCTCTACTAACCACTCACCGAGTTGAGGCGCTGTGCCATCTCTGTCTCTTCTAGATATGATAACACCTGAATCTGTTGCGATGTTGCCGACCTTTACCCAAGCGGATATAGAAAATGGTCTGTCTGTGCCTGCACCATCTGTAAACGAGAGGTCATCGGAGTCTGCGATGTCTATCGTATCTCCGTCAGCGAGGAACTGAATTGATTTTTGATTAACATCAGATTCAGTTATCGTATTACCCTGTGAAAGGTCATTTACAATAAATTCTCCACTTCCGTCTGTTGTTGAGACCTCGGAAAAGTCCCAGTGCATTGCAAGTGTGTCCCTCTTGGGAACTTGTATCGTTGCAAACTCTGCATCGTGGCTATAAGCTTCTTCGCTTGGATGAAGGCGACCAAAGTTTGAAGCGTCAGAAGCGTGCGCTCTTATTTCCTCGTTCGTAACATTATCATACCAGAATAAGGTAGAAGAGATTTTTACCCTTGTATCATTATCCAGTGTATCTGTTTCGGCTGGGGTGTGCTCTGGGTCTCCAGAGCTACGCAAGGCACCAATGGATACATATTTATCTTTTGCTAGTAAAGCTCTTGCGCTTGCTTCCGTAACATCTGCTGTAACTGTTTCTTCATCCTCTACAACGTCTGCGAGCATTCTAACACAATATAACTCTGCTCTATAATCGGTCGTAGAGCCCCCAGAAACGACGCCTGATAGACTTTTCTTGGGAACTAGTCTAACTGCTAGGTTCCACTTTGAGTTTTCGTAAACTGACTTGAAAAATTGAGTTTCTAATGTTTGTCCGTCCATCGTAAGAACGAACTTTACGTTCTCGGATGTAGCGTCAGAACCTTCTTTTACCGCTTTGAGATCAAATAAATCATTAGCGGAATATGAAGTGGTGTATTCACCCAAGTAGGCAATATGCTCTTCAAGATTGGTCGGGACATCGTACCCTGGATGGTCTGATGATATTCTTTTTGGAAAAATAACTTCTGTTTCAAACGTGAATGAGAGATTGGGCTGCCTATCATATCCAACACCTCTGATATAAGAATTGGAACTTGCGTTAGACGGGTCTTCCTTTGTATAAACAAGACCTTGGTCTCTATCTGCATTGTTGAAGTCTACAAACTTTTTCTTTATAGCAGTTGTTCTTCTTGAGTCCTCCAGCAGATAGTCTGCTCCGTCGGAGTACATATTAACCTTCAGGAGTTCGTCGTCAATACCAAAACATCGGATAAGGTTTCTAAATGCCTTTTCAGTTCCCTTTGACTTATAAATATAAGAAAGGTTGTTATAGATGTTTTGGTAAATGGTGTTCTTTACGTCTTGAAGCTTTTCTTCAAACTTCTCTTGCTCTCCACGAGAAAGGATTTCCTCAAAGGCACTTGCTTCTGTGAAAAGGTCTGGAACAATCATTCCCGCTGATTCTAATGTTCTTCTAATCAAAGAGTAAGGTTTATTTGTCCTTTCCTCTAGCGTGTGATATTCAATATCCTTGAGACTCACAAGCTCTTTAATTTTCACCTGGGCTGAATCAAAGTAACTACTCATTACCTGGGTTAGTTCTTTTGTATTTTCGCCCGAAGCTTCATCTTCTTCAATAATCCAAGCTGGGAGCGTATGATAAATGCTTGAGTTATTATTGTAATCATAAACAAGACCCGTATCCATATAAAGTTTTTTTGCAGAAATGAAATCGGGATGAGATGAATATATAATAAAGTCTTTTTCTTCTGCTACTTCGAACAAACCTGATTCGTCAAAAGCTGAAGTCGTGGCTCTCGCTGTGGTGGTATAATTTGTTATTGTTCCGTTTGAAATTCTTCCAGAATAGTCTAGAACTGTTGAATCGATTGCAGCATCAGTTGTGATACCTTCATTAAACTTGTAATAGATACCAAGGTCTACTTTTCTGTTCTCTGTATTATACTTATTATCGTCAGTATTAGTTCCGCCGTTGACGTTGGTCAGCCAGTAGCGACCTATCTCTTCTGCTGTCCTAACTCTTTTCCAGAAACGAAACTCGTCAAGGTAAAGACCGTTGACCGTGTTGGTTGATGCTGCGGTGCCGTTGGCTAAAAGATATGTCGTTTTTTGAGATACCGTACCGAGGTTTGTACCACTGGTTATTGTGCCTACAATAGTTCCGTTCTTATAAATCTCTGCTTTTATATTTGAACCAGAATTAATAAATGAAAATGCATAGTGAGCCCAAGTAGTTCCGAGCAAGTCAGTTATTGTTGTTTCACCAGAAACTCCACTCAATCCAACATCAGCGTCGTCGGTATAAACTAGTGAAACCTTATTAGTGGTAGTGTTAAACTGAACCTGTATTCTGTTCCCATTTTCATTTCCTACAACTACTGGATAAACATCTCCTGAAACCGAAGCTTCTAGTTTTGCCCAGAATTCAATAGTGTTCCCGAGGGTTCCGTCAATATACAGGTTAGAATTTCTATAAATGGAAGTGTCCCAAATATTTGAGTTACCCTGCTTTACTGGATATTGCTTTGAGAGTTCTTCTTTTTCGCCCTCTGTGATGCCTGGCTGGTTGTTTGGACCGCCCTTTACAACAATAGATTGGTTTGTTCCTAATTTTACGTGACCTGCTGCTTTAGGGTAAGCGTTGTCAAGAATCCAAAGGTCTAGCTCGGATGAGTCATATAACCACTTCTCTTTTTCAGAAAGTGAGCCGTCGTATGGATAAGTCTGGTATACTCTGTTGAAAGAATCTTCATAATATTTTTGAGCGGAACCATAGAAGGCAAAGTTCTCTGGTTTTGAATAATCAATGTGAGAATGAAACTTATTATTTGCTCTTACTACATCTCTTACGAGTTCTGTTGATTCAAGATCTGATTTTATCTTTGCTTCTTGACTTTTAGTAAGAACCTTGTTTCCCTTTTTGAAAAGGTCTTTCGTACTCATTTAGTCCACCCTAAACTTGAAAATCTCTGGCTGTTCTTTCAACTCACCGTTAATGGAGAACATTACCTTGATTCCGTACATATATCCTTTTTCTAAAAGAGACATATCGAAATCGAAGTAGCTTCCCAAAGCGTCGTAAGAAATGAGTGTGTGCTCTTTGTTGGTTCCTGATGTTCCGATTCCGTATTTGATAACAGTTTCGTCATCTACAAGGCGAATTATCTTGTAATAAGCCTTCTCAACAATTAGGTTTTCCACTTCTTTGCTTGCTACTGTATAAATAGTAGGATTCCAATCTTTTGCTCTTGTGTAAAGTCTGAATTTTGCCGTCTCATCTCTTGAATAGGAAGGTTTCATATTTGTGATGTCTATTCTGTAATCAATCTCGCCTGTGTTAGTGCTAGAACCATTCTGGATAATTTTTATTTCACCTTCATGAACAAGAGTTCTACTCTCAACTGCTGTGTTGCCGTTAGCAGCGAAATACCACTGGTCATAGATTTTAGTCACAGAAGATTCGTCTAGAATAACATCTACATAGTAAATACCAGTGGACTCATTTGTCGCTTCTATGAACTGGGCTACTGGATCTAATGTTGCCTGGGTTGTTCTTGCACTATCCGTATAGAACCTTACATACAACTCCTCATCTCCTTCGGGTGGAGTAAGGTTGGACCTTACCCCTTCAAAGGAATTATAAAGATAAACTCTTTGAGTATTTTGTGTAGGTGTATTTGTTTTTCTCTTTGCGTAGAATTTTCCTCGGTCGTCTGCAATTCTAGAAGAACTTCTAGCCTCAATGACTGGTCGCTTGAAAAAGAACTCTGATGAGCGAGAAAAGAACTTCTTTGTGTAAAAGTTGTTTAGTTGCGATCCATCAGTCAAAGTGGGAGACATCGCAATAAGAAGACCATTATCTACTGTACCAGAGAAGATATCATCAATATACGCTGTAATATCTACTTCAAGGTTCTCGGTTCCAGTATCAAAGGCTTGGGTTACTATTGGCGTGGCGTCAGTAAAGACTGGTGTCGGGCTTGCTCCTGGGGTTGTCCAAACTGTACCAGTTGCTGAATTAGTCCAACTTGCGACGTCAATGTCTTTGTAAGACTCCATATCCAATCCATTGCCCTCGACGAAAGCTGCACCGAGGTGGTAAACCTTTAGGTCGTAGTTTCTAGCAAGAGTGAATGGGTGCTCTGCATTTGTAAGCTTTAGAATAAACTTTGTATCCGCTGGTGCTGAAGTTCCGCCGTAAAAGGTGGTGATGGCTGTTGTATCAAACTTTATAAGTATTCTTGCTTCTTCTAACTTGTCGGCTGCGTCAGGATTAGCTTTTGCAGTTTGTCCGTGGATAAAAAATACTTCCAGAGAATCAGACAGACCCATATTAGAATCGGTTGCACGAGTTGATAAGTTTTCTTTGTATGCGTTGGTGATAGTGGTATCGGCTGTGGCATAAAACTTTTTAATAGACATTATACAATAACTCCCTTGATATCAAACTCTGGGAATTTGATTTCATAAATAACGTTCTTTGGCATTTCAATATATCTGCCATCGGCGGAGGTCATCGTATTTAAATTAAACGAAACGTCTGAATATACTCTGCCTCCGTGAGTGCCATTTTTCTTTGTGACCTTGACATCTGTCACGTCTAAAATACCCTCAACATTTCTCAACTCTTTGTATACGTCCGTGATAAAGAAAGGTTCGCCGATGTCTGGAAGTCTTGAAAATCTTTCTTGCAACCTTGTGTATGCCGCTTCTAAGACCTCATATTTGGTTCTGCCAAGAGAACACACTGCTACAAAGTCAATAGACAGGTTAAGAACTCTTGCGTCAAGAATATCAATAGTGTCGTTTATCATTTTATTTTTCTGCAACCAAGTTTTCACATTTTGTTTCATCACATCGTTAGAACTTGTAAGCGTACCATTTTGAGCTTCTGAAATAACCAAGAGATTTAAATTTCTTTTTAGAGAATCATTATCTCTCATGATTCGACATCTTTTAATGGACCCGAACCTCGGCGGCATCTGGTAAACAAAAGATTCATAATCTTGCTGCGTGACCGCTCTGTTTTGAGTTGCGAAAGTATCTCTTATCCTGTGCCTAAGTTCATCAGTATCTGGAATATCAATATCTCCAAGTATTGGCTGCTCATTGTCAACTTCCAGAGAATTTATAACTTCTGTTGCCTTTGTTGCATTTAATAAATTATAGTTATTGAATTCCATCTTATAGTCAGAAGCTGAAGTTAGTTGACCTGTTTGCAGATTTACATTTTGAATGGTGTTTTTTCTGTAAGTTATTGTCAGTGTTGTGTTAGATGGAGCTACTCCAAATTTATCGCTTTGAATTAATTTCGTAGGGTCGAATGAAGTGTCTTGAATATAGTTCTTTCCGTGAATATCCAAAATTGCTGTTTGAGGCTCTGTAATAAGATCATTAGGTATTTCTGAATCTGAACTGGTTCCAAATACTAATTCTGTCGTTCTAACGTTTCTGTTTTTGGTAAATCTTCTTGGCACGACGAGGGGCTTGAGTATTTCAGATGCCTGATTTCCATCGTTATAAACAGATCCGTCGGATGCGGTCGTCTGGGCTCTATTCGTTATTCCCTTATAAACAACATTTTGGCTAAGATAATCGACTTCAAAATATTCATTACCTTCAGAATCAATTACTGATAATATTTCCGATATGTCCAAAGACTCTAGAGTTATTTTATTGAATCTCTTATAATTTCCTACCTCGACTATTTCTTCTCTTAATTCGCCCGACATAATTTCACCATATGTCTTTATTGCATAGTGAGTTGGATTTCCAGTCGCCTCATCCACTCTTGCAACTCTAGTCGTAGCGTTTAAGTTCCCAAAATGTACGTCCTGGTTTAGTAGAAAAGCTGCACCTGTCGTAGACGCCAATGATGCGCCTTGCTTGAGAATTGGTACGTAACTCATATCTGGTCCAATGCCTGTTGTTGATGCTGGTACCATTACGTAAAGTGCCGCTGTTCCGAAAGAAGATGCTGCGCCTCCGAACTTATAGCCAAGTTGCCGACCTAGTTTAAGAATGTTACCGTATTCTGTCGCAGTCTCTACAAAAGTCTCGTTGGCTTGATAATCTATATAAAATGATAAGATATCGCCTACGTAGGCAACTGTATCAATTACAAGAGAGCCAAATGAAGCTTCATTGAAGTCTCTATAAGTATTGGGATAATATCTCTTTATATACTCTATCAGATCTGATTTAATCGTATCAAATTCACGACTTGTGTATTTTATTGATACTGCTCGCTTTTTACTCATTATAATCGCTCTCCGCTATAACCTAATTAGTCTCAATCTCTATTTCCAGTGAAGTAAAAAGGTCGAATGGGATAATACGGAAGTCCATATTGATACCAAGCGAGTTATCACCTTGGGGTGAACTGAAGTTGACCTGTTGTACTTCTACAAACGGCATATAAAATTCTACCTGTTCTCTAATCCTTGTTTCTATTTCGGAATAAGTGGAGTTTGTGTTATTTTCGAACAAGTAATTTCTCAATCCAATGCCAAACTCGGGCTCCATAATTCTCTCTCCAGGTGCCGTCAATAACAACATTTTGAGATTCTGCTTTACGAGATCGATATAATCTTTATTAAGAACATATCCATCTTGTGGGTCTTTTGTAAGTGGTAATTTTGGTGATAAGCCTTTAGACATTTCATTTTCCTCATCTATAAATAGAGTTTATGTTTTTTTATCCTCTATAAACGATTAAAGCTCGTCGTATCTTATTCGGGAGATATTAAGATTCATCTTAATCCTGTCCTCTTCGACTTTCAACGTGGACCACTGTACAGCAGGAGTGGGGAGTAGTCTTTCTGGGCTTCTGCCTCCGTTATCGAAGTCTCTTTTACCAACAACCGTATAATTTGAGCGATTGTCGGTAAACTCTCTCAAAGATGCCCTTGTGCTAGAAAGCTCGTCTTCGAGTCGAAAGATTTGTGTACTCAAGTCTTCTTTTGACATTCCTGTGATACTATTATAATATTGCCTTTGTTCTTCTGACAAAGATTCAAGAATTTCCTGTTGTTGTTCTTCTAGTCGGGTTTGCTGTTGCGCTTGCTCTTCTTGTCGGGCTTGCTCTTCTTGTCGGACTTCATCTATTTCATCAAAGGATTCGCCGCAATAAGAAGGTAATTTGAGACCTGCACGCCTTAATTGCTCTCTTGCTTCAAAACCTTCGTCAGAGTCTGAGTTTAGCGTAGAGCTTGGCAAAAACACGCCCAGACCGAGGGCATGGTAATTCGTTGCCATAGCTGTCAAGGGAGTAAGAAGCGGATTGTAAGCATTTATTGCCGCTGCAATCGCTGATGTAGGTATATTTACACAAGCTAGTTTTGAAAGAAAAGACAACCTAGAAGCAAGCTTGACTGCTGGGTCGTTTCTCTCTACATATTTCTTAAATTCTAATAAAGCCGCATCTCTTGCCATTCTCAAAGAAAGTGCAAAGAAGCCACCCATACCCTTGAACGGACTACCCCAGCATAATTCATTGTTACCGAAGTTATAAGAAAAATTAGTACAAGGAGTGTCGTAAACATTATTGTTAAAGTCGAATAGTTTGGTTAAACCACTAGACCCTCCTACTGAAGATAGGGCTGGATTCTGTTTCTTCCAGTCATCCTTCTCTGGGGTTATTGCATAAAATAGAGAGAATAAATTATCCCTGGTCTCTCCGAAAGAGGCTATCGTACTATCCATCCTAGATACAGTTTCCATCTCGTGAATAGAAAGAACAGAGGTGTAATCCTCTATAGAGAAAAATGTCATAAGCATCGCCTTGGTGACAGAAGCTCTATCGAAAGAGAACTCCTCTGCGAGAGGTATGATACATTTATGTGAGCCACCTGGCATTGTATATATACCATAAGCTTCTTCCAAATTATCCGATATCGTACCTTTGTCTAAAACTAACGATAAAAAGTCTTTTCCATCTTTTCTGAAGTAAATGAGAGGGTTTGTGAAATCCCCTTGATGGTTTTTGTAATCTACATATCCCAGGGTGTAAGGATGTAAGCGGGCGTTGCGAGCGTGGGTCAAAATAGGAACCTCTCCTTCCGAGAAGAGCATTGATGGATTGTTATCATCCTCTATCAATAATGCGTCTAACAAGCCTTCTGAAATAATTCCATATTCTTCCTTAATTATCTTTCTCATTAGAGAGTCATTTCCGTCGTTTTCTTCTCCGTAAGAAGATTCCATTTGCTCCAAAAAGTCCTCAAGGTATGTCGGCATATTTCCAGAAAACGGGTCAGGAGAAGTACACTTTTCTGCCTTGGGAGATTTGGAATATTGGTTGAGACTATCACGCATCTTGGCGATGATGTAAGAACATTTAAGGTCTGATATTTGACTAGAACGACCTACAAATGTTGTCGTGGTAAGAATGCCAGTTGCCAGAGTTTCTATAATATAATGTCGGAAAGTCGCTTTTATACAAGCCTTCATCATTGCAGATTCCAAAGGGGAAAGTTTGGAACCATCATCTTCACTATCCATGTCAAGACACATCGCTTCTTGCATTCCGTCTTTTACTTCTTCAATAAGTTGTGATAACTTAAGAAGATGGGGGTCGCACTCAGGTGTAGATGTTGGTCCTAAGTTTATAAACTCCAAGGGATACCTTTCATATGGAGTAGAAGTACCCTCGCCAATTATTTGAGGAGAAGACACATATGTTGAGACTTCTAATCTCTTCATCAAGATTTTATAAATTTTTTCTCTTACTTCTCTGGAGACGGCTTGTGAATAATTGTCAAAAAGACCTCGCCTCCTCCCCTTCTCTTCGGCAGTGAAGTCCCCCAGTTCAAAAGACTTATTATAGATTGCCCTAATGCAGGTCTCTGCATTTTTGGGACTTTCTGAACCTATGTTTTCTTCCATAAAAGATACTATATCTGATGTAATTTCTCTTTGACCAATGTATTCCTTATCACCAATCTTTACAGAACTTCCGATAATGTTTTGACTCTCGCAATCTCCTGAAATCTCTATATTAAAAGCAATGTCCGCAGTAGGTCGTTGAGGAGGGTTTGAGACCGATACTTCTTCTACTTTTACCACTGGTTTCGTATTATCTCCGCAATCATTGGATTGGAGTCCATCTGTTTCATAGACATCTACCTTTTCCTCTTCTGGTTCTAATATAGGTTCTGGTTTTCTTGTCTTTTCCTGTATTTCACAATAATCAAGTTCAGTTATAGTAATCTTGGATGTAGCGTTGCTTTGAGACGATTTAATCGTACTTAATATATCCGTCAATTCTTGTAGTGCAGCAGTATTGTTTGTGTCCTGCTGGTTCTGTAGCATTTCCATTGCCCTATCTGTACTATTGCCTAGTTGCGTCGGTATATTTATTTCTAACGACTTCGCATCAGATGTTCCAAACGAGGGGTTATTGTAAAATTCTACAAGATGTGGAACAGGTCTTCTTTTTGTAACCAAGACGTCGAACTCTAGTGCATCACCTGGTCTTTTGTTTTCAGGGTGTGTAACATCAGCAAATGAAGGGAATGATATCTTGTAGTATCTCTTTTCCTTTTCTTCCACTTCTGCAAAAAGGTTTTGTGCAAATCTCATACCTTCTTCTGTAAATGAATTGTAAGTGCTTTTAAAAAGTGCTCCCAAGGTAGTCTCAAAGGTATAGGCGAATTGGTCATCCATAAAAGGCACTACACCAGGAATAGTATTGCCATCTTCGTCCTTGGCACAGAAAATATTCAGACCCTTATCATTAGCCAAAGAATCTCCGAGCAATTGTTCCGCCGCAGCCCTGTTTCTAGCCCTTTCTCTATCTAACTGGTCTTGTATCTCCTCTGCGGTCATGCCCTTGCCACGTAACAAGCCCTCTCTTACTGAAGAATCTGGTGGACAAATAAAGTCTTCTGGAAGTGAGTCTATTATGGCACCCAACTCATCACAAATACTTAAATCCATTGAGCCAGAAACTGCTATAAAAAAGTTTATTATTTCTTCGTCTGTATCAAGACCTAATTCACAATAAGAAGTTGCCAGTAGATTTTTTACAATATCAAGAGTCTCTTGGTCAGGCTGACCTCTCAATAGATCACACAATTCTTTTAAAGAAAGAAGGTTTGATAAGTCATTCATAAGATCTCTGAACATATCGGGATCTACAAAACCAGAATCAAATAAGTCTTGCATCATATCTTGTAGGTCTGAAAGTAAGCCATCCATTGCTGGTGGGTTCGGACCTGCCTGTGATTTATCTCTCTTACCACAGCTATCAAAGAACGTTCCAAGCAAGTTACCTATAATAGAAGTTATAGCCTGGGTCAAAGTATCTTCTAATACATTTCGCAAGGTGTCGAAAAAGGCTTCCGATATATCATCGGTTGGAAGGTTATCTGGTTTAAAAAAATCTAATAACTTACCCTCTTCGTTTTCTTTTTTAAGTCGTTCGAATTCTTTCTCCAAGATCTCGTAATCTCTCTTCATAGATTTAAGAGAGCCAAGTGGTATATCTGGTATCATACATTTTGCTGCGTCAAGAGCCATTTTTGTGATATCAACTTTGTTAATAAAGTGATCATATAGCTCTTCGGCGTCTTTACTTACGATATCAGCAGTTCTAGTGGCAAAAGGAACCATAGGCGAAAGGATTGGAACACCTGCAAAATCCGATTGCTTCGCTCTGCTCTTTGCGATTTCTTCTTTTCTCTCTGCATTTGAATAAAAATTATTCTCTTCACGAAGTTGTTCTAATGTCTTAACCTTTGGTCCTTCAGCCTCACGCTTTGGACCTGGCTTTTTTGATTCTTGGGTTTTCGGTGTGATGGTTACAGGTTGAAACTTTGCATATGTCTTAAGGAAATCTTTCCAAGGTAATTCCATGTCGTTACTGGTAATGGCTTCTAAAAAGTTAATAAATATTCCAGTTCGCCTGGTTGTGACTGCTACAAATTCATTAAATTTGTTTTTGAAATTATATACTTTGCCACTCTTTTTTGTAAAAGTGCATCGGACAAGATAAGATTCACTATCCCAATATAAAGTCATGATACCCTTGTCTTCATAAAAACTCTTACCAGTCTTGGAATATTCCTCATTTTGAGTTGTCAATTTTTCTAAAGCTTTTACAAAGATTTTCACATTGTTAGCTTCATAGCTCGACCTAAAAGTAGAAACAGAACCACCCTGGCTTTCATGCTTCTTTATATTGCTTTCGAGACTTTTAATCTTTTTTCTCAAGTCGTCAGTTTGACTCTTGAATTGCTCTATTTTATAATCATTCTTTGTTGACCACTCTGGCTCTTTATCCTCTAGCGGTGGTATGTTTCTGCTCTTTACTTTTACTAATGCTTTTACTTTTGCGCCGCTTCTAGAATCAAGATGCAGTTCTACCGCTTGAGCAGGGAAATCCCAAAAAGAAGTGTCCTGAAACACACGAGATAAATAAATTGAATCATGACGCTTGCCCTTGTCTTTTAGGATTTTAGAAACGCCTTTTTTATAAGCCTTTTCTAATAAGTTTCTCTTCTGCGTTGGACTAGAAATAACTTCACTATCCAATGCGACCGAGATTCTAATTTCTGAAGTTTGAGGAACTTCTTGTGGTACCATGTCTGGGTAGTTGAGCCAATCTTGAACATTTCCTCCCGTTGGTTGAGTTGTTTCTTCAAAAGGTCTGGTGCGGAGGTCAGGTAACTTTTCAATTTTATCGTTTTCTATATAAAAAGGTCTAGTATCCTCTGTACCTTCCGTTATAGCATATGAGAAATTTCCTTCTGAACCAAGATAGGAATCGATGACAATAATTTTATCCGTATTGGGAGATACTGTTCTGAATTCATACTTCTCGTCTACTATCGGGTCTGTGTATACAGAGGTGGCTACTTTACAATAGTGAGTTTCAATAGTAGGTATTTGTGGATATCTTTCGTGAACTCTATTTTCTATTCTTGATGTTTTTTCTTCTTGGTCGCTTTCTTCTTCATCTTCTATCATAGAGCCACCTGCATCAAGAATCTCTGCAATTCTCACCCTGTCACTCTTACGAGCGGCATTTTGGGGATGGGCGGCTACATAAGCATCTATATCTTCCTGTGTATAAGTTACCCCGTTATTGATACCTGCTTTTGGAATAAGTGAAGAAAGCCTCATTTCTTCTTCAAAGCTCAAGTGACCCTCTACCAAGGCTTGAATACTTTCTTGCACTTCGTTTGGATATTGGTATCCAGTCTTTTCTGTATATTTTTGCTTACCCTTATTATCTTGCAAGCGGGTTTGGTCAATTGAGATGCTCATTTATTAATTCACCTTGTTGTAGCGGCTGTTTATATAACCTTTACCGCCTTGGGATAAATAGTTTTTTTCAAAGTTTTCCAGATTAGTCCTGTTTGTACGAAGAGAAACTTTAGTCTTAGACATATGTCTTTTTATTGTTATCGGTGCAGTTAATTCAAGGATTGGCGAGGTTGATGTCCGCAAACCTGCTGCTGCGGAGATATGCCAGTGGTCTTTTATTTCTTTGTTTAATTTATCTTGCTCTATCAAAAGACCTTCAACAATTCCGTTTAATTTTGCTACGTGCTTGGTTAACCTCTTCATTGCTTCAACCATATTATCGCCCTTCACCATTGGCTGCAAGCCCGAGGTGATGTTGTTCGCTATAATATCAACTCCGAATTTAGCAGCAGATATGTCAACTCCTTGAGAGTTTTTATCGTCTATACCTGTAACAATTTTAACGCCCTCTCTGGATACGAATCTCAGAGCGTCTGCCTTAAGTGCAATTGCAGATTTAGTATTCGCATTACCACTGCCCTCGGCGAGACCGAAGTATTCATCGATGTTTGCCTTTTGACTTATATAAATTCTTGCAGAATCAGTTTCGAAATCAGGGTCTACGAAAACTTGGTCACTTGGAGAAGAAGCCATACGTCCGACTACTATATCAATCATAGATGCTTGAGTATCTCCCTTTCCTCCATATCCGCTGTTTCTAGAACCAAACCTGTCTCGACCCATCACAATATAATTATTGTTTTTACCCTTATGTACTGTTTCACAATCTGCTTGCACAAATTTAGGAATAGGTTCTACAATTTCAGAGCAAAAAACTCCGTTTCTTATAGTATCGAACTCTAAATTACCAGTAGAGGTAGAAGAATTCTTTACGTCAGATATATTATTTTTATCTACTGCTTTTTTATTCATAATATATTCCTCTTGTTATGGGTAATGTGGAAATTTCTTTCTTTCTGCATAGGTAAGCGGTAATTGCTTTTTAAGATTCATAGGTAGTGTAGGAGTGGGATCTCCGCCGACCTTGGGTGGTGACATCTTTATCTTTCCAAATAAGTGTGGGTTTGCTCTAGCTATTTTTTCTTCTGTTATCTCATAAGCCTCTTCTGGACTATATCCCCGTAGCCTATGAGCCATATAGAAACAAGGATAAGATCCGTCTCCGTGGTCACCGTTCGCTGAAACATGACTGACTATTCCTGTAGTCTCGTCTTTATTTACTGCACAACCCATGTGATAAAGGTCGCCCTTTTTAATCTGCCTGAAAACGAGAGGTATGGAATATGTTGAACAAACATGATGCACAAGTGCATAAAGCGTCTCTACTTGAACCAATGGCGGTGAAGTATATTTACCAGAAGGGCATTGCCATCTGGCTTTATAACAGTTTTTGTGATTAACCCCATGGACCATTTCTACTCCGATTCCAATACCATTAAAGAGTCGACAATGGTTAACACCAACGAGGGGATCTTCCCATTGTATAATTCCCTCATCCTTAGTTGCTCCATAATGAACTCCGCCATTTTTATTCTTCATCACGCTTTCTGCTATCTTTCTACCTTCGCCCGCTGTTTCGTGAATTACGAAAACAGTCGGTGGATTTCGGCGGTTCCATGCCCTAAATCCAGTCAAACCGTCTTCATTCATCTTGTTCGCTCTGCCTGGCTTAAATCTGCTTCTGGCACCTTTGCCGCCTGTACCTTTGCCGCCTTTATGAGCGGATTTTGGACCCTTACCAGAAGGGGATTCTGGTGTTAAACCTTCTTCTTCTAAAATTTCAATAATAATGCCACTTTGACCATTTGAATCTCGTTCGACGAGAACTTTTGCGCCAGGCTTCGGCATGTCCTTTACACTTTCATTTTTTGGAAGATAAGTCAAGTGCATATCTATCTTTTTTATTTCATTTGAATCGGTTGGTGCAGGATAATCTTTTGGTTCTGGTATGTGTGCATCCAATTCTGGAACTCTAACTTTTGCTGTCCATTTTGCAGTAAAAAAGGAATACCAAGGAGTAGTCTGTTCATCAACACGTAACACATAACCAATATATGGACCAGGTTTTATTCTAGATTCCGAATAATTCTTTACTACTACTTTTTTTATAGCTTCAGTAGAAGTGGTGGTCTTGGTGTCAAGAGAATCTTTCTTCTTTACCGTTATCTCTCCGTTGAAGTCTCCGTAATCAACCATCGTCGTCCGATGCCTCGGAGTTCAAGAGGTCATAAATTTCATCTTTTTCAGAAGCGGATAAGCCTTCCTGTTTTCCTTCCTTTTTTTGAAGAAGTCCAGCAAGTTTGACTATTTGCTCGTTTGACCTTTGGAGTGTTTCTACATATTTAGAAGCAATCATTCCGCATTGTTGGATAGTAGAGATAGAGCCTTGTTTATTCATTTCCTGAACTAGCTCTGTTAGTAGGTGGGAAGTTATCGCTCTGTCTGAACGAATGTTTTCTAATGCCTCTCCGATAAATTCTTCAAGGTTCTGATTCTTCTTTTTCGCCATCTTGTCTTTCCTCTATGTGGGTTATTTTACCCTCATTCCAGTCAGACTTGAAAGAGCGATACTTTGACCTCAACTTATTTAAGTTGTTAACGACCTGTTTTGTGTTAAGTCCCGTCAACTCTCTCAAGTAAAGGTAAATAGCTTTCTTATTAAAAATTTCTATGTCGTCAGACTGCTCAAGCAAGATCTTTACAGCCTTATAAACTTTTTCCTCGGTGGGTTTCATAGGCATCTCTCCCCACTTATCGATCTCGTTCCAAAGAGCCTGCCAGAATTGTTTTTGCTCCATTGAATCTTCATAAGGATTTGAAGTAGACATATATCTTTCTTCAATAGACCGTGGAAGAGAGTCAAACTGAATTTCACGCTTCCTCTGAATAGAATGTCTCTTTACCTTATGGATAAACCAGTTTTTAGTAATGACTGAAAAATAAGAAAAAGCTTTTGAACCCTTTGAAACATCAAACTTTTCAAGGATAGTTGTAAGCCAAATTTTACACTCTTCACGAAGCTCATCAATGTTAGGAAGAGTTGTAAACTTATAAGTGTAGACAATCTTATCTACCATCTCACCCATCGCAGGTTGGATGAGTTCTCTGTAAAGCCTTTCTCTCTTTGCCCTGTCGTTAGTGGAGCAATATTCGATGATTGCTTCTTCGTGAACGTGCGTAAAGTAAAGTCTTTTTGTTCTTTTGCGTCTTTTTCTTTTGATTTGTTTTCTTGGAGTATTTTCTTCAGTCATTATTTTCTTTTTCAGTAATTATTCTTCCCTCGAACTCGGATGCCCATTCGTCAAAGTCTTTAATGATAGACAATAATTCTTTCAGACGAGGTTCGCCAAAGAACAGATCCATCTTATAAGTCTCATCAAGGAACTCGTGAAAGGTGTTGAACCTTTCTTTTAGTTCGACAGAATTGTCTTCGATAATGTTCAATAATTTTCTAATATACCACAATAGGACGGCATTGAAAATTATAGCAAGGGGGAATAATAGGTAAATTATGAGAGTCTCAATCATGCTCAACTCTTGTGTCGGACTTCTGCTGTTCAAGAACTTCTTTTGAGTCTTTAATAAACTCTTTTACTCTTGTAGCAGCAGAAGTCTTTGTCGGGGTGGTTTTTTTAACGTTTATTTTATCGTAAACTCTTGTGAGTTCACTATCCTTACTTAAACAGAATTTACATTCTTCCTGCTCTTCGTTCATTCCGTGAAATGCTCTAAAAATAACTTCACACTTTGAACACTTGTAAGAATAATAAGGCATTAATTGTCTTCACCCTCGTTTTGGTTTAGTTGGAATGTAGGTGGGTTGGTTACAACAAGTTCACCTGCTTTGGTCCCCCAACGCTTGGTTTCCTCGTCCTTGGTAAAATCCATTGACTTTAAAACAGGAACAATATCGGTCTGCTCCAATAGGCTCTTTTGTAGAGCCATCATAATAGCTCCTAATGCTTGGTCACTTAACTTCATTAGTGTTATCTCCTTCAGTTGTTGTTTCTAGAACACTATCTATAACATTATTATAGCATAAGTTTATCTGTTGTTCAGTAAAATTATCCTTTATATGATTCTGAAGACTCTTTGCCTGCTTATTGTATTTTGAAAGGTTGTTATAAACCTCTCGCATTTGAGAGCGAACAGAACTGGTACTTGGAAATACCCAAGAAGATTCTTTTTCCAACACACCTTCCCAAACTTGATAATCTTCGATATTCTTAAGTTCATATTCCAACTCAACAATCTTACCTGCTGAAAAGTCTTTAATACCTCCCCAGTTTGTGGTTATAACAGGAACGCCGTGTTGTGCTGCCTCAAATACAGGCAAGCCGTAACCTTCTCCGTGTGAAGTTGAAACATAGGCAGAAATATTTTTATTTTTATAAAGTGATACCATTTCTTCATCAGATAGAGTTCCGTGAAGCAAGTGTATTTTACATTTACGCTCTTGTGGAAGAGTTGCTAATAAAGTTTCTAACCTTTCCTTTACATATTCTCGGTCGATGTGGCTACCACTCTTCACGGAGAGCTTTAATACAAGACCTACTTCTTCGTTTTGGAACTCCTCAACGAATGCTTGAATAGTTTGCTCAACATTCTTTCTTGGGCTCAATTGAGCAACTGATAAGAAATTAAAATCAGTTGAAAACTCAAAGTTCGCTTTCTTCTGTCGAAGGTTTCTTGCTGGAAAGTTGATTACCTCTATCTTTTCTAACAAGGTTTCGGCAAACCCGTTTTTAGAATGCTGCGAAGGGACAATAACCTTATCTACCGATTCGCAAGCTTTGTTAAAATCTTCAGAGGCTTTATCTGTTTCAGTACCAGCAGTAACACCAATGTTCTTTTCACAAATAGGCTGCCATTCGGTAGGCAACTGAACTTGAATAGAAGTTGCGAATTCACGCTCACCATTCTGAATAGCAGTTGCTGTCTTCATAATAGTTTTATCAATCCAGTCACGTTCCTCTGTGTCTTCACATATCCAGCCAGAATGACCCCAGCCTACATTTAAAAGATATACTTCATTTCTATCGTCAGAACGTAGTGCTCGCAAAACAGATCGACAATGCTCTCCATAACCTGAACGAGATAATGCTGGTCCTCGTACTAAAATCTTTCTACTCATAGTTCAATAATCTCCCAGTTCTGGTGTTTGCGATTCTTCCAAGAACCTTTTGTTTTATAAATGTTTGTTAGAGCCTTTTCCCAACTATCGGAAAAGTCTTTGCTGTTATAATTTCTTATAACGTGGTTGTGACCAAGCTGTCCAAGACGAGTTCTCTCTTCGGGAGACATAATACATAATTTTTTCAAGCCAGAAATGAAATCTTCCTTGCTTACTCTATCTTGATAAATATAAGGAACGTTCTGTGAGCCGATAATCGTCCGTGTGGCGGGCTTAATTCCAATTCCGTGTTCGTTGTCGGAATCTCTTATTTGTTCGCTTAAACCGCCTGTCTCGTTGACGAGAATGGGTGTTCCGCAAGCCATTGATTCAAGTGTCGTAAGTCCGAAGCCCTCTGCGTCTGAAATATTAATAGTGCAGTCTACCGAATTATACAACATAGCCATTCTATCCGCAGGGTACTTGAGCGGAGATAACATAACCTGCCCGTCATCAAGACCTAATGTTTTAAGGTTAGATTGTAAGTCGCTTCCTGCTGGATCTTCTGGATCTGTATGCATAAGCAATGCTGCTTTGTCCTCTCCTACTTGTTCTAGGAACTCTTTGAACCACCAAAGGATAGTTGTAGCGTTCTTCCTTGGAGAGTTTCGGTTGTTCCAGAAAAATAAAACTTTATCGTTGTCGCCAAAGTGTTCTTTTCTAAACTCCGATACTTCTTCCTCTGGTAGAATCTTAAAAGTAGAACTATCCACGGTATGAGGAATACGAATGTGCTTTGCTTTCGTTCCAACCTCGTTAACGACACGCTCTGTTAATTTAGAGATAGAAACAACGAGGTCGTTAGAATCATAAAACTTTTTATTATAATGAGGAGCAGGGTCGTTGTCCCAAACGTGATAATAAACCATAGAGGCTTGGGCACGAACTTCGTCTTCTATCTGCCATAACCAAGACCAATACCGAGGGTCGGTCATTAACCAAACGATATCTGGTCTTTCAGTTCGCATAATAGAACGCATAGTTTCTACGTTTCCGTAACCCTCAACAGGAAAGATTTTCCACTTGTCTCCATACTGCTCGGTTTGAATGGGAGAGGTATCTCTGTGCTTCTGGGCTCCTGCTAGTGAAACAAACTCAAACTTATCTGTTTGTAACATCGCCTCAATAAACATTTTAGTCTGAATAGCAACACCTGTTGAAAACAACGGATGGTCAGACAATGTTAGAACTTTTATTTTTTTAGTCATTTATTCTCCTATGGACACTCTGGTGTGTTCTTGAACTCGCACTTACTGCAAGATAATTTATTTTTTATGAATTTACCACTCTGAATATTATAGAGTGCTCTGTTTAACAGCTTCATTGCATTATCGACTTTTTTCGGACCACTTGTAACTCGAAAGATTTCCACTTGGTCTTTTTTAGCTGTTCGCTTAAGAAGTCCGAAGTGAGTTTCAATGTCTTCCATCGGAACATTATGTTTCCGAGAGTAGTAATGCTTATAATAGGTAAGTTGGTAAGTCGTCATTGGATCAGACTTACGTTGCATATTCCAGCCCCAAGAGCAAGTCTTCCAGTCAATGACGTGGAACTTGCCGTCAGGTGTCTTTATCACAAGGTCAATAAAACCCTTGAAGTTATAGTCCTCGAATCCCTCGATGGACTCATAGATGTCTTCTTCTGTTGAGACAAGTTCAAACTCACCGAAGTGTTCACGGAGAGCAGGGATAGCAACCGTTGATAGGCGTTTACCTTGTTCTCTCATGTCCGAAATGTCTTTGGCTTTAAAAGTTGAGCGAACCTCTTCTGGAAGGGATTGCAACTCTTTTAGAAAAGCAAGTTCGAACATCTCTGGCTCGTTTGTTATCGAGTCGTCTTCAATGCGCTTTTCACAAACCTCGTGAAGGGCTGTTCCAAAAGCTGTGTAGTGGTTGCCCACGAACTTCTTTATCTTATCAACATAAGTTATCTTATAATAATAAGGGCATTGATTCCAATTCTTTAAAGCAGAAAATGAAACGTGTTGCATATAAACCTCTATCCTTTGTTACAACTTATTATGACATAAAAAGTAGGTTTAGTCAAGCACTTTGTTCATTTTAGTTATTATTGGTGGGGTTTTTCTTGGCTCGTGGTTTTCTAGTTCTTGTAGAAGGTTTACGAGTTCTAGTGGTTTTTGGCTTTGGATCAGTAACCTCTGCTGGTGCTGGTTCTGGGTCTGAACCTGCGTGGCTTAAAGTTAAATCTTCTTGTTTTAATTCTTCTGGTTTGAAATTCTTTATTGCTTCTTCTCTTAATGATTTTTTTTCTATGATTCCGTCGCCGATATCAAAAACGAATAAAACCTTGCCCTCTGATATTGTATTTATTGCCTTCAGAGCGCCTACGTTAAATTTAAGAGAAATAAGACGTTTTCTAACATCATCTTCACCAATATCAACTCTCGCCTTTGAACTAGTATAAACAAATAATTTCTTTTTTACTTTTATTTCATCTATCTTTATATTAAATCTCTTCATCTTCTTCTCCCTGGGTTGATATTTGTCTCAACTTAATAAATAGCTCTGGACTTATTTCTTTAATATAAGCCTCTTCTCCCTGGACGAAAAACATTTCAAAAGCCGTTGCGAAATATTCAGATACAGATACAGACGCATAAGGTGTAATAAATAAACCTTTTGTGAAATTAGTTAATTTCTCATATCCGACCTCATAATGTAAGAACTCATCAAAAGCTTTAGAATATTCTGATTCATATTTTAACCTATTTGGTACGTTTATGTCATGAGCAGATAGTAAATCAATAAATCTCTTTTTCTTCGCCAAATATTCTAGTTCGATTTTTGTATCCGCATATAAATCATAATCATACATTTTTTCTACGGCATGGGCTACTTCGTGAATAATGTCTTCAAAGAGTTGCTCGTCAGAAGGCTGTTCATTTGTAACATAAATGCCGCCGTCTAAAAATGCTGCTCGAATACCTCTTTGTTCTAGTTCTTTGAATTTACCTACCATAATAGTCTCTACTTCATAAAATAAATGAGGAGGTATTGTGTCTTCAATTTCCATTATTACATTAGTGATATCTATTTCTGCTGGAACAGGATCTTTAACGAATATATTAATAGTTCCGAAAACTGTAAACTCTTTTCGTTCAGATAAATTTTTAGTGTGAGAATTTTTTATATATTTATTCATTTATATATTTTACCACCAATGACTGATTATGTTAAAGAATCTTGGAGCCGAGTGTTGCGATGGCAGAGCGTTCGCCCTTCTTAAGAGTTATGTGCCCTGTTATCTCGTGCTCTTTCATTTTCTCAACAGCATAAGTCAAGCCGTTGGTTCTCTCGTCGATATAGATGTTATCTATTTGCTCGACGTCGCCTGTAAGAACAAGCTTTGTGCCTTCACCTACACGAGTTACAATAGTTTTGAGTTCGTGTTTTGTAAGGTTCTGGGCTTCGTCAATAATAATGAAAGCATTAGAGATAGAGCGCCCACGAATGTAGGTAAGTGCCTCTACTTCAATCTTTCCCATTTCCATATATTCTTGTAGAGTAACAGAATCGTCAACCATTAGGAATTTTAGATTATCCTGAATAGGTTTCAGCCAAGGCTCCATCTTCTCTTCCATTGTTCCTGGTAAGAATCCGATGTCTTTTCCAAGAGGTTCTACTGGGCGAGAAACAACAAGTCTTGTGTAGATAGATTTTTGAGTACTCATTGGGTGGTCGTCAAGCGTCTGTTGTAAACCTGCTGCGATAGCACACAAAGTTTTACCAGAACCAGCCTTTCCAACAAGAGACACAAGAGAGATAGAAGGGTCCATTAGAAGCTCAAGAGCATAGGTCTGCTCCTTGTTTCGTGGTCCAATGCCCCAAACCTTGCGTTTGTTTGGAATTTTTAAAAGTGGCGTGTTATAATTCTTAAAACGAGCGAGTGCTGACTTCTTTTCGTTTATTTCGGAAGTCATTACAAGGAACTCATTTCCGTTTAATTCTTCTTCACCTTCTTCGGGCATAGGAGCATAAATGTCGTCGCCTGCATAGAATTTATCTATCTCTCTGTCTTTCATAACGAGGTCTCTATAGCCAGCGTAGATTTCGTCAAGAGACTCTATGACCTGGCTTGCTTGGTAGTCGTCTGTTAGAAGACCAATAGAATCACATTTTACTCTCAAATTGATATCCCGAGAAACAAGAGTTACTTTGCATTCAGGATTTTCTTCTTTTACAGTAAGTGCTGTGGCGATAATTTGATTGTCTGGGTCATTTTTATCCCAGTCAATAGGAAGTAATTCTGGATTGTAACCTCTTGCTGTTACGATACCATAGCCCTCGCCCATCTCTACACCTTCGTGAAGAGAGCCGAGTTGTCTTAGTTCGTCAAGGGTTCTGATAATACTTCTTGCATTTGAGCCAACTGAATCTTGGCGTTTCTTGTGTTTATCGATTTCTTCCAAAACTTTGAACGGGATAATAATATCATTATCCTCAAAAGCTCTCAGCGATGAAAAGTCTGTCAAATAAACACTGGTGTCAATAACATAAATTTTCTTTGTCATAAAGTGTTCCTTTCTTACCAATAAATAGGTCAAGTTCTTTTTTATTCTTTTTCTTCTATTTACTTATAGAGCCCATAAGGAGACCAATGGCTATGATAAATAGAATTTTTCTTATTCTACTTCTTGGACTTATCGCTGGCTGCACCCACCAAGTAAAGAATCCTGTTGACATTAAAAAATCATTTGTAATGGTTCACAAGGAAGTTGAGGTGCAAGTTTGTGGTGAAAACGAAGAAAGTAAAACTAATGAATGCAAGACCTTGATGAATATGAACTCTTCTGGTTCAGGTGCGATTGTCTGGAATGAATACAGTCTAGGCAACCCTCCTAGAACCCTTGTCCTCACAGCAGACCACGTTTGTGAAGACCCTGAGATGGAATTCAGTAATTTTGACCCGAGAATGATGATTCATATTAGAGAGAATTTAAAGTTTAAAAAAGAAGTAAAACTTATTGCTAATTCCAAGATGTCTGTCACGACCGCTGATGGCAAGACCTATAAGGTAAAGAAACACCCCTGGGTAAGAAATGTTTCAGCGGACACTTGCATTGTAGAATCCTCTATAGATAAACCTTCTTTACTTATCGGAAGTAAATTAGGGTTTGGTCAAAAGCTCTTGAATGTTGCTGCACCGAAGGGCATCTTTCACCCAAACCAGAGTGGTGGTGGTGTTTACTACACAGATGGAATGTATAATGGTGAATTTATTATGGCACATGAAGGTGGAGGTAGGATTTTTGCAATGTTCTCTATTATAGCTGCACCTGGTTCAAGTGGCTCACCAGTCGTAAATACAAACGGAGAGATTGTAGGAATGATTCACTCTATTGACTCTCGCTATTGCTCTCCACTTACTGGTCAATGTAATAGCCCTGTTAGCTATGGCGCTACATTAGAGCAAATTCGACACACTCTTCTAGAAGCTCTTTCCGCTATAAAGCGAGGTGAGTCTATCAAGTTTGATTATAAGAAAGTAAGTCAATAAGCATAAGGGTCTAAATAAATCTTCCAAGCCTTATCGACATTATCAACTAAATTAAAAAACATTTTTGGTGAAGGCTGCGTTGGCGGGTTTGTAGGAAACATTCCTGCATCTCTCGGTAGTTTATTTGCCTTCTTTTGATTACATCTCTTGCAAGCAGCTACGATGTTCTCCCAAGTCTTTGGACCGCCTGCTGACTTTGGAGTAACGTGGTCTATTGTAAGATTAGCTTTTGTGAATCGCTTGTTGCAATATTGGCAGGTGTAGTTATCTCTTATAAAAAGATTTTTTCTTGTGACCTTTAAGCTAACTCTCGCTTTCTTTACATAACGTGAAATAACAATGACGGAGGGAACTTGAAATTTCTCTGTGGCTGAATGGGCATAGACGCCTTCTTTATATTCAACAACAGAAGCTCTGTCGTTCATAACCATTGTGATTGCTTCAGTCCAACAGATGACCTGGATTGGTCTATAAGAACTGTCTAATTTTAAAACTTTCCAATTCTTCAAAACTCTCCCTAAGAATAGTCTGTCTGAATTACCTCTTCTAGCAACTCAATGTAACCATCTACATTCTTTTTATTGTTTGGGTTATATCTCCACATCATCTCTTCGTTCTTTGGACGTTCTTCCAAATAACGCTTTGGGTGCTCATTGATAGCTTCTTTAAGAGCCTCTGCTCCCTTGTCTACGTCAAAGTCTGGATAATAATAACCATGCTCCTCGAATGTAGGACTATTGTGAACAAAAGGAAGGTTAAGAAACATTGCCTCAAGCTGAAGGTAATTCAGTTCATTGCACCACTGGTGTGAAACAATTGTTCCAGCATAACCTTTGTGTAACAAGAAATTTAAAGCCCACCTTCCTTCAAAAGACATCTTACCATCCTTTACAAGATCAAACTTTTGACAGAATCTAACAAAGTTATTTTTTTCTTTTAATCTTGAAGCACCTACATTGTAAACCTGTTCAACCATATCCTTGTCTTCATTATATAATTTCTCTGAAATTAACATTGGAATAACACAAGTCTTTACAATATAAAGGTTCGATTCTAGAATAGCTACATTTTTAAGATTAACGTGGTCTCCGAAATAAGGGTTGTATCCTGCTCTCATATAAGATTGGACTATAACCTCTGGAGACCAAATATAAGGTGCTATACTAACAGGTGCCTTTGACATTGCTGATAAAGCACTAGCAGTTCTTTCAAAGTGAGGTGAGGTCCAATAGAAATCAACATCAGGTAAAGTAAAGCCGTCTTCACCTGGACCACCATAAATCATAGTGCCCATATCAATAAGAACTTTATTTCCATACTCACAAGAGCCAACTTTGCCTCCGTGACCTCTGAGAATCATTCTACAAGTTTCCGTCAAAGAATTGGCACACTGAAGAATTACTTTATATTCTAAAATAGAAACAGTATCTAGTTTTTCAACTGGGACACCTAGTAGATGCTTTCCATAATGGTTTTCAGACTCTGAAACTAGGTGAATATCATAACCAACATTTTTAAGAAGACGATAAAGAAACCAAACATTTTGTTTCAGTCCATTACCAAATAGATTTTCATCAGATTGAGCAGTTATCCCAATCTTTACATTTTTACTTATTTCCAATTTATTACCCTCACAACTTATACTAAATAGGGAAGGGAAGTAGAAATGGACTTATCCATTGAGGAAGGAAACATATTTTATAGACTTATTTACTCAGACTCAGACTTGAGCTTTTCTTATTTTCTATTCTAATGTTTTTATGATATGATTATATAAGTAACTAATATAATATATATGCGAAAATAAGTCCTGTTAAGGTTTATTTATAAAATAATGAAAAACGTTGTATTTACGGAGACTTGCCTTGAGGCTAGAATATGAGATTCCAAGGAATCTTGCAGCGTCCCTACGGGTGTTGGCTCCAGAAATGGCTGCTTTTAGACAAGCGTCTTTAACAATATAATGTAAATTATTCCAGATTGGTATTCCGTAAAGTTTGCCGTCGGCTTCTTTTGTGGCGAGTTCGAGCTTCAAAGCAATGACCTCCTCAAGAGTCAAGTTGGATAACTGAATCTCAAAAAGGTCATTTGTTTTGTTTTCTTCTTTTAGTTTCTTTGAAACTGAATAGGATTTTCGTGGGATGGGGTTATGCAACTAAAACTCGACTAGTCGTCATCAACTAATGGATCTCTAACTGGGTCAGCAACGAGTTCGTCGCCATCATCGAGTGCATCGCCATCTGTATTTGCATTTAATGGCTCTGTACCTTGTGCTTCTTCAGTTTGACCAACGCCCTGTAGAATGTTACCAGCAGCAACGCCGTCTGTAAGTTCAGCCTTGATTGCTTCTTTACGACCTGCGTCGTCTGTTGCCAAGTGGTCTTGATCTGGGTCGATAATCCAAGTAAGTAAGTCGGCATCATCGATTGTACCAGCAGCAACACCTGCTTTGAGTGCCGCAATTGCAGCAGCATCTGTTGCGTAAGTACCAGCAGCAACATCAAGTTTTAGTTTCTGCTTAATACCTTTTTTAATTCTTCTTTGTTTTGACATTTAAATGTCCTCCATATTCATAAATAGTTATCTGTAAATAGTCATAAGAAACGAAAAAGTTATAGTTCTAGTTCTTCTTCGTCACTTTCTTCTTCGCCATCCTTTTCTTCTTCATATTCTGGCGTAGTTGGTTCTACCAAAGTTGCACTCAACTCATCCTCAAACTTATCAAAATAAAGTTTGATATTTGTAAGTAAATATTCCTCAAATAAGTCTTGGTCTTCCTCATTACTAAGAAGAGCATAAGCATCAGTTATTTGTGTCTCAACCTTATCAAATGTAGTTGAGGCAAAATTAGCACCTGTTCTATCTTCGTCAGCGATGTCTTGGAAATTGCTTTCTTCTTCTGGTTCTTCTTTATCTTCGATATCAATAAAAGCATCATCGTCTTCTGGCTTATCGCCTCCAATCTCAACTTCAATTTCGTTGATATCGTCAATCTCATCAACGCTAATAAATTTATCTTCACCAGCAGCGGAAGTAACTGTTATTGGAGCCAAAGAATTTTTAACAGCAGCAACGATATGTGCAGAGAAAGACTTTCGCTGATCACTATCAGTTGTAAGCATCTTGTAATCAGTCTCGATAACAGGAATAATCTTTTTCAAGAGATCTTCAAGTACATTGATACCAGTAGAGCGATGTTGAGCTTTTTCCGCTGGGGCTTCTTTAAGGAGCTTTCTAACAATAGAACGAATCTCATACTCTTCCCAAATTTGCGGCTTCACTTTATTCTTCGCACGAACCTTGATGGCTCTTTTTACGAAATCACGAAGTCTAATCTCTTCGATAAGTTGTTGTCTGTCTAAATACATCTTTAATCCTCAAACGTTATAAGTTTTCTGCTGACCACCACCAAAGTTGTCAGTCTTGAAATCATCTTTTCTCATTACAGTAACAATTTTCATTGTGTCTGGTCCTTTTCTCATCTCCAAGGCACAAACCAAATTCAATGCTGGTGTTTTAGCATTTGCTTTATGTCGAATAACAAAGGGTTCGTTATTTGAAATCTCACCATTTGCATAGTCTTGGATAACTAGTCCTAAACCTCGCTCGGCAGCCTGTAAAATAGCATCTTTTGAAATAGTTTTACCTTTTCCGTGTCGGAAACGTCTTTCTTCTCCATGCTTGGAAGGCTCAAGGTCCATATCCTCTACATCAATAACTATTTTCATCTTTCCGACGTTAACAACCTCTTTATCACCGCCTACTTTACCATAGGATGATTCATAGAGACTTTCGTCAGTAGTTTGTTTATAGGATGTCTTTGGAAACTCTTTCATAAGCTCAATAAGCTTTCTTGCAGAAGAATCAATCATAATAATGTCGATTTCATTCTTTGGGTCGAGTTCACGAAGAGCATACCAGCGATGGTGACCATCAATGATGTGTTCATCATTAGAAGTCATAAGAGGTTTGCCTTTTGATAGATCAATTTCACCTGCTTTATGTTTTTCAGCCATTGAAAAGACTTTTTCTAAATTAATCTCTCTTTGAACTGGCTTTAAAACGCCAACAGGAAAAGAAGCATCAAAACTCTCTATGTTTTGCGATTCCAACCATTGGATAAATTCTGGAACGTCAGTTGATTTGATTTGAGGTAGTTCATTTCTAGAAATCCCTAAACCATCTTCTAAATCAATAATTCCTCTCTCGGCATTGGCGTCTACTTCACGCATAATCTCTTTTGCAGGAACTTCTTCCTCTACTTTATTGACGACAGTGGCTTTACCTGTTTTGACATCTACAGAAACCACAGTTTTAGTAACAATCTCGACTTCCGTCGTTGAATTATCACCCCCTTTCGTAATGGTATTTGTGTTAGGGGTTTCTTCGTCATCGTCAGGGTCTAAACCACCATCGTCAATAGAGCTAGGACCGCCTAGTTGCCCGTCTGGACCTGGGTTATTGTCAATTTCAAGTGCTTCATCAATCATTCGCCAAACTTCGCTTAAAACGGCAGTCTCGGCTTTGGGAAATAAGTTAAATTCTTCATCTATTACCTGGCTTACGATATCTTCCCAAAGGTCCATAGCAGAAGCGCCAGAAAGAGGGACCATTTTCATAAAAGTCTCAACATCTCGGTTGGCAATAGCGTTTCCAAGAAGAGTTCCACTTGCACCAGTGTCTGACATCGAGCCATCAACCTGAACTGCCTTAACAGGTAGGTTATTTTTCTCAATAAACCTTCCCATTCTATCAAAGCGAGCATCAGAGCCGTCTTTTTCGCCCTTTGAAACAAGAACAGTCGTTCCTTCTGGGAACTCTTTCAACATTTCATAGGAATCTGCGATAGGAGAAGGGTATTTTGAGATAATAGGAATAATTTTGCCTTTATATCCGTTTTCGTCAATGTATCTATTCCACATTTTCTCTGAAATCTCTGGAAAGACAATAAATAAGCCGCCTTCTGTCTCTCGCTTGACTGGTTTCTTGGAAATAATAATAAAAACCTTGTCTGCGTCGTAAGAATCAACCATTTCTTTCGCACCGAGGAAGTGTCCTGCGTGTGGCGGCTTAAATTTACCAGGAAAAAGACCAATTCGCTCACCAGAACTCGCTTCTTCGTTCAAATCTCCGCCTCTTTTACTTTCCCAAGGTAATAATCCCATAATTTGGTTGATAGGAGCAAAGGAACCAGTCAATTTGTAAGTTGCTCCGTCAAAAGCGAACACAAAACCTTCCATTGAAGACGAAATCTTGTCTAAACTCTTGAGTTTCCCAAGACCAGCCTTAAGTTTTTGGATTTTCGTCTCATCACCAGTAGCCTCAATGTCTGAAATAGCCTGTTCAAGCCTATCAGCCATCCTAACTACCTCGTCTTTATGAGAAAGAACGAACCGAGACTTCAATCCGTCGAGCATTTCTACTGCAAAGTCGTGAACAATGTCTTCTAGAGGATAAATAATTTCTTTTTTTACTCTTTTATCGTCTTTAACAAAGTCTCTAACAGCATTTTTAACCTCTGGGTCTTTGATAGTCTTATAAATTTGTGTTGCGGTAACACCCTTTACGCCAAACATTCTTTGAAGAAGCATCTTTTTAGTAGTTTCTTCTAAATCTGGAAACATTCTTTTAACAAGGGCATCTAATTTAGAGATAATGTATTCCCCAACAGTAGCACCTTCGCCCACTTGTGAGTCAGCGAGTAGTTTTTTAAGCCTACTAACTGCTGTTGTGAGAGCTTTATCATCCGAAAGAGCCCGAAGACGTTCTACTGCTTTCATCTCGACACCAAAAGCACCTTCTTTATCAGACTTTTGAATTTGTTTTAATGCCTTTCCGAGTAAATTAGCTTCGGCTGAAACATCTCTATCAGTTACTTTGCCTGATTCACGGTCATATTCTCCGTGACCATCTCTGTGGATAATAAAGTTCTTGGAATTGTAGTTAATAATGTTTGGATTATCAGGGTCCATTACTTCTGCGTTATAAAAAATGTTAGCATCTGGACCGAAGACTTTTATTTTTACGTCATCTGATAGTTGTTGAACTGCATCAACGAATGCTTCGAAGGCTCCATTGAATGCTTTCTCTAATGTTCCACGACCTGCAAATTTAGCAGCGAGAGCTTCTGCATCCATTCCGCCTTTCTTTACATTACCTACATTACGTGCAGCTTTTGCTTTGCCGTCCTTCACAGAATAAGAGACAAATAAGTTTTGACCGTCAAGCTTTTCTCCACCAGTGATTTCACCGTTGGAAGCAGCTTGCATTATCTTTATCATATCCGTGAATGATAAATCTGGATTGTCATAAAGATGATCTACGTGTCCGCCTAATCCACCCATTTACTTATCCTTCTTTCCTTTTACGTTCTCTTCTAAAACACGAAGCTGCTCTTCTAGCGTTGCGACTCTCTCGTTCGCTCTTCGTAGGTGACTTTTTACTTCTTTTAAATTGTGTCTCGCCAACTCAATTCTACGTGAGTCTCGGAGTGATTTTGGGTTGAGCGAAGATAAGGCTTCGTCGATAGACTGAACTAAAGACTTCCAGTCAACGAGTTTTTTAGCACCCTCGCTCATAATGAACCTCTTCGTCATTGTTCTTAAATCTAACATAACAGCCCTCCAAAGTCAAGTATAATAGTACTTTATTTATAAAATAACACTTATAATTAGTCTTTTGAGGGATAAAGGGAGGATAAAATATAATACAAACAAAAAAGCCCCCACACAAGGTGGAGGCTTATTGAGATAAATTATTTATCTTTTATTTTTTGAAGTTCCAAGCCTTCATAAGTCTTTCGTTCAAAAGGGAAGAACGTTTATTGCGAATGCTCTTATTCCAATCTTCTGAAAGAGTTCTTGCGTCTGTTCTCATTTGAGCATAGAAGTCTTCTTGTGTCTCGGCAATGTCTGGAAGTTCTACGTCGCTTGTGTCAAGATAATCCTGAACATCAGCACCAGTATATTCTACTCTGCCTTCTGAATCAGTAACAACGTCGCCAGAACCTAACTCGCCGTAAAGCCAGTCAGCAAGTTCCTCGTTTTCTTCCATTGCTCGAACGTCAGTTTCGATGTCGCCAGTAAAACGAACACCAGGGATGATGTGCTTCATGTCGCCATATCTGTCTTCTGAAGAAGTAATGTCGTCTTCAATAGCTTCGTTTGCTTCTTGTTCTTCTTTCTCTTTTCTCATTCGCTCGTCGTAAGCATCTTTCATTGCTTGTCGTCTGCGAAGATCTCTTTGAAAAGCAGATAACTTTTCCTCGTCTACTTCTTCTTCGGAATCAATAATTGCTTTCTGAAGGTGATCTGGAAGTTCGTCTTTCTGATCGCCTGTAAGTGCTGGATTGTCGTTGTGCTTGTCTGTGGTTTTTTCTTCCATCGGGCGCTGCCCTGGCATCTTACTATATCCATCAGCGTCAAACCCAGGTTCCACACCTTGCATTTGTGCGAGAACGTCGGTAACCATGTCATCAATCATTTCGATTCGTTCAACTACAGCAGGATCAATGGACATTTTTGCGATTTGAGAAATTTCAGCACCGATTTTTTCAATCTGTGTAATTGTTCTGGACATCTCGTCGCCTTCTGCGACAACCTCTTCTTCCATAGGACAACCACAAGGAGACTCTCCACAGGAGGCACACATGCCTTCCATCATTTCGTCTTCGTCTTCGTCGGCACCGAACTCATCATCCATATCACGTTGAATGTCTGCGGGAGCGTCTGAAGCCCTGCCTCGTGGGTTATCCTTCAAAAAAGGAAATTCCTTCTCCAAATCATTCATATAAGGATCATCATCATAATCATCATGATCATCGTATCCCATCTCCTCAAGACGATTCTCTTTAAGAACCTTAGTAACCGCCTCCTTTACAATATTTCTTAAATCGCCTTTAGTGCTCATTTGTAATTTCTCCTTAATAAAGCTTTTTCTAACACTCTCATAAATAGTTTGAACTTTTGGATTTGACTTATAGTTGTCTTCCCAATCCCTAAAGCACATGTTGCCTTGTAGGTAAGCCTCCGCTTCCAAGCCTCGAAGGACTTCATCGGATTGGGCATATCCCGGTTTGGTGGGCGCTAGGTTATCCATCTTGCCGTCACAATTTTGACGGTGATGAACTAATTCGTGTGCAATAGATCTTAAAATATCCTTAGGATGCCTTCCATCTGTGTAAACGGCAACGTTCATACTTGAGGGATCATAATAAGCAGTCTTACCTAATACGCTAATTGCATTTTCAGGATCGCTGATGAACTGAATCGTAGCGTCCGTGGAAAATCCAATCCTCTGTTTTGCAAAATTATAAAAATGTGCTAGGAGTTTTTGAAATTCACTTTCCATTTTATTTTTTACTTATAAGTTTGAGCGCCAAGGTAAGAGCTTGTCTGGCGTCTTTTTTATCATCGAATTGATTAACTAAGAGGGCAATTAATTGAGCCTTCTCTCTAGTATCATTTATCTTTGACATTAGGGGTGCAAGCTTCTTATCATTTAACATAATTTCAAAAGCGTTCTCGACATCTGTCTTGACGCCTGCGGCTTTAGCAACGCCTCTTCCCACGCCCACGCCAGTACCAGCAGCGTCAGAACCCGCTCCAGCAGGAGGAGCAGTTTCAGGCTTCTCAGAGAGTGCTTTTTTGACTTCTTCTAAAATGATCTTTTTTAACAGTTGTCCAGAAATGTTCATTTCTTAATCTCCTCCATAATTATTGCCCTTAACTCTTTAAGAGACTTCATGGCATCAAGAGATACCTTCCTTAGTCTCCGTCCGGCAGAAGCATTTCCCTTATTACACTTTTCAGCGTCCTCTTGTGCCAGAGTCAAGTCTTTTATGATTTGTTCGAATTTTTCTATAATCATGGTTAAGTCTCCTTTCGTCTATAAATAGTATTATTTAGAGTAAATATCCTAGTTTTCACAAAAAGCGAAACTTAGAAATGATCCGATTATGAGGCTGTATACAATAAAACAGACAACAGAGCCCCATTGAGAAGTCTTAGAATTTGATGTTTTGTATAAAAAGAAACAACAAGAGCCACCTAATAAAATCTTTAAAACGACAAAGCTCATTGGGTGTGTGTATATTAGGGGTATCCAAAGTGGGTTTGCCTCCTGAAGGAGTCTTAACTTTGAGATATAATGGTAGGAAAATAGAGCATCGGCAATATTGAGAATGAACGTGCCAAGTATGAGTTTTTGAAATATATCTTTATTCTTCTTCACCTGCTATGTCGATAATGATGACGCAGCCGCCTTCCTCATCTTCCTCCTCACGCTCTTCGTAGAGAGGTTGGGGAACAGAAATATAAAGCGGTTCTGGTTCCCACTGCTCTAGGAGTGACTCTTCGGCTGAAATAAGAACGTCTATATCATCCATTAACTTCCTCCAAGAAAGCAAGAGCCTCTTGAGCGTTGTTTTGGAAATGAAAACCCAAGCCTCCATTTTCACGCCAAGGGCAAATCTTGCTCATAAAGTCATCAAAGAGAACATTACCCTCACCCTCTGTTGTAGCGTGAAGAAACTTTTCGTGCTCAAAGATTACCTCTCTAATATTACATAGTCCAAGATTATTTTCTAACCAAATTCGCTTGCCTTCTAGACTTTCTTGGGCTCCTCTTTTATCCATAGGGCTGGTGAGGATAGTAACATTGTAACCCTTGATGCCTTCCCACAACTCACGTCCAGCAGGATTCCATTCTAAGTTAGCCCAGAACTCTTTGTCGTTATGAACAACGAGGTACATAAACTCAGAAGCTTTCTTGCTGCCAGTTGGAGTATACTTTTCTAAGTCACCCTCAACAACATAGTTGCGACCAACTTCTTCTTTGACCTCTTGAGCTAATTGGGCTAGCTCGGGAGGTGGGTTATTTAAAACCTCGTTAACTCGTGGGACAGCCCCACCGATGAAGTCAACAAGGACTCCATCCATATCACAAAAAACATTTCTCATTGGTTTCTCCTTAACAACCACGCTACATGTACACTATAATAGATAGAGCAGTGAAAGTCAAGCATAAACGACATTCATTATGGATTTTTTACCAACTGAACGTCGTGGGCACGAAACTTACGAGTCTGTCCATTAACCAACACTGTGGCTGTTTTCATTAATTTATTATATTCGACAAGAACACCCTGAATGTTGAAAGGATTTTCTTCTCTTACATTTGGAAACTGGCTGAACTCACGACAACGAACTAACGCACCGACTTTCATAGGAACTCCTTTACCACCAACTCACAAACTAATAGTAGCATAACTTTCTTGAGAAGTCAAGCTATTCACTGTGATTTCTTCTATTTCTTTCCAAGTATTTAATTCATCCACAAGTGACCACTGTGGGGTCTTGAGCCGCTTACCTGTAAAGGCGCAGACTTCGGAAGGGATATAACCGTTATCTTCGGTCAACTCAACTATCATTTCAAAGAATTCTACCTTTGTCATTCCTGTCTCCTCTCTCAATGCACAATAACTATACTAAAGAGAAGAGCAAAAGTCAAGAAGATAATAAAATTAAGTTTTGTTTTTTTACGTGGTCTACGTAGAGGACATCTTTATTATAAGAGACTGGGTGGTTCTTGGTAGGAATCCAAGCAACTCTCCAACAATCTTTTAGGTAGGGATTATCTTTTACTTCTCGGATGGCTATTCCAAGACGATAAGCTAAAGGACCAGTTTGTCTATGAACAACTTTATGTTTGACTAACGAGCCTGTCTTTATCAAAGTCATTTCCTCCGACGTCGCTGATAAGGTTCTTCAAAAGTAAACATTTCATATTCTTCATTAACATCACGCATGAGTTCATCAAAGACAAGCATTGTTCTTTCACAATCAACGAGCGCCGTGTGAGCCCTACCTTGAACGTTTACCTTATAATGTTCTACGAGATAATCCATTCCCGAACGTTGCAGCCAGGATGCCCTTACGAGCCTGTCAGCTATGGACTTTGTGTCAATATAAGGAGGAAAGCTTGGAACCTCCAGATCATTGCGAGAACAAATCTCGTGAATAAAATTTAAATCAAAAATAAGGTTCTGTCCGAGCAGGACATCTGAACCTTCGATAATCTCTCTGACCTCTGGAAGAACTTCTAGGGCATTGGGAGAACCAGCCCATTCTTCAATAGTAAAACCATTTACTTGAAGTGCTCTTTCCGAAGCCGTGTGAAGTTGTTGTGGGTTTATTTTCTTTTCCCACTTCTTCATTACATAACGATTACCCTCTGCGTCGAGAACATAAGTTATCGCTGCTATCTGAATAATCTCGTGAATATCAGGGTCAAGCCCTGTCGTTTCTGTATCTATAACTGTTAGTATCATTTATTCCTCTTCTTCCGTTGCCCAAAAAACATAGGACATTACACATTCAGTCATCATTCTATCAAACTTTTTGTGATTTATAAAGTGATTTAAAATATTGTCTCCGAGATTTCTTCCCAACTTCCAAGACTCTATCTCTTCTCCGAGAATAGAAATTCTATAAGCATCAGAGTTCCTTCTTCTCTCGTCCTTCTGGTCAACGTAATAGGGATAGTTGTATTCAAAGTTCTCTGGATTCTCTGAAACAATGATGTGCCCGCACTCGTGAAGAAGGGCATAGTAACGACTCTCCCATTTAGGCTTGCTATTTATTCTTACAAGGTCGTTGCCCCATTCTATAATGTCTTCGCAATCTTTCTCTAAAACAACTTTAATGTCACGTTGAGCTAACCAGTCTTCTAGTTCAAGGAACTGACGTTTCCAGATATCGGATTTTTTAATGTTAAACTGTTTGGCGATTTCGCTTAATAGGGTTTGGAAAGAAACTTTATCAGTAGTCATCCTGTTTGTCAAGCTTTCTTTTCTCTAACGTGCGGTTATATTTTTTATTAGAGTGAAAGCCTGAACCTGTTCGTAGGGCTACTCCAACTGCGTAGGGGTTACGTTGTTTTATCTTAACCTTCTTGTGCTTCTTTTTCACTCTTGACTTCTTTCGCTTCATGATTATTTTGAATAGCCTCTAGTAGAATGGCACCACAAGCTTGGTGCATGTCCTGCAAGTCTTTTAGAGAAAACTCTGAGTTACGTGCAGCTTGTGACCAAAGGTCAAGCACTTCTGTTGGTTCTGATGCTGTTCGAATTGCTTCGACAAAGTGTTGTGCTTTTACGTTCATTGTTTTTTCTCCTTACTACTTGAACAGAATAACAAGACTCTACAAGAAAGTCAAGTATAAAATAAATAAAGGGCTGGCTTCTTTTCGCTCCACCTTGCTAGTTGTCCTTTAACGTGCCACGAGTTCTCTTCTTGTTTTGTTTTGGCGAAAGGTTCGTTGACAACATTGAACCAGTCATTTTCCTCTATTAGCCCTATAAAATAAGTAGCCCCGAAAATAGGATAAGACTGCTTTTGTTGTCTGCAAAGGTAATTTTTTAAGGGTTAAGGTAGAACGAGGTGTGATAAAATTTGACAATGAGGGAAGTAATGACAGCGAGAACAAATAATTTCCATTCTTTCACTTCAAAAACCCTCGCCATAAAAATTTTTTGCACTTATAGAAGCTATAAGCACATTATAACACAAGTAGGTAGGTGTAGTCAAATGCTATTTTTGAATAAAGTTAACTTTTTTGCTATCAAGAACCCAAATAGTCAAGCCGTCTTTTGTAGAAACAGGTTTGCAAACCTTCTTTAATTTTGTAAGGTCTCCTTTAGGCATAGCAGCAGTCCAAGAGAGTTGGTCGTGAATAGACTCCTCAATAGCGAGAGACACGCCATCAAGAACATGGACAGGTTGGATGATTGTTTTGTTTTGTAGTTTTTTCATAATAAAAAATTCCTTAGAAGTTTGCCGATAAAATTTTCTTGCCTTTTAGGACAAGAAGAGACAAACTTAACTTTCGGTTAGATAATCATTTTCCAACTTCATTATCAACTTTGTAGAGACTTCGGTCTTTGTCCATTCTTCCCTATCTTCGGTTACGCCAAACTCAGTTAGCTTCTCCTCTAATAGTTCACGGATTTGTTCCCAAAGCTCCTCGCTAATAGTATCGATTGTTTCATTCATAATCTAATTCCTTTCATTATAAAGTAGAATAATGGTAAAGAAAAGGCAGAATAAAAATATTTTTTTTATCAATCAAAGCAACGAGAGATGATTCTTATTTCATCCGTGGTAGAAGAGACATGGTAAAATCTTGAGTTAGACCAGTCCCATACGGACCAATGAAAGATACCTTCCACTATACTACGTTCTGTTACTACACCAGTACGAACAAGGTCTGCTTCCCACTTCTCTATATTAAAGTAAGGACCACCATCATCTACCCAACTATCATTAGACCAGACTTCCAAAAGGTTAACCCATTGGATAAGGTCGCCTACTTTGGGGAATCCTAAATCTATAGGTGGCTCTATCTTGTTCATAAGAGTAATTATTAGCTTTATAAGGTTTTACTAAACGAGAGGGTCGAATGCAAAATCAAATGGACGATACTCGTCTATCCATCTAACGATTCTGAAAGATTGCCTGGAGATAAGGACATGTTCTATTCTATGAGCATAAACTGGAAGCAACGAGTCACTAGTCTTATTTGTCTTAAGCCATTCTTGCCACTGAGTCCATCTTTTAAGCTCGACCAAAACTACTTTCACATCTCGGCTGTCGTAATCATCGGAGCCAAAGAATCTATGGAACACTAGATCGCCCATAAAGTAGTCCTTGCCTGTGGGGTTTATATCTGACCCTGATGTTAGATAAATTGTCTTTTCTTCTGACCAACAGTTATCTAGGTTCTCCCACCATTTGCTTTTATCACTCATCTATAAAGTTTTTATTCCTTTGCTCTCTTGACCAGGCTTATCTATTGTTAGTTTTGTTTTTAAGATGCCCTCAAGAACGTTCTTCAACTCATCAACCTCATCTTCTGTCCAGTTAGGATCTAGATAAAGCTCAGTTAGTACTTGCTTTCTTGTAGATACTTTGCAAGCTGTAAGGTTTTGAGCCATTAGTGAAATGTTTTTGTAGTTTGGTTTTGGCTCTGGTTTACCAGTTTGATAAATAAGCCAGATTGCATAAATGCCTCCCGACAGGATTATAGTGGAACCAAGCCATAAGCAAAATTCTGAAATAGACATTTTTAATTTTCCTCTTCAAATAATTTTATATTTAGGAACTCGGCGATATCGTAAAAACCAGATAGTCGAATTTCCTTGTCGTGTAAATAGTAGAAGGCAGGAACTGCGTCATCTAAATATAAATCTTCTGCTATTCTTTCTACTCTCTCTTCGTCAATGCTAACAATGAGAACCTTCTCTCTCCATCCCATTTCATTGACCAAAATTCGTAGGTCTCTGCAAGGTCCGCACCATTCGGCAGAGAAAATGACCATCAGAGGGCGAAACTTGCCCTGCAAGGCTCGTTCCAACTCTTGAGGTCCATTCCAACCCGTTTTAGTAGAACTCGCCTCTAAACCGTAAAATGAGCTTATTGTGGAAGGTGGTGTTTTTTGCTTGACTTCGTTGTGTTTTAGTGTTATAGCGGCAAGCAATAAAGTAAAAAACAAAATGTTTTTGTGGAGTGCTCTCATGCCTATAAATAGTTCGTTAGTTTATTTACGATTTTGCTTGCTTTTTGCTTACAAATGTGGTAACAGAAACTTGACACTTTTATCTTTTGTAGGTTTAGGTAGGTTTATGTAACCTTTACTCGTAGATTTCCACACCTGTGGGTTCGTTTTTTTGCTTTTCAACAAACTCTATAATGGAAATTATGTCTTTTAAAACAATTTTATTGAACCGATTGTCCAAATGAACCAAAGTTGGGATGTCTTCGCCTGCATCGGTGAACACCATTAGCATAGAAGTGATAGAATGGCTTGTGTCGAGAAACCAAACCTTGTGGTGCATTCGCATTCTTGCTATTTCTTCGGACAAAACCTTGCAATGTCTTGACCAAGGTGCTGCAAAGATGATTGTAATAGGGCGAGACTCACCCAACAAGAGACGTTCTGCCTCAATTGGGTCGTCGTATCCGCCACCACTTGTGTGTTCTCTTACACCGTAATAGTCTGCTGTCAGTGTTACGTTAGAATTAGGGTTGGTTTTGTGACTTCCTGAACAGGATAAACCAACTAGACATGCGAGCGTTATGAAAACGCTCTTTAAGATTGTTGCCTTCATGTCTATAAGTAGTTTGGTTTAGCTTAATGGAAGGTCTTGCTGCTCACCTTGGAGGTTTGAGAGGTAATCGGCGGCATAACTCGTGAAGGAAATCTTCTGAGCAGACGCTGGAAGAGAGTTTTTAGCTGCAATGACATATTTGTCATCCACAATTAACTTTCCTTTTTCCATTTTTGTGTCAAAACCTTGCTTTTGAAGTGCCGACTCAACACCTACTAGGGAAACGGGAATTCGGCTGCGAGCGCCAAGCTCAAGCATGTCTGCTGCAATGTCCATTACCTGGTCCATTTCTGGGTCTGATGAGTGCGTAACACGAGTTGCAAAAGAAGAAGGGTTACCTTCCTTTGTAAGATTATCTTCTTCTGCTGAACGCTCGTCGATGTCATAGAGTTCCATGTCGTCGCTTGTGCCACCTGACTCTAAATCTCCTGCAAGAGCAATAACTTCGTCGCCTCTTTGTCCGAAGACTCTTTTATCGGCGGCGGAATAAAGTTCGATAGCGAAACCTTCTTCGCCAGTTGAAGTAGTAACAGGTTCTAGAATCTTGCCGCTGGCACCTTTAAGTGAACCATCAACAACATAAACGAACTCGCCTACCTCAAACTTTTTTTTTTCGTTTTCTTCCAAGTTGCCTCTTTGAAGCGCATCAAGGTAAGCTTGGTCTGGTTTAACGATAGGAAGAGGTTCTTTGCCCATCTTCTGCATAACAGCGTTGAATGCTGCCATATATTCTTCGTTGCCGTGACCAATCTTTGAAGGAGGGTTGCCGTCTTGAGCATCAACCATGCCACGCTCACCCATCGTCATTTCGTTGACGGAAGGTTCTTTTTGCTCGTGATGGTCGCTAGGCATGTCATTAGAGTATGAATCAGCCCACTCTTTGGATTCCTCGTCGCTATAGTGAACATAACCTTTTTCACCTGTGATTGCCCGTGTAGCCTTCCGTTTCTTATCAATCAACCTCAAAATGGGTTCATTTTCATCGTATGTCGCTGTTTTCGGGTACTTCATGATGACACCCAATTGGGATTCTTTGTGTGCTTTATCCAATGCGGCAGCGATTGCTTCTACCTCTTCTTTTGATTTGGTTCTATATTCTTCTTCTGGAATGTTTAAAAGTTCCAACTCTTCGGGTTCCATTTCAGCAGCGAAATGCGCCTTTCTAAAATCCATGGATTCATTTAAGGCTTTCTTGAATGCACCTTCAGCGAGAAATTTTTCCCACTTTGATGTTGCCTTACGCAAAATCTTTTCCGTTTTTGTTACTTTAGTCATTTATTTTCTCCTTCGTCAAGATTTCCAACTTGATTTCTTTTATAATCTAATTCTTCTGCTGCTTTCCATAACGCACGAGCGGCGGCATCAGCCATAGAAGCAATTTCATCTTCTAGGGAGTCGTAGGTTAATTCGTTAAGAATCTTTATGCACTGCTCAAATGCTTGTGCTCTTGGGTCTTCCGAAACGTCAAGTTCGTCGAAAGAGTTCGCAAAATGGTAACGTCCTTCGCCCAAAACCCTTTTGGTTTCTTCTTTAATAATCTTTACTAATTCTTCTTTTTTGATTTTCATTATGGTGCTCCAAATAAAATTGCCTTTTCCAGTCCTCTATAAGTAGTTCTTACAAGTCTTTTCCGCCATTAGCACCAGGAAGAACTTTTTCTATTCTTAAGGAATAAAGGGCTGTATTGGGAACGATAAGCTTTCTATCCGATTCTATTAAGTGGAATACCGTTTTGGTGGGGGTCTGGCGAATGATTCTCGCCTTTTTGGTTCCCCCTATATAAACGATGTCATCCACATCGAAATCGTGCCCGAACATAAACATTAGCCCGTCCAATACGTTGCTTACTACGTTTTTGAAAAGAAGGACTGCAAAGGCTGCTAGGAACATCCATCCATAGTGCCCAAGTAGGTCCGTTATAATCGTCTCGGTTGTTTCTATAATTTGCTGTGGGTTGTCCATGCATGCTATCCTCCTTTCGTTATGTTGTAAGTAGTCTAGCCAAATGTGTAAATTTTTTGGTGCGGTTTTTTTACCTCATCTACTTTGGGAATACCGCTCAATCTCCAAATTTTGCCGTGATATCGTGAACGCCCCTAGCTTCACCCAGGGGGTCTAGATGGGGGGTAGGGACATAGATCCCGTCGGGGGGGTGGTCGTGGTACCCCTACCTACCCTTTCTTTATAACACACCTTATTAAGCTTTGTCAAGTTATTTATAATAAAAAAGGGAAGTATCTGAGCCAGACCTTCCCCATTCTTACACCAGCAACCCAACTGGTTCACTATATTATCTTATCCTAGCTAATGCTGTAAGGACTTGACCTTCCTCATAAGCTCTCCAGTCTTCAAGTCACTACTCCTGAAGACTGTTTGTAATTAGTTTATTTATTATTATTGCTCTCGGATATGTTAGTCAATAGCAATAACCTTTTCTCGGGTTTGGAAGTAAGGGTTGGCTGCACCTTGAGCATCAGTCATCCACATTCGTTGTGCCTTGCAGTTCTTTGGCTTTGGAGCATACATGTCTGTTAAGATAATAACACCGTCAAAGTTATGACTGTTAACATAATCAGTGGGAGCATTGAAGTCAGTACCTCCTGTTAACACACGCTCTCTCTTTCTATTCTCGCCTTTCTTCCAGACGTAGACTTTACTCTCGTCTACTTCGTGGTCAAATGGAATGACTGTGAACTCTGCTAGTTTAGCCAAGTTGTTTAATTCTGCAAAGAATAGGGAGAGCATTGTGTTATCAACAGAACCAGACTGGTCGATAGCGACGGCAATCTTGGCTTGTCGCTGGACTTTCTTACCAGGATGAACATAGGCGTAGCGTCTGTTGATTCGTTTGATTGTAGACCGCTTGTTAGCCTTCTGACTTGTTTTGATAAAGTAGCGAAGGACTTTACGCCAGCAAACCTTAGTAGTCACTGAATCAATAATGTCTTGACGAATGCCTTGTGAGACTGAACCCCAACTGTTAGAGCGACTTGCTTCTTCTACTGCTTTCTTGACAGCTTCTTTTAAACGTTCTTTAGCAATCTCATTAGCTGTGTTATCTACTTCACTATCCTCGCCAGCGGACCAACCAGAATGGTCATCAAGGGTTTCATATCCTTCACCCTCGCCAGGCTGACCTTCACCAGACTCTTCTTGTTCTTGTTGCTTTTGCTTAAGCAACTCAAGGTAGTGTTCAGCAGACTTGCCAACAGGAAAGTCCTCGAAGTGTTTGCCACCAGGAATAAGAGCTTTGTCTGGTAGCTTGCCGATAAGGTGAGAGTTAATAGCCAAGTCAGTTGCGACGTTCCAAATCTTGGACATCCCTTCTGAGGGTAATCGACCAGTAACGTGTTCGAAGACCAAGTGGTAGAACTCGTGCATAAGGACACCAGTTCGGTGATTATCACTTAATTCTTCAAAGAATTGGGGGTTATAGAGCATTTCAAACTGACCAGAGTCAGGATTTACCCTTACACCTGCTGTTGGAATGGCTGTTGAAGCCCGTTTATCTATCTTTCTAGATAGTGCTGCAAAGAAAGGCTCTTGTTTTAGGAGCCGAGCAGTATGTCTATTTAAATCGAAAGTCATTTCATCTCCTCACTACATGTATAATATAGCAAAGCTTGGGGCATAAGTCAAGTAAAAAAAGAAAGAAAGTCCCTTGCTAGGTAGGAAAGTTGGTTGTGAGAGAGAAACCTAGCAAGGGACAAGGAAAGGATTAGTCGTTCTGAGGTCGTTTACCAGTGATAAGCTCGACAATGATGTCTGAACATTTCACACCATCAGCAGTGTGAGCACCATGCATCTGAATAACGTTCTGTTGACCGTTCTCACCTGACTGACCAACAAGAGTAAATAACTTCATTGCACATTCACTTGGAATAGAGACAAAGTAGTTGACCAAGTTCTGGACCTGGTTTTCAGTCAAGATATCTTCGAAGGTGCCTGCGGCTTCCATCTTCTCAACCATTGCAGAATGGTCATTGATAGTGAACTCTGCGACCTTTTCTAATTCACCTTTATCAAGAATATCCTCGATCAGAACTTGACTCTCGTACTTCTCACAGAAGTCACGGAAAGCAACAGCAGCTTC
>Ga0315330_10000038_pt1 | contig 60422 bp, 62 predicted proteins | sample M140m34915metaG_FD_203453 | JGI IMG/M metagenome (GOLD analysis project Ga0315330, IMG submission 203453) | Ammonia-oxidizing marine archaeal communities from Monterey Bay, California, United States - M1 40m 34915 | ecosystem: Environmental > Aquatic > Marine > Intertidal zone | place: USA...
GCTGCCATCACCAAGAAGTATGGTGACCAGTTGAGTGAGAAGCAAGTAGCAGGACTCCAGAAGTTTGTACGATGAAGAACGCACTACTAATCTCCGCCTTTGTGTCTATGACATTGTCTCTGACGCTATGGTTTATGGGCAGTCAAATGGCTGGCCTGTACGTTGGGATCTGGTGTCCCACCATTCTTGCACTTGAATCCTTTTTACCCAAAGGCAAGTGATGAAAACCAAGCTCAACAAAGGTGGCCTGTTTATACCTCTGACGAATAGAGGTAAGGACAAGCGCCTGATACCTTGGTCTCTCATTCACAAAGAAACAGTCATGAAGTCTGTCAAGCACTGCACATCACCCAAGTACGGCATAGACGTGTACGTAGTAGACAAAACAATCAATGGTCAAAAGCTTAGTCAGGTGTTCCCTAACAAAAGGGAAGCCCTCAAAGCTATTGATATGCTACTAATCCGTAATGGGCGTGAGCCCGAACATATACTGAAACGATCATGACTATGCGAGAACAACTAACGGAGCGTGTGGGCAAGCCCCACCTCTCCTACTCCTCTCTCAAGTACGCTCTCGGAGACATGCGTCTCTGGGAGATGTACATGAGGGGGCAACTGAAGAAAGAGTCTGAGGCCTTGACCTTTGGCTCTATGTATGACATGCTTTTGTTTGAACCAGACAAAGCCCACGACAAGTACGTTGTGCTTGACGACCTAGCAATCGTTGACACAATCGGAGGTAAGTTCCCCCGCAACACTAAGCGCTACCGCGAATGGAAGGCTCAGTTTGCAGAGGAGCATGTGGGAAAGGAGGTAGTGGGCCAAGCTGACTGGAAGAAAGCGCATGAGATGATACAACGCCTCAGGGACTGCGGCCTCTATGACAAGAGGTTTGCAGGAGGCAAGTATCAGGTAGAGTTCAACGTAGACGTTGATGGTGTCCCCCTCAAGGGATTTCTCGACTGCCTACAGGATGACTGCATCATTGACTCCAAGTCGTCACGCTCGATCGACAAGTTCAGGTACGACGTCAACAGCTGGAGCTATGACATCCAAGCATACATATACACCAAGGTATTTGACATACCTAATTTCTACTGGGTGGTTCAAGAGAAGGCCTTTCCCTTTTACCCTGCAGATGTTAAATGCACAGAGGAGACTCTGTTCCGAGGAGAGATGAAGTTTCATCAAGCCCTCGAAAACATCCAAGTGTACCTAAGTAGCGATAAAAAACCAGAAACACATTATGCAGAATTTGTGGTCTAAAGTCAGAATTTTAATTTACGCAGTTATTTTTGTTTTCCTTAATTACACCTTTTTTAATTTCATCACATCATGAGCGATAAGCAATATGATTCAGTACTCGTAGGGTACGCCGAAGAACCCCGTTACAATGACGAGGGCCAACTAATGTCTTGGAACGTCCGTTTCAAGGATAACGAACTCACCGAGATGGTTGAGAAATACGCTACATCCCGCAATGCCGAAGGGCAGGGTGGTAATCTGTACGTAACCATGTTTATGTCTAAGAACGGTAAGGCTTGCTGCCGCGTGTTCGATCCTAACAGCGCAGCTGCCAAGGAGAAGCGAGCGGCCAAGGCTGCCTCTCAGGAGACAACAAGTGACCTCCCCTTCTAAGGGAGCACCTATCTACTACATGAGCGCTCGTGTCGCCTTCAAGAAAAAGAAGGTTGTACACGAGCGTCTTGTGTGGATAGTATCCGTCTTCGACAACCCCAATGACATACGCAACTATGACGCAAAAACAATGAGTAGAATCGAACAAGAGTTCTACGGAAAGACAAAGGCGGTCAGGAGCGTGATGATACGGGAGATCGTAGACAAGAAGCTTTTATCACATTCAAACCTAACACTCGATGAGCACAAGAAGCAGTATCAGGAGCAAATGCAAAGAACTTGAGGAGTTACTCCTCTCGAAGAACGAAAAATATGGAAACTCAGCTCTTGAACCGCTGAATGTTTTCTCAGAGGCTGGGGCTGTCGCAGGCATCAAGATGCGTATCGACGACAAGCTCAAGCGAATCAAGAACGCAGGACTTGTAGATGCAACGGAGGACACGCTACAGGATCTTGCTGGTTACCTAATCCTCCTCATGATTGCCAAAGAAAATGAAAGTCACGATATTCAAAAACGTCTACGACAAAACGAACCCACACCACATAGCTCTGGAAACCGCACTGCAACGTATCCAGACAGGGAAGTCGTCTACGCTGGTATCTGACGTCCGCAATGGCGATAAAGAGAAGAAGAAAGAGCTCCCTGTTGTATGTTTCAGCGGGGAGTTTTCGTCGAGATCCGATGACGCGCTCTTCGAGCATTCGGGATTTCTTGTTCTGGACTTTGACCACGTTGACGTTGACTCGACCAAGGCGGCCCTTGGCATGGACGATTTCATTCATTCATGCTGGACTTCGCCTAGTGGAAACGGCATCAAGGCGCTGGTCCATATCACGAACCCTGAGCGACACAGAGACCACTTTAGAGCGCTTGTCAAGTATTTCGAAAGAACCCATGGACTAGATCTTGACGAGTCAGGCATCAATGAGTCCCGTGCATGCTTTGAGTCATACGACCCAGAGATCATCATCAAAGATGACTACAACAAGTTCGGTCACTTTACTACTGAACATGCTGAGGCACAGACACCCACCAACGAAGCCTACGACTATACCGACTACATGAAGCTCAACCTAGCTGCCCGCATGATCAGGCAAGCTAAGGATGGGGAGAAATGGATTACGCTCAACAGGGCGGCTATCCTTTGTGGTGGTTACGTGGCCGCTGGACGTATGGAAGAGGAGGAAGTACTACGAGTCCTTTTCCGTGAGGTGTGCAAGCGCGAGGTAGACAACGAGGACCATGCCAAGCAGACAATCATTGCTGGTGTCGAGAAGGGTAAGCAGATGCCCATCCGTGACATCATCGACGAGGAGAAGTCAGCACAGCGGGAGATGTTGCTTAGCGATGGCGACATGTCTTTTATCTCATCAGATGATGAGGACTTCCGATGGATCGACGACTTCTCACAGGGTAAGATTGAGATTGGTCTTGACACAGGCGACCCCAAGCTTGACGAGTTCTTCCGTTACAAGAAGGAGTTTGTCATTGTCAATGGTCACTCCAACGTGGGCAAGACCACCACTATGCTATACCTTATTGCCAACTCATCCATTCGTCACGACTGGAAGTGGGTCATCTACTCCTCAGAGAACCGCACCGCATCCGTGAAGATGCAGCTCATGCAGTTCGCTATGGACAAGAAGGTTGCTGATATGACGTATGCTGAGCGCAAGCAGGCGTACAAGTGGGTGCAAGGCCACTTCACTATCATCAACAACAACCAGATCTACAGCTACAGTGATATCATCCTGTTCATGGAGAAGGTAATGCGACAGCAACCCGTAGACGCCATCTTCGTTGACCCCTACAACAGCCTCAAGCTGGACATGAAGGGCAGCGGTATTGGTGTACACGACTACCACTACGAGGCAGCCAGTGAGTTCCTCACGTTCAGCAAGGCAAATGATGTAGCCGTGTGGCTCAACATGCATGCTGTTACTGAGGCTCAGCGTCGCAAGGGTCCTGATGGTCTACCTGTGGCTCCGTATGCTGAGGATACAGAGGGTGGCGGAAAGTTCGTAAACAGAGCGGATTGCTTCATGACGATTCACCGAAAGGTTCAAGCAATGGACCATGACATACGGAAACTCAGTGAGTTACATGTCCGCAAGGTCAGGGAGGTAGAAACAGGTGGTTCCCCTACTCCACTGGAGGATCCCTACTGCCTTCAAATGAATCTTTCGCACACTGGATTCACCAACAGATTGGGCCAAAGGGCTATGTTTAAGCCTATTACGTTCGAGGAGTCAACACAAATGCCCATAAACATGAGCTTCCTGAGTTGACTTTCAAGATTTCCCTTGGTACCTTCACGATATGAAAAAACGGACAAAGACTCCGAAAAGGCGTTCAGCCAAGAAAAAAAATCTCGGAAGGTACGCTAGTGGACTAGAGAAGTATTGTGCTGACCAGCTCAAAGAATACGGGCTAGCTTTTGATTATGAAGAACACCAGTTCGAATTGATGGAAAGGTTTCGGTACCCCAACAAGTACTTCAAGATGACTTCCAAAGGTAAGGAGATGGCAGATCGAACAGGGTCTGTCATCCTCCCTATCACTTACAAGCCCGACTTCGTCGGCAGAGACCACGACTGGATCATAGAAACAAAGGGTTATTTGCCTTCTCATCATGATTTTACGATGAGGTGGAAACTTTTTCTTCGCCATCTAGTTGGAAATCAAGCCAAAACGATTGTATTTTTAGCCAAGAATAGCGGTCAAGTAGACAAAGCTATCCAAGAAATCCTACAATCAATCAAAAATGGAGATATCTAAACTAAGCTGGTACTATTACCATGCTTGTGATAGGATTCATGAGGTCGTGGACGACCTGTATGAGGCCTTGCATGAAGAGACGGGTGTTCCGAAGGAAGAGTTGGCACTAGTGGAGGAGGCTTTAGAGGGTGTGAAGATGGCAATTTATCAGGAGTTGGACTTGATTAAATCTGCATCAGATGAGCACCAGTCAGGCGCGAAGGAGGTACAGTAACTCCACGGGCCGTATGGCCGAGGTTAGATTCCAAAGGTCGGCTAGGGCCAAAGGATTATTTGTAACCAAGTCTAGCCGCAACGAAGACATGCACCAGCACATAGACTACTGGCTGGCAATGTCTGAGTCTGGATCTAAATGGGGTGTGGATGTAAAAGGCAATAACCTCCCAGATGAGATTTGGTGTGAGTTCAAAAATGTAGCTGGAAATCCAGGATGGATGTACGGCGGGGCTACAATCATAGCTTTTGATATGCCAGAGGAAGGCGGGTTCTCCATAGTAGACAGGGAGGAGCTCGCCCTTTTTTGTGAGAAGAATGTAAAAGACGAGGCTGTCACCGATAAGAAGAATGCGTACCTAAAAAGGTACACCCGAAAGGACCGTCAGGACGTCATCACTATACTTAAGTTGCACGATATCAAGACGTTAGTTTCTTATCGTGTCTGGGAGTACGACCAGAATTATTGAGTATCTTTGATACCCCATGAAAACAAACCGACACAAACAAATCAAGATGAATATAGATAGACTTCTTGAGCAGAACGCTAAGTATCAAGCCGCACATAACTGCGTGACAAACACACCAGAGAGGCAGAAAGAGATCGACGATTACTGCAATAAGAACTTTATTGATCCCATCAGAAACATTGATTGTCGGACTCATGCCTTGATCGCCAAACAAAGCGACACATAATAAGGCATTGATCGGTTGTTTGTATCTTTGAATGCTAATCTAATTCGAGATACATGTTCAACTTTAAGTTCATTTACTTCATCCTCATTACGCTGTGGTTTGTACAGCTGGATGAGATGTTTGGTCAGGAGGAGTGCATTCAGATGCACACCAAGACACAGATCATGGGGCTCAAGAAGAGGGCCGATGTAAACCTTGAAGATGTACAGGTTCAGACGCTGCCCATTGTGTTTCACGTTGTGCATACTGGAGCGGGCGAGCCCAACAACATTTCTGACGATCAAATCCTTTCTCAGGTAGATGTACTGAACGAGGAGTTCGCTGACAGCAAGATTCAGTTCTGCATGGCTGTGCGTGACCCTGACGGCAACCCAACGAACGGGATAACTAGGTACGATGCCAGCTGGAACGAGGACTACGTGACTGGGGGTATAGGTAACACCCCCTCAAATCTTGATCCAGTAGGGTGGGAGCAGACGCAGCTTAAGTCAGCTGCTGGGTGCTGGAATCCTGACGAGTACATCAACTACTACGTAGTCTCAGAGATCAACGGCAATGACGGAAACAATGGAGTGCAGGGCTACGCATACCTAGGCCCGACAGGTGACTGTAGAGACGGCGTTGTTGTCCTGTACAATGCTACAGGAACCGTAGGGGTGCAGAAGCCTGGAAGAACGTTGGGGTTTACAGGGGTACACGAAGTGGGGCACCACCTTTCTTTGTGGCATACGTTCTCCAACACATCCTCGTGTACTTCAGAAAGTAACTGTGAGACTCAAGGCGATCAGGTGTGTGACACGCCTACCACTACCTCTAACTCCACAGCTCAGTGTGACGGTGGCGTATGCCCAGACGCCCTTGTAAACAACTTCATGGACTACAGCTCTGAGACGTGTAAGGATGCCTTTACTGTGGGTCAGGCTGAGCGCATGCACGAGATGCTTCAGAGCAGCAGACAAGGCCTTGTAGATAATCTAGCATGTGTGCCTGTCGTAGACTACGACGTAACCGCTGGTGCCGCCTACTACCAACAAGAGTGGTGCGACCCATACCAAGACATCTGGGTTGATGTTATCAATCAAGGCACTCAGCCCATTCCTTTTGTAGATGTCGAGATGTTCTGTAACGGTCCCCAGGAGGTGATCACTTTGTATGACTTACCGCCTGGATCTACTCAGGTGCTCTTCGAGGAAGTCTATGTAGAAGGCGCAGATGAGTTTACCATCCAGACAATCTCTAGCCTTGACCAGTTCCCAGACAATGATGCCTCTTGGTGGCCTCTAGACGTTACAGAAGGAGATTTCATGGAGGTGTGGGTTACACCTGATGTCTTTGGCAACGAAACGTCTTGGGAGTTGAGGGACGGAGAAGGCGAGATTGTGCTGTCTGACGGTGGCTATGGCACCAACAGCAACGATACCTTCTACTATACAGCCTGTATCTTTGATGACTGCTATGTTTTTGAGATAGAAGACACTGCGGGTGACGGATTCTGTACGGTTGACTTTGACAATGACGGCGTATGTGACATCGGTAGTGATGGAATCCTTGCTACTGTTGGCCTTGACACATTGGTCGACACGGGCTTTGGATTGCAGTTCGATGTAATTCAGTTTGAATTCTGTAACTCACTGTCTCAGTGCAACATGGACTACAACGGTGACGGCTACATAGGCAACACCGACGTGCTTGAGTTGCTTGTAGACATGGGGTGCGTTGGTGCTTGCTACACCGATCCAAACGATGACAATGTTGTAAACATCCAAGACCTGCTGCTCATGCTTGCAAGCACTGGTCCATGCCCTAAGGAATGAAAAAACTTATCTTTTTCCTCATGCCTCTGCTCAGCTACGGGCAGTGTGACATAGAGATACTAGGATTCGATCCTATCTCCACGGACATCATGATGGTTGTCAACGGAGGTGCCTGCTGCACTGAGTCTGACAGCATCGGAGAGTTTATCCTAGCCCTTGGGTTCAATCCTCCTCAAGACGAATACCCCTGGCCCTGCTTTGGGGATCAAGACTGGATGCTGTTGCTCTACCCTCTAGACTTCCCTGGATTTGAAATGGGTCAGGGACCTGACAACATCTATCAGACTGGAGATACGATAGCCTTCAACATTATCGAAGATACACCTCTTGCTGGAAGCGGTACGCTACAGTGCTGGGAACAAGCCCTTCAGGAAGGTATATTCATGGAGGACTGCATGGTCATTACGGTGTGGCAGATCAACGACAGCGAAACGTTAGACGGTAGCTCCGCAGGCATTGCAGGTTGCGACTACCCAGACGAGAACATACCTAACAGCTGGCTAGAGTTTTCTATGGAGGCCAACTGTGGACCGCCTCCTCCTCCCGTACCTAACGAGCCACAACCATGGGAGCCCGTAGAGACAACGGATACAACAGACACGTCTGGACCTCCACCACCTGAGCCGCCCAACGTAGACGACTGTAAGGACCCGTGCATATACGTATCCAACGTATTCACGCCTAATGGCGACTACGTGAACGACACATGGAGGCCCGTTACAAAGCCTGACTGCTGGTGGAGATGGGAATGCAAGGTCTACAACAGATGGGGTGCTGTAGTGTGGGAGAGCTATGATCCCCGTGACAAGTGGATGGGTGAGGGAGGCCTTTCCTATGTGCCTGACGGTGTTTACCTCTGGACGATCAGGGGAACCACCTATAGATCAACCAAGGTTGTCAGCATGCAGGGTCATATAACGGTCTTCCGTTAAAAGTCGCTCATCAGGACCTCGTCGATCGCTTCCTGAACGTCACCTTTCGTAGCCTCCATCGTCATCATAATGTTGGCTTGGAATCTCTTCACCTCCTCTCCTTCGTTGAATACAACAATGGTTGGGACAACTACAATCTTGTGCTCTTTTTGGAGGTCTGGAGAGGTGGCTATGTCTACACGACTAGTCTCACAGTCGCTAAGCTTTTCGATCCATGGTACACTGTTCTGTGAGTTAAACGAAGCGTTAAACTCAATCACGCATATGCCCGAACTGCAGGCTTCTTTCTCTTCAGCAACCCCCGCATAGGTGGCCACCAAGAAGAATGCAGAGAATACAAACAGGGTTAGTATTACTTTCATTTTTCATTTTAGTTGGTCTATTTTTTCTTCGATCCTCTTCATGTCCTCTTTAATCTCAGTTACGTCCTCCTGGGTAGTCATGATTGTCTGACGGACGAGCTGGTCCTTCATGTCAAACTCCATGCGCGTAATCTCTGGAGCCAACGGCTCAGGCAGTTCTTTCGCCTCTGCTATGTCGGCCTGCAAAGCAAACCACATGCTTATCAATACACCCAGCCCTGTGACTGCCATACCTATAGTCTTTAGGTCCAGTGTGACCTTAGTGTCCTCCCCAATTTGCTGAGCCATGTCAGATTATTACGTAGTTAATGCCAATAGAAAAGTCGTGCCATGATCGGTCCCAGTACTTGTGGTACTTGCCCTCAGCAAACACGCCAAAACTCCTATTGAATCTTTTACCAAAGATAAGGCCTCCTGAGTAATCCAGCCATTGGTCGCTACTTACGAAACGGTGGTAGGAGTATTCCCCGTCTGTGTCTACGTGGTAGGGGATTAGGTTGCCCCAAGTGTGTACCCAGAAGTCCTTTGTGAAGTGGTAGTAGTCGAATCCTACAACGAATGAATGGACCCATTGGTTGGGCAACTCGCCTCTTTTCTTTGTCACGTAATTGTCAAGTACCTGAGGCACAACGACTTCCTCCCACACCTCATAGCTACTGGCTACAAGCTCACCCTGAGGGTTGAAGAACTCCCCTGTGTTGACGTCTATATTATAGCCCTCCTGAAGCGCCAAAGAGGTGAAGTGGAGCTGGTTGTTGTCCAGAACCCATTCGTTCAAAGGATCGTACCCGTATGGCTCTGAGAGGCGCTGCATGATCCCCGCATTCAAGGACAGCTTACCTAGGTTGGCTCTCACCCTCTGTGAACCCTCGAAGTAGCTTACGTCCGCAAACCCATCCTGCAGGTACTCTACCTTGGTGATCCAGCGCTCGCCTACGTAGCGCAAGAAGTGATCTTGGTCTAAGTAGTTGATTCCCTGCTGTCTACGGTAGTCACCCTCGAACAAGAACTCGAATCCTTTTACTTTACCTATCGTAGCAGCGTCCCCGTAGGACTTCTCTGTTCCGTTGTAGAAGGTGTTGGCCCTGTTCTCGTATCCGAAGCGAGCGATCTTACGCACCCCAGCAGTGAACGAGTAGTCGAATGGCGTCTTGAGTACGTCTGTCTGTAGCCCGTTGCCTACAGAAAACACCTCTTGATCTGAGATAGAGTTGCCTCCGCTGAACGCTGTGTAGAACGTAGCGAACTTCAGGGCCTTCTTTACTGCCTGTCCTGATGCGCTGGCGCTGACAAGAAAAAGCAGTAGTGTCGCTACATATCTCATTGTTTGATGATTTTCTTTTTGACTCTTCTGTTCTCGTAGTCTATCACGAACATATATGCTCCGTCAGGCAAGTCACCTAGGCTTACCACCTTGTCTTTTGTAGGGTCTATCACCCTTTGGCCCAGTGAGTTGTATACGGTTGCAACGGCTCCTGCAGGGGATTGAATCCTTACTATGTCTCTGGTTGGGTTAGGGTTCACTTCGCAGATAGTATTGTCTAGTATGGTTACGTTGGTCACCCCGTCACCGCAGTACTCGTACAGGTTGATGCAGTACGCATCCCATCCCACCTCACAGCAGTAGGGGTCCACCTCGATCACCCATGAGTAGCAGTAGTCGTTGGCCCAGTATGGAGATCCAGCACCCGTCACACAGCCAGCGTCATACACGCAGTCATCAGCGTCTGTGTTGGCCTCTTCGTTGTAGTTGTAGGCGTCGATGTCCAAGCATCCTTCGATCACAGGTATGCAGGAGTCAATGTCTACGTTGGCCTCTGGGTCGTAGTTAAGTGCCTCAGGATCAGTGCATCCGAACATGGCTAGTGTGACGCAAGAACCGTCATCATAATCAGCCTCAAATCCTTGCTCGTAGTATTCAAGGTACCCAGCCTGTGTACAGCCCGCTGCGTAGTAGCATCCACTATCATCAATGTTCGCCACGCTGCTGTAGTTCTGGGCTTCTTCGTCTGTGCATCCAGGCACAAACGGCTCGCACGTATTTCCGCAGTAGGGAGTCACCGAGTAGGTGTTAGGGTACGGGACCATGCTCCACTGAGCTACGTCGATTAGAGTGTCACCTGTAGGCCCCATCAGCATGAATCCACACTGCTCTACTTGGTTTTGGGACTGAGGAGTCGTAAAGAAGTAGATCTCAATCTCTTCCTCGGACGACAGGTACACATCAAAGGACTCGTCGTTACCATCGTTAGGTCCCATCTTGTACTGAGGTGAGGTCCATCCGTCTTGATAGATGCCTAGCCAGCTACCAAACCATCCATCGCCCACTCCGTCTGTAATGGTCAGGGTGTAGAAACAAGAGTCTATGGCATCCTCTGTGTTGGCCAGCTCGTCGTAGTTAAAGAAAGATTCGTCAGTACAGCCATAAACCTTTTGCGTTAAACATAGGTCTTGAGAAAACTCTGTGGCCATCTCGTTGTACTCAAGGTACTCTGGGTCACCGCAACCCAATACAACCTCTGGTGCCTCGCATGCAGGGACCTCAAGGTTGGCGGCTACAGTGTATCCAAAGTCCGCTACCTCTAGATGCCATAAGGTGTCTTGACAGGCGGTGATGTAAGCGTCCCCGTCTTGACCACCCCACTGCGAGGCCCCAAGACCATCACCAAACGTATCGTTCAGCTTGAACTCTATGGCACTGCCTACCGCTATGCAAGTATTGAACACGAGTGGTATGCCGACTATCTGATCTGATACCTCACCTATTGACACATCAATAATGTTTTCTGCAACGTCTTGATTCTCAAGCGAAAAGCTGGTTTCAGATGGGTAGTTGTCAAGGACAAGGGTTACAGAAACCTCTGTATCTCCCTCCTCGCAATCAACATCTCCGCTTGTGGAACACGATCCGTCATCGAAGTTGGCCCAAGGGTTCCAGTTACTGGCACTAGGGTTCACGCACCCAGGAACAGCGCCACATGGCAGGCAGCTCTCCCAACAAAAAGGGGGTAGTGACAAAGGCCCGTCTACCACAAGGCTCCTGTTTACATAACCAAACTCATCAAACAAAAAACAAGGAGACTCAGAAACGCCCACTGGCAACTCCTGAACCTCCCATTCGTCTGCAGAGAACTTCCATAGATAGCTGCCCTGCTGTATGGAAGCGGTAAGCTCCCACACCCCATCGCCGTCATCATCGTTCATCTGAGAACAACTGCCGCACCATGCGTTCCATTCTCCGTTTACTTCAGGAATGTCTATTTCAGGCGGATGCGGTCCATTAAGATCCAGCCTAAATGTCACATCGTACTGGCAGTTCTCTAAGTCAAAATATGCCTGTGGGTTGTAGTTGTTGGCCTCTGGGTCCGTGCAGTCAGAAAGGGGTGGAGGGCAAGGTAGTACTTCGAACAGAACAGTGATCTGAGACTCAGCAAAGTCGTACACAAACTCACTGACACCGCACGTATTCTCTATGCCAAACCACCCCTCTCCAAAATCACAGCAGATGCCGTCACCATACTGATCACTTACGACGAGATTGTACTCCCCAACAGGTAGAAGTACGAGTTGTTGGTTGTAAGAGTTGTTTTCAAAGGGTACTGATGAAGCGTAAACGCTGTCACTACCCACCATAAGGATCTCCCACGTACTTTCTGCACCGTAGTTGTCAGCCTGAAACTCTACGTTTACCCATCCTATCTGCGCTGTGGCAAACAGCGGCAACAACAAAAGAACAGAGCTTAGCCACTGCATGACTCGCACTCTTCAGGGCTGTCAAGGTTGCAGCTAATTTCTCCAGACTTAACCTTATCCTCTTGCTTTTTGAGCTTATCCTGATCCAAAAAGCTGATGTCGTCAAACTCGTCCTCCATGGTTATTTTTTTGATTTTTCGATTGTTCTGCCAGCGAAATATGCACCAAATGCTGTTAGCATTAAGATCTCCAGCAAAGATACGTATGAATCTTTGACGTTAAATGGCCAGTCATCCATGCTGTCAGCCACCATAGTCACCATAAACATGGTCATAAGGGCTATCAAAGTCACTGGCCTGATGAGCTTTGCGAGCTTTACGTCGCTACCCATGTCGGCCTTCCAGCGCTCCGTTACGTTCTCCTGAAACCTTACCTCTGCGTCGATCATAGCTTGCGCCTCTGCAGGATCTACATCAGGCTCGTTGCCAAGAAGGTTCTTAACAATACCCAACGCACCCTTGTCAGGAAGGGCATCACCCATGACATCCAAAACCTTTGGGGCCTTTGACTTTAGCCAAGCCCCGAGCTTAGTGTCTTTAATTTTCTTATCCTTCATTTTCTTTTCTTTACTCTGTATCTAGAAACCCTACCTTTCTCTCTCTTTTCTTTTCTGGCCCTTGCCTTCTCAGCAGGCGTTAGCTCCCCCGCTGTCACTGGTGTGTCTTTTGAAATCCTTTTCGTGGGTCTAAACGACCTATCCCCCTTGGAGTAATCCTTGTCTCCAGAAAGTGTTCTCCAGTCCTCCTTGAACCAGCGCTTCAGGTTAAGCCCAGCCTTTGTCTTCCTGACCTTAGGCATTACTTCTTGCTTTTATTGCCCCAGTTGGCAGCCCCAACCTTGCGGCACTTTGCGAGAGCCCCTGATGCGTATGCCGAGGGCCACACGCTATATCTTGCTCGAACCTTGTTATAGCAAGCGTCTTTCTTGGCCTTCATTTTACCTCCCTTGGCCATCTTTTCGGTCTTTCTGTACCTATACTCCCCACTCTTCGTGTCTTGATAAAGCTTAAAGGATGGAGCCCTACTATCTGATGCCCCACTGGTGTACCCTTCTGATCTAAGCTTATTATCAAGCATCTTCTCTGCCGTTTGACGACTCTTGCTGGCCGCGTAAGCTGGATTTGATTTCTTCTTAACCTTTGGCATGGTTGGCAGTTTTGAATTTAGCTTTTGCTACAGCCCCAGGATGAGGCTTGTAGTCACCCTTCATCAAGAAGTAGCGTCCACGCTCTTCCATCCAGTGATATCCTTTAGGAGGCTCCACTGACACGGTCTTCTGAGAAACCTTGAGCTTTCCTCCTTTGTTATACTTAACTGTTTTCATGTCAGCAATTCCATTTTCTAAGAGCAAGGGCCTTGCGTGTAGGCTTGCCGTTTGGTTTTCTCATTGGCCCCTTCACTCCGCTCATGCGAGCGCAGAAGGACTTCCTTCTCCCAGCGGCCTTACTTCCCTTCTTGAGTTTTGATGGAGGGGTAGTTACAGCAGTCTTAAGTTTGCTTCCTGGGTTTGCTCGCCTGTACGCGGCCACACCAGCCTTGGTCAGCCCACCAGATCTGCTCTTGTGAACACCCATCTTCATCTTAGGCATTACGCCCTTCTTCTTTTTAACCTTAGGCATGACTGCAAATATAAGAAATTATTAGGCGGCTCACTTTCCTTTTAGATTGTTGTAAACCCTGTTGAACTCCATGATAACCTTTCTTTCCTCCTCAAAAAGCTTTTGCAGCTTAGAGGTTCTCAGAGTGTAGTCCTTTTCTCTTCTCGCTTCTCTTTTAATGGCTCTTAGCTTCTTTAGCTCTCTTTCAGATTTTTTTAATTGTCTGTCTAGCTTTTTAAGTCCGTCGTATCTGTCTCCTTTGCTGTTTCTCTGAGCCCTGCTTAGCTTCTTGTACTCTCTGCTAAGCTGAACAATTCCATCCCTTCTGTCAGCATAAAGCTCAAAGTCGTAGTACTTTGATGGCTCCCCGTATAGGGCTCTCATCATTGCAATATCATTGAACTCTACATCTATTGATGGGTCAACTGTCTTCGCAGCTACCTTTCTGGTCGCCTCAACACCCCTGGTGATATCCCTTCCCACACCTCCAATAGCGTACTCAAACAAGTACCACATTTTGTCTGGGTTGAAATCAACAGATCCAGATACCTCAGAAGACCCTCCTGTTGCCTCATTCATCCACCTAAAGAAACTTTGAACGCTTTCAGGTGATCTAAACGCCAACTCCGACTCTGGCTTAGGCGCCCCGAATGGTGACTGATCTGCGTGAACCTTTCCCCCGAAGTATGTTTCGTTAGCCAACACGTCAACTATGGGCTTGAATGGCGTAGGTACGGCACCCTTGCTTATAGATGTAATCAAGTCCTTTGACTGCCCGAAGCTAACTGGTGAGAACGAAGTGAGAATTGAGTTCGTCATGAACGTAACCCCAGACCAAGGCTTCCTGTGGCCCATAGCCACCTCCGTCATAGACTGACCCATGTTTGCGAATACATTGTACCCGTATGGCATAGGGACCTTGATGTAGTTCTCTCCGTCTACCATGATAACCATGGCTCTTTCCTTGACGTAATCTGGAATCTTATTGTAGAACAACTCGTCATCCTCATCTCTGTCTGATAGAGCTATGTTAAGCATAGTAAGCATGGAGTTGAATAGAACCATGCCCCCAGCAAGCTTCTGAGGCGTAGTAATTCTTTCTCTCCCCTTGCGCGTCGTACCGTCAGCCTTCTGCTTAGGCTTAAGGGTTCCCATGGATCTAGCAAATCTAGCCGTACCCTGAACGCCAGCGTTGAAGAAGAGGTATACTGCATTGAGGACTTGTCCGTACTCTCCCTGCTTGTTGAAGTTCACTGTTACGTTCTTAGCAAACTGAGCCGACTTAGATCTGCTCACACCGTTCTTCCTCGCGGCAACATACGCGGCCATCCTTACGCTGTTCTCAAAGGCCTCGTTGACACCCTCTACGAACTCGGCAGTGTCGCTAATCTTTCCAAAGAGCTTTTGAGCTACACCCTTGACTCCTGACTTAGGGTCTGATGTGTCTGATACGATGCCCTCTTGTATTTCCTGAATAGATTTAACGTGACTCCATCCAGTCCTTCCGCCGTCCTCTTTGAACTCTTCAAAGTACTTCTTGATCAGAGGGTCTGAATCCTTTCCTACAGAGTCTTTAAGGAATGCGCTTAGTGAAGAAGGAACCATCTTCATCATATCCTTTACGACCTTCTGTCCGTTCAACACACCTCCCTCAATCTCCGTCTCTGCCGAGGCGTTAAATACAGCGGAGCCTATGTCCCTAACGAAGTTGTTGATCGCAAACTCAGGACGCAGGGTAGTGTAAGACCTTCTTAACCAACCAGATAGACCCCTCATGACCTTCAGGAAGGTGTTGGTTTTAGACACCCCCATATCCCTAAGTGACTGAGCGTGAGATGGATCAGCAAACTGCATAGCCATCTGTTTCCCGTCAACCCTAACACCTACGACGTCCAGGTTGCCTATGCTTCTCTTCTCCCCCTTCTTCTCTGGATCAAATACACTCCAGACATCCTTGTTTGAATTCTCCTTTATGAGGTTGTATAGAGATTTCATAACCTCGTTCTTCTGACCTCTTACGTGAGTAGCAGCGTTCATGTGAACCGTTTGGGCGAACAGGTTGATGGCTGGCGTCTTACGGCCTTCTGCCTTCTTTATCCTGCTTCCGCTAACGTGAAAGCCTGTGCTTCCGCTGGGATATGTGCCTACGTTTTCTCCGCTTTCATCAATGGCAATACCAGCAAGTGGAACGTAATTCTTAAACATGTCCTCAAACGCATCAATCCGTGCGTCTGTCTCTAGACCGAGCTTCCGCATGGTATTTCTTGTGTCTTGAGCTATGTCTTGAATCTTCTGCCCTGCTTCTTCAAAAGCCTTAAGCTTTCCAGACTTAGCTATCTCATCAATGATTTCCTGAGCCTCAAGGTCGCTAATACCACTACCGTTGTCAACGCCTTCTCTCTCAAGGAGTAGGGCGTTTCTCTCAGGTGCGTGAAGGGCATACAGGTAGTCGGTAATGTCTTGCTCTGTGATACCGTTGTCCTTCATTATAGAAGTAATATCACTTACTCTTTCATCGAGCTTCTCCAGGGCTGTAGCCGCCTTTCCGTACATGAGCTCCTCGGCCATCTTGAAGTCCTGACTCTCATCAACGGGTCGGCCCTTAGATTTTTCGACGTCAGCCTGAATAAGCTCTATCTCTCTGTACTTGTTGGCCATCTTCCGAAGGAAGTTGTCTGTCACCTCTTGAACCCGACTCTTGGATCGCACATCAAATGACTTTCCGTCGTGCTCTACTGTTGTCATAGGGTTGGCCTTTGAGAACCTTCCAGCCATCCCGCTGTCAAGCCTACCTCTTATCGAAGACCTTACGGCTTGTGCAGACTCTTCTGGCTGGAACTTTGGGTCCATCTCTGAAAGATTGGGCCACTCCTGAAGATAAGTGAGGTCCTGTTCAAATCCGTCGATTACAACCTCGAAGGGGAATGCGCTTTCTGGATTGTTACGAATAAGCACATCGTCTGCGCTTACCACAGGTATTAACTTTGCTGCTACTGCGTGACCTGACTTTGCAGCCGCAAGTTCGGCGTCAAGAAACTGAGCCCTAGACAAAGACAAGGAGGGTATAGACTTAAGAGCTCCTCTTTTTCTTGGTGTGGTTTTTCTTGCGTCTATGTTCAACAACAGCGCCTTCATGAAGTCATTTCTTTTTGAGAAAGAGAGCTCGTTTATACTCTGCACCTCTTTATTTATAACGTTGGAAAGTGTTTCAAATACAGCCAGAAGGTTGTTGTTGTCTGGTATGGAGATCTTTAATCCCTTCTCCTTAATCTTCATAACGCCGTTCTTGTAAAGCTTTTCTGCGGTTGCTTGCAGCTTGTCCTTTCCTCGGCCCTCAATTACTGCTGGGTGACTCTTAAGTCTAAGAAGCACGTTTCTCAACAAATCCGTCCTTTGCTTTGACCCCCCACGTTTAGAAAAGTCCAATACGTCTTCGACGGCTTCTCTTATTTGCTTTGAAGCCACTGGATCGCTCTCAGCCACCTCCATGATCTGCCTCCAGGTTTGCTCAAAGACTTCAGGGTTTCCGTGAACATACTCTTTACCCTGAGTAAAATAGGTGATTACAATTTTTCTGTTTCTGTTCGGAGATGCGTTGTCAGCTCTAATCGCCTTCTGTATCTTCTTCTTTGTTTCAAGTGCCTGATTTCGGTTTCTGTGAGAAAACAAAACATCGGGCTTAGTTTCTGCAACTCCAGACTTATTAGCGATCCAGCTTGAGTCGTAAGCCATCGCCACATAAATGGGATTCACCAAGCCCTTGATAAGGCCCTTAAGAGTTCCCATTACAGAGTTTGGTCTCCCCTCCATTGCCTTAAGCTGCTTCTTTGTTGGCTTCTGCGAAACCACCTCAGAAGGTGCCTTGGCAAATCTTCCCGTGCTTCTTGCGCTCTCTTGCTCTTCAGGATTTTGTTCTGCGAGCAAAGAGTGCTCTCTTTCGCTTAGGTTGAATAGCTCTGGGTACTTGGCCGTGCTGATCGTATTACCGCGCCCAAGCATATCCTGCATCTCCTCCTCTGTAATCTCTAGCTCATTGAACAGGTTAATGTTTTCGAGCTGTATCTCTGCTGCCTCAAGCTTAGCCTCTGCAAGCTGCCTCTCAAGACCCAAGGACTTTCTCACGGGGGCATCCCTTAGGATTTTATCTATAGCTGGAGCAAAGTCAAAGAAGTTGGTGTTTGAGTAATTTGGATTACTCCTCCAAGCATCTCCAGCGTCTTTTTGTACCTCTGAGGCCTTTTTTCTGATTGCGTCAACTTGGTTGCCCAACTCTAACTTCTTCTCCGTTTGGCGCTCCTGATAAGTGGAGTACCTTCTCTTAGCCTTTCCAGTTGGACGCTCTTTTGGTTGAGGAAGGATGTACTCCTGTCCATCTATATCAACACGCATCTCAGTAACTCTGTCTGGATATACGTATGATCCGTCAGCATTGGTTCCAGCCATACCCCTGTACCAGTTGGCAAAGTGATCGTAGCTGTTGAATGGTCCTGCTGTCTTTGGCCTTCCGTATTCCCCTTGAGCCACACCGCCAGTTCTTATTACATATTCGTGGCCCTTGTATCTAACTCTAGCTCCTTCCTTTGGCCACTGAGCCTTAGCCATCCTTCCGCTGGCCTGAGTCTGATCTCCCTGGATATCTACCTGCTTGCCTCTAGTAGCTCTTTCAAGCTTCTTGCCGAGGGCGATAACGTCGTTCTCGCTCTTAATTGTTCCGCCGAGACCCATGGTGTCAAGAACCTTTTGAGCGGCCTTGATGAACCAATTCTTTTGAGACTTGTACTTTGATGGGTCGTTAGCGTAGTCAATCATGAGGCCCATAATGGCCTCTTCCTCAAGCATAGCGGTGTCTTTGCCCTGCTCTCTGGCAGCCTTAGCCATCTGATCGACAGACATTTCAGACGCATCTATATCTCCGTAATTCTGAAGCCTTTCTCTAAGTATGGCCTCTGCAGCTTTATTCTTCTTCGCCAAAGAGATAAGGCTGTCAAACGTAGCGGCTCTCGTCTTAGAGTCTTGACCAATAGCATTAACAAAGGCCTTGTGTGCAAACTCCTCCCTTACGGTGTTTCTTGTTGCCTTTGGACCAAGGTGTATTGTTCCATCTGGAGCCATGTATCCATCTATCGGGCCTGCCTCCGCTCTGGTTTGCTCGTCTACGTTCCCAATGGACTCTTGAGTCTTGTGAAACACAACCTTACCCTCCTGCATCGTGTCGCTCTTGAGGCTTCCCTGAAGAGTCCTTACTTCCTCCGCGATAGTTGTATCTACTGTTTCTGACTCAAGAAGCTTTCCTCCAACATCATCGTTAAGGTCAAACTCCTCGAAGTCATCGACAAGCTGCTCCTCTTGTGTTGGTTCTGCCTGCACAGGTTGCTGCTGAGTGTCATCCTCTATGGTAACCTCAGTTGGCTTACCCTGCTCGTCTGGGATTGCTACAGTCTCTGGCTCCGCCTTTACGCCCAGCAAGTCCCTAAGGTCTCCCTCAAGCTCTGCTTGTTTTGCAGCCGCCTCATTAAGGTCACCAAACTCTGCAGCCTCTGTAGCTGCTGTTGCTTCTGCGTCTGAGGTTTGCTCTTGAGCTTGACCGACTTCTCCGATAAGTCTTAGTGCCTCCTTCTTTCTAGCCTTCAAGGTTGCAACCTTTTGAGTTGCTGCTTCTTGAGCTTGAGGCGACTCCGCGTCAATACCTGCCCTCTCTGCAGCCTCATCTACTTCTGCTTGAGCTTGTTCTATTTCCGAATCAATGCTCTCAAGGGCCTGTGACACTTCGTCACTAAGCGTCTGCTCTTGTGGCTGAGCCTCTTCCGATACATCCTCCTGAGTCGTCTCTGCTTCAGGTGCAGAAACATCAGCTTCCTCTGACACAGACTCACCTGTTCTTGTTTGATCTTTCTTCGACTCAATGGATTCAATAAGGGCTCCACCAAAAGCTTCGTCCTCGTTCACCTCAATCTTCATCTTTTGAAGCTGATCGTAGGTGGATGTTGAGACCACATCCTCAAGAGCCTCTTTGGTCGTTTCTTGACCATTAAGCCTGTATGTAGGCTTCTTTACGAACGCAGAGGTTATGGCTGTGTTGGCAAGCCCACCTGGGGTTCCAGCAGTAGCCTCCAATATGACCTCAACTCCAGACAACTCATCTCCAGCGGCTAGAGTACCAGCGACTTCACCAAGGCCTCCAACAACGCCCTCACCTCCAAGCTCTATAGCTAGTGACTTAGCCGTTGTCTTTGTTGACTCAGCTATGACTTTCTCTGCAGTCTTAGCAACAGTTCTTGATCCTTTCGCAAGCTGAGATACTGCAACCCCTCCTACGAACTCAAAGGCTCCGATAGTAGCTCCTCTAGCTATTGAGGAGTTTCTAATTCTCTTCATTGCATCTTCATTGGACAAGATTTCTCTTAGTCTGTCTGGAGTAAGGTTTTCTGCACCTCCCGCCTCTTCAGCGAGAGCCTGAGAGAAGTACTGCATTGTCTCCATGGTTGCTCCAGCAGCGCCCATTCCTACTCGAAGAGCATAGGGAAGCGCTGCTATGGCTGCGGCGCCCGATCCAACGGGCGTTGCTATAAGACCAGCTGTAGCCGCGCCTGCCTCTACAGTAGCCACGCCAGCTCCGAAAGCCTTTAATGACTGCTTGTTCAGCATGCTAGTTAGCGATGAAGCCATAACCTCCACCCCAACCCCTGGGTTCTTCGCCATGGCTACAAGAGCCCCCAGATATTCGTTATCGTACTTTTCTACCTCAGCATTAAAAGACTTCATAGCCTCAGAAGCCCCATGTTTCTTTTGATGATCCTCAGAAGCCTGTAGTGCTTGGATATACTCTATAGCGTCTTTGTCAGACACCTCTTCCATGTCTCTAAACACATCACCGACTTGACCATTGACCCTAATTTGAGTCATGCCGTCGGCAACCCCACGAATAGGGTGAGACAAGGCCTCTCCCATCCAACCCATCTCTTCCACGGCCTCAGACAGGGCCATAACCTTGTCTGCAGTTTTTGAGTCTTCTGCTCTAAAGGCCTCTCCAAAAGCACTCCAACCCTTCTTTACCTCGTCCCAGTTTTGATATATGTCCGCAACGGTCCTTGCCGCCATTCCAATGGGGCTAGAACTCATCTGCCCAACAGCGCTTACAGCCTCTACAGCGCTAGGTAGTCTACTCTCTGAAGAGTCCGACTTTCCAGAGGGAGCCTGAGAAACTGAAGGAGATACCCCAGAATCGTCTTTTTTTTTTACAAGAGAGTACTTCGCATCGAACTCCTCACGGCTCTTTGTGTAGAGTCCGTCACGAGTTACAACGCCAAAGACCTTATCTCTGTAGGCTGGGTCTGCGTACTGTTCTTGAAAATCCTCAAACGACTTTGTATAGTAGCCCTCTCTTGAGAGAGAGTCGTAAAGCTTCTGTAGTTCTTCCATTTTAATCTAGTTCGCCGCTATTTCCTGTGGATGTTGATTCTGCTTCTTGCAAGAAGTCCTTATTCATAAGAGCCGCCAATGTAGCGTCTGGGCCGTAAACCATCTTCAAGTTGTCCTCGATTTGCTTAAGTATTGATGCTGAAGCCCTATCCCCCTCCTTCAACTCAACATCTGGGATGCGGTTTCCTTTATCTGAACCTGTTTCGTGATACAGATTTGTTAGTACAATCTTACCTTCGCTAGGGTAGAACAGGATGTCAACGGGCTCTACATTGACCCTACCGCCGTCACCGTCGGGAACCGTAACCCTTACGTTTGAGTTCTTAAGGGCCGTGAGAGTATACTGGTGACCCGCTGGGGCCTCGTTTGAAATGGCATGATCCTTAATCCAGGACCTCATTCTTTCTTGCTCTTCTGCGCCCTTTTCTAGATAGAACTTTTCTTCTTCCTTTGTATTGGAGTCTGTGAGGGTCACGACTTCGTCGCCATCCCACGTTGTGGCACCAGCGCTTATGTGCTTGAGCTCCTCTCCTTCTAGCTGTTCGTTTAGCCTTCTAGCCACCTTCTTGTCGTTGATGGTGTCTGTAACATTTCCGTTTTCATCTAGCTCAATTCCAAAGTCAACGCTATCAAGTGTCGAGCTAACCCTCTCTTCTATGGGTACGGGCTCTATTCTTGCAGCTGTTCCTAGCTGCCCACGGCGCTCAGTTCTTGCTCTTTCGTCTTTTGTTAGCTTACGGGGATCTTTTGGCTTCTCGTTCTCTTTTGCGAACCTAGACGTTTCTCTCCACCTTCTTCTCGCGTCCTCCATAGCAAGCTCATTCATGCCTTGGTATTCTCCGTTCTCTATGAACTGCTGCCTTTGTTCCTTGCTGAGGTCTGGGAATATGTCATCCACGACAACCCTCCTAAACTTCTGAGTTGTAATGTTGTTGTCCCAATACTGATCTGAAATATACTGCTGCTGTTGTTGCTCGGAAAGGTCTCCGACTTTCTTTGTTACGTATCCATCTTCATTTTCAGGGTCAGAGGGATCGTAAAATGTTATTGGGCTTGCAGGATCAGCGTTAATCAAACTATCCTGAATCCTTTGCGCTTGATTCTGATACTCGTCTCCATCAGCGACGTCAAAAAGGGTCTGGCTTGCGATGGTCGTCATATCAGGCTGGAAGGTTCTGGCTCCATCCATAACGTGAGGCATCTGGAAGATATCCATCTCCTCGCCCTCTTGATAGATGGGCATGCCGTTCTCGTCACGTTCTCCAGTATCAATCTTCATGGTGGAGACAAGTTCTCCGTTCTCATTGATCCTCATCTTGGTTGTGAAGAACCCTCCTTCGTTAACGAAGTCGAGTCTTTCTTGAGCCCAATCAAATTCATCTATAGGATTGCCGTCCTCATCCATAAGCGCAAATCCGTTCTCTTCGTAGAACTCCCTTGAGTTGCCATTCGTTGCCCGCTGCATTGAGTCCTGCATCGTAAAGCCAGTGCCTGTAGCGTTATTGTCTCCGTAAGACTGAATGTAATAGTTCTCAGCCGTGTCTATATATGCGTTAAGCTTTGCAAGGTCCTGAGAAAAACCCTCAGGGTTGTCGTAATAGCCTCCGCTTTTCCACTTCTGCGCAAGGTGATCTCTGTAGAACGAGATAGCCTCTCTATGCCCATCGTAAACCTTTCCGAGCTTGGCCCCATAGAGCTGTTCGTTTTGCTTCTGACGCTCGTCCCTAGCAGCCTTTATCCTTCCAGCATACAGCTCGTCCTTAGTGACGGCCTCTTTTACTCCGTCCTGAAGAGTGGGCTTTCTGAACGTTTGAGCTGGAGCTGGAACCCCAACACCAGCCTGGCTTACCTGCTGCCCGCCTCTTTGAGGCATATATACTATACCCTGTGGCATTACTTCTTAAATTGGGGTTCTTTGAAAAGCTTCTTAAGGAAAGTCATGAGTCCTTTCTCGTCTCCGCCTGATATGAGTTTGTCTATGGTCCCTTTTTGATCTGGATTAAACACTATAACTTCTTCGTCTCCAGTAAACTCAGCCTCCTTGACTCCGCTCTCCTCGTCGACAACGGCCTTCTTGTTTGTTTTGTGAGAGAACTCACCGCCAGTCTTAAATCTTCTTGCTGCGTCTAGAGCCGCCTCAACCTTACCCCCCTTCTTCATAGAAGCAACCAGTGGTTCAACAGCACTCAGTCCTACATCAAGAGCCATATCTCCAAAAGCCCGCTTCTTAGCCTTCTTAGCCATTCCGAACTGATCTTTTGCCGCCCTCATATCGGCTCTTGAGCCAGTCTTAAGCATCTCTGCGGCTGCAATCTCTTTCTGCTTCTGAGCCTCAAAGTTCTCCGTGTTGGCCATGTCAATCTCTGACTCCCTACCAGCTAAAGTTTGGGTAGCCTCCTGCCTGCCCTGCATGCCCGCAAGAGCGTCCTGTCTAGCCATCTGACCAAAGGCATCACCCTGCATGCTTTGAGCGAGTCTTTGATCTCCTCCGCCTACAACTGAGGCCAAGGCTTGCTCCCTAGCTTGAGAGGCAGCGTCTTCTGCCCCTCTACCCATAGCCATATCGTAGGCATCAGTCTCTCTGCTTGAGAGCTTGTACTTCTCTGGCTCAAACTCCAGCTTTCCTTCCTTTATGTTTTTAAGAGCCTCACTAGCGATATTCATGTCTCCACGAGATCTACTTCTGTCTTTGGCCGCCTGCTCCATAACGTCCTTAGCGGCACGTCTTTTCGCAATCATTCCGCGTATGCCACCCGTAAACGCTCCTGCAGCGCCTTGAGCTGATTTTCTAGTTAGTCCCATATTGTCAGTTTTTACAAAGTTAACGAAATCACATCGAAGAGTCAAGGTTAGACGGCATTGAGTCAACGCCTATGCTAAGCAAAGCCCCATTAGTCTTTGGGATTGCAGCATCTACAATCAGGTACTTATCTCTAAGCTGATCCCCATAGTAGTTAGGGTCTGAAACAATAATAACATCTCTACCGTTTATATCATCAAAAAAGTCTGTCGCAATAAACCCCTCGCTGTACTGTATGGACGCCTCGATTATGTTTTCTTTTATAGACTTAACAAAAACGACCTCTACATTAGGTAGAGAGGACATGCTTGTGATTTGATTCTCAATCCCTACAGAGATGTCTACGGACTCTCCGACATTAAAGGTGTAATCTGAGCTATTGGACAATAAGAACGTCAACGGAACAAGCTCTCCTGGGCTGCTCTGTTGAGTCAAGGTCATTGATGACAAAATGCCTACGGACTTAATGTTTGAGCTGCCACCAAGCTCACTCCTTGGGAGGTCGCTGTAAAAGGTGCCTTCTTTTTCAGTAAAACTAGTAAGGCTTGCCTTCTCATTGTCTGTCTCAAACTTCAAAGACCATTGTTCGTCACCTTCAATAAATGAAGATTTATAGGCGTGAACCGTAGCACCATTGTCATTAAATACAGACCTAAAGTGAGATACAAAGTCGTATCCATGAAATCTGTTTGGAAGGTCATTCTTGTTGTGCTCATAAAAAAATGAATCTCCATCAATTTGGTTTTTTGAAGACAAAAACGACTCGTTTACAAATGAATAATCAAGCGAATCAAATGAATAAAAAGTCTTCCAGTAGGGGTCTCCTGCCGCATTAAAGGCAACCGTGTTGTGATTAGTAGAATCTAAATTCCAGTAAGTGTCAGTAAACTGAGATAGATTTGATCCAAGATTTGTGCTCATAGAAGAACCTCTAGAAATAATAAGCTCCCTGTTTACTGGATTGTACCCTGTAACAACCTTAAATGATACAGGATCTTCAGGTGTTTTTAAAAAGTCCCTAAAGAAGCCCCTCATCTTGTTGTTAGAAATCTCCTCTATTGATTTGCCGCTTACTCTTACAACAACCCTGTTGTCGGTGTCTGCAAAATATACATCGTTGTCTACTATTGTGACCGACTCTGGATGTCCAGACGTTCCAAAGTCATTTGCATAGCCTTGATGATTTTGAAGGACATTAGAGCTAAGTGCTAAATTTTCAACACCGTCAGCGGTTGACGTGATTGACTTATTTACAAACACGTCCGAAACCTTAGAGTCTTGAATTGCAACAAGTCTGTTTCCAACCTCAGCCATGTAGTCTATCTTTCCGTATCTCTTAGGGAGGTCATAAAAGTTGGCTGAAGAGGGGAATGAAAAAATGCTAGGCCTAAATGTTTCAGAAGAGTTCTTCTCTCCAAAAATTATTGAAGCCTCGTTTCTTGTTTCTCCAGAGTCCCTGTTGACGTAATGAATCCTTCCGTAGGATTTAGATTTAGATCTGTATAGATCTGTTACAGAGTTTGACTCCATGAAAAATCCCCTAAACCTAGATTTAGACTTATCCTCTTCTGTTGTATTGTCACCTTCTATCAGGTCTATAAATTCTGATGTGGCAGCATTGTACTCTCTTGCATTCTGAGGCACCGCCCTAAAGAACACATCCCCCTTGGTTACCCTGATTTTATCTGGTAGATGGCTGAGGGCGCTCTTTATTCCACGAGCACTTGTTTCGAAGTATGGCAAAAGATCCTCATCTAGGTCTGATTTCTCTGTAACTATTTCAAATACACACCTGTTTCCCCATTTGTCAACCTGATTTAAAACAGAGGCAGCGTCAAACCCATGAGCGTTTATGTTGTTTCTTAGGACCAGGAATGAGCCTGTTCTTTTGATTTTTGCATCAAAATCGTCTTCCCCCCCAACGAGCGGGTTATCTTCCTCCGATGATATCTCTTTCGTGCCCATTACGTCAAAGACAAAAGTCCTTGGGTGATAAGCTACATTTTCGTCGTCAGAAAAACTACTGATTATCCTAACCTTGTCTCCTTCCGAGAAACGATAAAGAGTTGGCTCCAGGGTGTCCTGATCTCTTGCTCCAAAAGCCTTAGTGTAGGATATTTTGCTACCCTGCAAGTAATTCATGGAAACGTATATGGAGTCGTCCTGATTCCCATTAGATCCCTTTTCAACAAAAGCACCTCCAGAAACCATTTGAGTAAACCTTCTTGTACTAGAGGCTCCACCATAAACGATTCTCCATGATTCAGCCCATGTTGGCATAGGGTGAAAAAGCTCTATTTCAACGTCAACGCTTCCCCTTCCATTGGCTTGTCCTTCTTGAGAGTAGTTCTGAATAGAAGATCTTTCAGAATCGGAATAACCTGGAACAAATGCGCTGTCAAGGGGGAAGACAGAACTCGCTCTGCCTTTATTGTCGTAGTACACTATCCCGAAGTTGTGAACGTCGTTTGTTTTAAACGAGTAGTCAATATCTCCTGAATCCGTTATGATAGAAACAATGTTGCCCACATCTTCAAACCCCCCTGCGCTTAAGTCAGAATTCTCAAATTCATCGTCAGAGGGGAGCATAAAGGTCTTGTCTATGTTTAGATACGGAAGATTGTCTACAACACCTATCATAGTCGTGTTCCAAACACTACCCCTTCTATTTGATACAGGCAAAGAATCTCCAGTTGCCTCCCCTCCAAACTCGTCGCCTGGGTTGTAGCTCCTTACTACCTCTGAGCTATATGAAGCCTGACTTCTTCCTCCAGGACCAGCGTCCCCATCTATAACAGAGAACGAATAAGTTCCATCATCATCGAGCGCATTCTCTCTTATGTCAAGAGTCTCGAATTTTGTTAACCATGCAAATCCGTAACCTCTAAGCTCTAGAGACCCAGTGTTTTCTTGTTCTTCGGCTGTAACCTCGTATGGGTATGGAAGCCAGTGAACTGGGTGTCTGGGTCGAAACGTATAACTTCCAGAAAAGTTGTGTTTATCGTTGAGTCTTCCCTCAAGAGTCCCGTGCTGACCATTGCTGTTTTTAATGACCACATCCGCTGAAAACTCAAAATCATCCTTCCACGCTCCATACAGTGCGTCACTTCCAGAATAAACATACCACTTTCCTATGGCTGTGGGGCCATCACCACCCTGAACCCTTCCGTTGTTTAGTATTCCAAGCTGCTCCCTTGGAGTTCCGCTGTTATCCTCAAGAGTGTTAGTTACTGACGTGTCGGTGTACGTTTGATATGAAACGTAGGTGCCGTCACTTTTTTTAACTCCAAGACCATTGCTAGCGGGGTGAGCTATGTTTGAGTTTGGCACATTGTTCCCGCTTACTGTTTTTGCAACAGGCCACCTGTAAGTAAAACTTCCGTCTTCAACCCTTCCTACGCAAAAAGGCATAAGAGGAGTAGAGTAATAACTCCAGTTACTCAGTGTTTCCCATTCGTCGTTTGGATCCCAATCCACAGTGTCTGGATCAAGGTTCCCCTCCTCGTCTGCAAACCCATTGAAGTAAACCTCACCCTTTCTCCATTCAAAGGAATCTCCTTGGGTCCAGCTACCCTGAGATGGAAAAGAAATCATGTCTTTTCCGTTGCCGCTCATTTGAGCGGAAATGGTCTGAAGTCCAAGCCCCTCCTTTGGAGAAGGAATACATGTAAGTATGTTTTCAAACAAAGCACTTCTGTAGTATCCGTCTGGCTTAGATCCACTAAACAGCCCGCTATCAAAGTCTGAGCCGTTAGGAAAATCAAAGCTTTTGAGCTTAAACTTATAAAACAAGCTATCCGAGTATGGGTTAGTTCCTCCGCTGCCAAAAAGAGGATCGTCTGAAGAGCTTTGAGTGCCCTGAACTTTGGATATTTTGAGGGAGTATTTGGCTCTATTTACAATGTAGTATGCAATAGGGTGGTTCCCGAACCCCCCAAAAGTTGTGGTCCATCCTCCAAGTTCTCCGTTGGGGGATGCACCGCCTTCAGATCCTCCAATTCCACAGACCAAGTCCGCTAGATCAGAATCAGCGTCAAAGCTGTCCTTTGAGTCTAACCCAAGGTCTACAATAAGGTCCACAACGGCCTCTCCTGTTTCTAATGCTGGAGAGTCAAATACCTCTACATCATCTTCGCTTAGGTTGACAATGGACCCATCATACGACCCAGTAGATACTATTTGGTCGAATAGCGCCATAAATGAGTCTCTTGGCAGCTCTACCGTTGTTCTAAAGGCAATCCTAAAGGATATTAGTCTCGATTGAACAATAACTGGGTTGGCTGGGGAGCTACCTATTTTTGCTTGCCACGCTGAATCACCTTCGGCTCTATTTATGTGACCAACCTGGGCTATGTTGTTTAGCTTTGTCTTTGAGTTAAAGTGCCCAAAGGCATTATCTTTATCTCCTATGTATGGTACTCCAGCGCCGTTGCCAGAAAGATCATTGCTCTGAGGGGCAAAAGTGCTTAAGTGTCCAACGGCATTAGGAATGGTGCCTCCAAATTCCGAGAAAAAATTAGATGCCTGGGCGCTATTTATATTGCCCTGACTGTCCATGAATGGCCACGGGGTTCCAGCAGAGCCATTAAAATACCCGAAACCAGTAGGGTAGTAGGATTGAGATGAAAAAAAGTGAAGGTTTCGTTTTGGGCGAACATTAACCCTTATGTCATACAATCCAGCCTCCCCCGTCTCTTCTGGAAGGTTTGAGAAGTTTAAATGAAAGGTTGAGTGAACTTGCTTCCCTATGTTTGTGGTCCCTGTCTCAGGAGTCGCTCCACGAGCATATTCCCCAAGAGTCTGATCCATTCCCAACTCTATCTCGCCACCGACAAGATTTTCTCTTTTCTCGTTGAAAATGACAGTTGACCTTGATACAGGCTGAACCTGATCAAAGTTTTCCGTATAGTCTCCATACATCATTCTTTCTCCAACAACAGACTGAGTACCAGCCTTTTGAGGAACACTATCAAAGTTTTTATTTAGGGTTGCAGTTGACAACACCCCATAAGTTTTGTCGTTTCTGAACCTATACGTAAGGGTTTCCAGATCCCACTCCTCTATAGACTGATTAACTTTTAGAGATACCTCATCTATAATTTTTAAAACTCCACCATTGCCCTCCCTGAAAAGAATCCTTACTCTTATGGCTTCATTACCAATATCAGGTATGTTTATATCTGCGGCGTTCTCAAGATCAATAACAGAGACTGAGTTCACCCCTATGCCAAACAAGGCTGTAGGGTACTCCACGTCCGACAAGGGTGATATTGCACTAACAAAACCGTCATTATAAACAGCTTGATAGCAAAATTGAAATCCATTAGAACCCTTGAACCTGCTAGGGACTGGGAGGCCAGACGAAATGTCTGTTTCGGTGTCCCATGTTACAGATGGAGAAATCATAGGGACCCTTGTGCAGGCATCCATAAAGTCTTTTAAATCTTGAGATGAGGATTCATATCCAGTAGCATTCCCTGTAAACTCAGTATCTCCCTCTATAGACCTTCTTATGTTTATTCTCCTGGGCTCGTTATGACCATCGGTAAAAGCCAAAACGATGTCAACCTCTTCATCAGAGCCAACAAAAGGCGTGATGTCTTTATTCTTCTGATAAGCCATTATTTACCTAATTTGATATTCCTTTTAGACTCAGTAATTTTTCTTCTTACTGATTCCTCCTTGGTTTCTGTAGATGAAGATTCACCCCCTTCTGAGGAGTTATCTTCGTTGATGTCTATTTGGGGGTCCTCTATTTGCTCTACGTTTACTTCAATTAAAGCGGGAGCAGATACAATTCTGCCTTCTACTCCACAGCTAGATAGAGACTCAAAACAGTAGGGAACTACGTCCGAAATGTAATCGCCGCTGTCATAAGACATAAAACATGTGTCAGACTCGTAACCGCTTATGTCTGTAAAAAACTCTCCGTCTGTATCCTTTGCGCTTACCTCAAAAGTTCTGTAAGCCACCAAAACCGCTCCGTAATTCTCTATTGTGACTTCGTCTGAGATTTTTTTGTTTTCAGTTTTCTTGCTCCACATAAACGAACCGCTAACGGGGCTTTCATCAAGAACCTCGTTGTCTATTTCGGTGCTAGAGTTTATGCTAAAGTAAAATCCATTTTTGGCTCTCATCGTGCCACACGAACTCAATCTAGATGGAATGGAAAACCTAAACTTACTGGTAAGGAATGGCCCAGATGGGTCATAAACATACTGTGTTGAACTAGGAATTGTTTGAGTGTCTCCGCTTTTAAAGTCAATAACTTTTACGTATGGAGTTCCATCAAATGATGATTGGTAGATATCTGATATACAGTTAGGTAGCTCAAGAACCTGTATTGTGTTTGAGGGGATTCCATTTCCCACTAGGAAGCTCCACTGAGCAAGAGCTTCTGACTGAGATGGAAACACATCGAAGCCCTGATAGCTTTCTATTTCTGTTCCTGGGCAATAATAAATGTATACGGTTCCACTAATGTCGTCGTCGTCGTCACCTCCTCCAAAGCCTGATCCTACGTCTCCTTCATCAAATCTACCAGCGGTAAACGCTCCATCGTTGTATTGCTGAGACAAAAAGAAAGCGTTCCATTCTTCTGTTAAAGACATGTCAAGCTCTACAAGAGCTGTGGTAAATCTGTCTTTTACGTACCCTGTACTGGATATACTTGAATTTATGATGTCTATCTCAGTGTCTCCAGTTAAGAATTCAATCGTAGCTTCTTTTATCGAAACGGACCTGCCAAACAGCCTGATTTCATCTGCCTCAGATAGGTCAGAAGGCGTAGAGTAATTTGTTATGCTGTATTGATCTTCTGAAGAAAGAATTTCATCTACATACACTTCGGTTGAAATGTCGCTTTCAGAGTTAAGGGTCTGCACAAATGAGTAGCTAAGAGTCGCATCAGGCTGTTCCCAAATGCTTGCAGAAAAATGAACGTCGTCAATAGCCTGAGCAACCCACCCCCCATGTACGTTTTCCCTAATTTGACAATCAAAATCAAGTTGATAGCTTTGATTTAATAGATCGGACTTAGTCCGCCCGACAAAAAACCCAGATGACTGAAATCTCAGTTTTGCTGTATACTCACCAACCCCAATGCTTGATGCGCTAAAGCCCTCATTCTCTGCCTCTATGGACATGTCTACAGCCAAATCAAAATTCATTTTGACCGACTCATATACTACTGGTGGCTCTTCTGGCTCTGGCACATTTATGATAGCCTCTAGGTCTTCAGGAACCCTTCTTAGCCTAAGGACATCCGCCTTAACAAATCCATTTTCAGGGAATGCAAGAGAGCTATCCTTAAATACAATCCTGTATGTTTTTTTCTTGGAGCTGTATGCCGCTATAAAGTGCTCGTTATTTGAGTTGTGCACAAAGTAGTATATAACTCCTAGCTGATCGTCAGAAACGCTCCCTATGACGCTGTTTAGACCCTCAGGGAGGGTCATTGATTCATCAGAGAAAGGAACGGGAGAGTTCCCAGGAGCGGATCTAACCAATCCGTCCTGATTTTGTAAGCTACTGTCTACCTCGATATTTAGAGAGGAAAGGGTTTCTCCTGGCTTAAGAAGCAGCTTATCATCATCTCTGTTAATAGACCTTGGTGATACCTTCTTCTTCATACCTTAGTGCTCAACTTAAAGTTTTTTCTAATCACTTGGAACACGTCCTCCTTAGCAAAGGACTTCATCCTTGAATTAGCTTTTCTTCTTTCGTTGTAGTACTCCTGCCTAGCTCTTTGTTTTTCACCCTGAGGTACGCTAGACTTTCTTTCAATCAGCTTGTAGTATATGTATAGCCTCAGAGCCTCTTCAGCGAACACATGGACACTTGGGTCTTCAGACCTGGCTTCGTCAGCTATGTATTCTACAGCTACTTTTTTGTGATCCATAGAAGAGTTAAACTCTAGTCTGTTTTGATCTAAATTCACTTTGTAAAAGCCAGGTCTGTAGCCACCCCCTACTCCGTAGAGAACGCCGTGCTCTCCATTATGGATGAAGTTCCTAAAAACAAAATCGTCGTGATATGAGTCTGGATCAATAGTAGAGAGGCCACTTGAGGGCTCTTTAGTGATGTTGTTGTTTTTAGAGAACGTAATCACCTGACCTTCGTCAGAAACAAGTCCAACCTTTGTGATACTAACAAAATCGTCAGGAAGTACCGCAGTGTTGTTCTCTTTTACGTCGATAGTTTTAGACTTTATAACCTTTAACATGTCAAAGCCCATATCCCTAATGCCCCTCAAGGCGTTATTCCTGATAATAGATTCTGATGTGCCATAGATGTAGTCTTCGGCATCAATACCCATCATGAATTCCTTCACAATGTCCTTGATTGTTACAGTGTTTTGAGCCATTACGTTTTGTTATCCTCTATTGTCCCATAAGACTGAACCGTCTGATCTTTTAGATTGACCCCAATCATCTTTGAAATTTTATAAACAAGCTCATCTTCATACTGCCTTGGCAGCTCAAAGTTTACAGAAAGAGAGGAGTCAAAAACTTCAACTCTCCCAGACAGGGACTCAAAGTATTTTATCTGATAGGACGGAGAGTTTGGCGTCCTGTAATAAGACAAGTTTATTCTGCTCACACTTGTCGGAAACACAGAAATGCTTTTACCAAACAAGGCTACAGGAAACTCTTCAGTAGGAGCACTTAAAGAACTTTCTAAAATTCTGTTTGCCTGCTCCTCGTCATATATTACGTCAGCTTGAGTTGCTGGTACGGTCTTGGTAGAAACAGAAACTAAAGAATACAAATTGTCTGGATACGAAAAAACTCCGCTACTCTTTGAGAGGGAGGCCTTTTCCATAAACCGAGAAAGGTCTGATTTGTTTCTCTTCACAAAAGACAATCCGTACTCTGGGTCTAACCTGGCCCTTTTTATCTTTTTCGCATCAAGCGTTTCTAGAAAAATCTCTTTAAAAATGTCTTGTTGAGCAAGGGTCGCAAAAGAATTAAACATTTCAAACGTCACAAAGCCCTTCTGGTCCTTATTGGCCAGATTTTTTACAGACTCGTATACCCTTTGTACGCTTATCATAGCTAATGATTTGAGACAAATATACGAAAAAGGCCAGCACTGGGCTGGCCTCTCTCTCTAAGCTGTAACGCTGAGATTATGCTAGACGCTCAAGTCTCTCTTCTAGAGAGCCAAGAACGGATGATCCTTTCTCGGTCAGGCAAAACCTAGTCAATACATCAGAGGACTTTTGACCAACTGGGGTTGATACAATAAGGCCGTTTGAGTCAAACCAGTAAGCTCCGTCTTGACGCAAGTCAATGATCTGATACTCAGACGCTTGGGTAATAATGCTTCTTGCAGCAACCTGAGGCGAGTCAAAAGCCTTGATAAACTCAGAAGGCTTCTTCTTTGCAATCTTCAATAGATCATATCGGATGTCCGATGTGCTTCTGTCTATGTTTAGGCCATAGTAAATGGCGACAGGGAGAAGCTCCTGAATGTCCTTGTCTCTAACAGCGGAAATGGCTTCAACTTGACCAAATTCCTTTGCAAGGATATCCTCAGCCTTCTTGGTCTCATTGACGAGGTTGAAAGTGGTTCCCCCGTTAGACATGTTTTGAGGGTGGTTCTCTAGGAACTTACGAAGGTTTGGCTTCTCCTTGGGGACCATAAGCTTTCCGTTTCGGAAGATTACGGCCTCTTTCTTTGCGTTTTCGCTTTGCTCGTCAACCCAAATAGAGTTCTCGTTAGGACAATAGCGCATTTGGCGAACCTGATCCTTCTCTTTGTCAAATACAGTGATTCCTCTCTGCTGGATCATGAAAGCGATACCACCATTCTTTGGAATCTCCCACATGGTGTGTTCAAGCTCTACTTCCTTTCGGAGGATAGGAGCCTTCTTCTTAGCTTTTACTTGAGGCTCTGGAGCTTCTACGATAGCTTCAGATGAGGCCTTTTTGGGGCGGCCTGGGGCCCGTCTTGTTTGTTGTGACATAAAATTAAATTAAAAGAATTATTGCAAATATAATCAACTTTCTCCTGGGTCAAGAAGCTGTATTATTTCGTTAATCTTGTCTATAATCTCCGCCTGAGTTGCAGAGTCAGAAAGAGCAGATATAAGGTCCATCAGGTTATAATTGAAAGGTCTATAAGCATGTACTGAAGCGCAGTTGATGAAATCGTTTGCGCGTCCATCGCAAGTGTTACAAAAACGTAATTTCCAGCAGTAACACTGGAAGTGGTCGTCATGCTTTCAGTTTTTGCATGATTTGTAAGGCCAGTAGTTATGGCGGTAACGGCTCTAAGCGTACAGGTCACGTAACCAAATGAGGAAGTATCGTCGGCTGAAAACTCCCACAACTGTAGGTAATAGGGCAAGGATTGTGAAGATGAGTTTGCTGGCCTGTGAATCGCATCAAGTTTAATCTTACCCGTGACAGGAACCCTTGTGGCTGCGTAATACTGATTTGCTCTGGCTATACTGGTCGTGGTCGTGTCTACGGTTCCACCCCCAGAAGTCGTGATGCCCAGGAGAGTACTCCAAAAATTGTAGTTAGTTCCGTAAATCCCTCCAGCAAGAATCATGACGGAATCTTGAGAGGTGGTGTGCTGAAATCTACCAGAATAACTATTCAAGGGAAGGATCCTATCTTGATAAGCTAGATCGTAGTCAGTGGCAGAAGCTTTTACTAGTATCTGACCACCAGTACCTCCAGTAATTAAGCCCTGCCCATCAGCACCATTTGTGCCGTTTGTTCCGTTTGTCCCGTCGGCACCATCGGCACCTGCAGCTCCAGTTGGACCCGTCGGCCCTGTTGCCCCAGCGGGTCCAGTCGTAATACTAGGACTCTCTGTGGTCGTAATGCTTGTGATGCCTGTGACGTCTGTAGTATGAAACTTTCCAGGAGTCGAGGAGGCATCGTACCTCATGATATCAGCCTTCCCTGCGGTGATCTGATTTGTAATGCGGCTAACCACATCATTTGCTTTGCCGCTGGAGACGGTAAGGACAACCGATATTGTGGCATCCTTACCGCCTCTTTTGGCATCGAAGTACATAGTAACAGTAGTGTCACTCGTGTACTCAGCATGAGAAAAGGAATCCACGGGGATGACCGCAGATTCCGTAGCAGATTTTATGAAAAGAAAATTCCTTTTCACTTTAGTTATTAGTCAGATGCAGTGTTTGCGGTGCTATCCGCGAATGCTACAAATTCTCCATCAGCGTCCATCACAGCGTACCTATCAGCAGAGAGTCCATCACCAGAAGACTGGGTTTGGGGTACTCTCATAAGAGATATGGTTTCTGCAACGTCCAAGAAGAATGCTTGACCTCCAGCAAGTGTTACCTTAACTTCAGAGTTGGCTCCGACACCTCCAGCGTTTAAGCTTCCAGCAATAAGCTTGAAAACATATCCGACTGGCACGTCTCTGAGCTCAACATTTACAACGACGGCGGCATCTCCAGCGTCAGCCTTTCCGTCAGATTGAAGTGTAATAACCTGAGCTTCGATATCAGCTTTTTGTGATGCAGCCACGAGCTTACCAATAGTTTGAGCAAGCTTGACTGGGTAGATTTTATGAAATCCGTTATTCATGTTTATCAGGTTATGAAGTTAGAGCGAGGGCCCGAAAGCCCTCACTCATCACCTCAGGTTAATTATCCCTTGATAGCAACGTGCTGGTTCGCAGCGCGAGTAATCAAGTTGATTTCAGAGCGGTAGTGGAACGTAGCAGAGTCCTCACCAGTGTCACCATTGTTGTAGTGACCCAAGACGCTACCAGTTACCCAGTGCTCCATCTCTCTGTTGTAGCCATTAGAAGCCTTGTAGTTCATCTCCAAAGCTGGGGCCTTAGTACCAGTGCGAGCGTCCGTGACCTGAGTCATTGGAACCATTGCGCCTTGGAACTGAGAAGAGGCACCCAACAAAGTAGGATCGTTCAAGAGCTTCCAGTCGTGCTTGTGGAAGGTGTAGCCACCGCGAGTAAACGACTTAAAGCCAAGCTGTACAGCCAAGTCAGAGTCGTTGTTAAACGCTCCGAACTGACCAGCCAAGCCAGCAGTCACCTGCGTAGCAATACCTCCTGCCAACATGTCGTCGATAGCCAAGGACTGCTTTCTGTTCAAGTACATAGCGTACTCGGCAGGAGCGCCTTCCTTGTCCAACTCCAAGATGATGTCATCAAACTCAGCAATAGAGTCGAGAGGAGAAGCAGCAGTGTTAGAAACAACGATACCTCTGTCCTCAATAGCAGAGAAGTAACCTTCAGAGCCAGTGATGTCCTGACCAGCCAATCCAGTCTGACCGAAGAGCATCATCATCTCTCTCTTGTCCTCAAAGCGAGCGCGAGTCTCTTGCTCACCCTTCATGTACCATCTGTAGTCACCGTTGCCGATGTTCACCCAGCCGATGTTGGTAGCTTGAGATCCATTCACCTTGTAGCGCTCCTTCATAATCATGAAAGGATTCACTCTCTTGATGAGATCTGGCTCCATGTAAGCTGAAGGCTGATCGGTTCCCTGAGCGTACAGGTTACCGAGAACGATAAACTTGGAAGCGTCGCCTTCGTTGGTGAGGGTTCCTCCGTCAAGTGCAGCAATCGTGTACTTCACTGCCAAATTTTCGGTAGTAGCTGTGGAGTCTGTCAACGTAGGAGCAGAGCAGAAGAATCTCTGACCGTTAGCAGCAGACATCAAAACGTCATTCTTTCTGACGCCAGCGCCAGCTGAAATGGTGAGAAGGTTCGCGCCTGTGATTTGTCCTTCGACGATCTTGTGACGACGACCTTCTTCCCAGTACTGTACTTCATCCTGAGTTGCAGCCGCGTTTACAGCGCCAGTCAACTTCAGAAATCCAGTAATGCCCTGGTCTCCGTAGGTTTTAATCAACAAGTCTCTGTTGTCGGGCTTCGCGTAGGAGCCGACGAGTTCACCAATAGAGGTGTAAGTGTCTGGGGTAATTTTCAGTGCTGGGTTAACAGAGCCAGAAGCGAGCTTGTTGCCCGATGTTTCTGCCGCTGTACCACCAGCTGTTCTACCCGAATTCAAAGTAGCCATAGTAGTCTAGTTTATATGTTGAAAGTCATTGGACTTCCACCTCCCATCATAATTTGTTTTAGTTGATCGGGAACGGAAGCCTCATTTGGTTGTCCCGTGTTTTGGGTTGGGCTTACTGCTCCAACGTTAGCCGCTCTGTCAACCAAACCCCTCTGACCATCACCCTGTCCTTGGCGATAAGCCGCAGATACGATTTGATCAATGTTGTTTAGGACAGCTCGGTGAGAGTTAAGCATGTCGTAATCCCAGCTACCATCCTCACGGATATAAGGATCAAAATAGTTGTCAAGCTTGGAGTTGTTGTCAAATATCTCCTGAAGTTGATTTTGTTCAAGTCCAAAGGTCCACGAGTTTCCGTTGCCTAGGTCGAACTCCAACCCCTCCATAGATTCTACTTCATCAACAAGCCCACTAATAAAAGCTTCATCAACTATTGGTTCACTATCATCATCCTGCATGTCAGACACTTCTGGTTCAAGATATTCAGATCGAATTGCATCAATCTCATCTCTTGCCCGTCCAGCGTCCATCTTAAGCTGAAGATTAGCGAGTCGGACTTCGTCCTCTGAATAGAGGTCTTCATCCGTTTTGTACTTGCTGCCAACAAGTGTCATTATCTCGTCAGAACTGAGGTTAGGGTAGTCTGTCGCCATCTGAACGCGAATAGCGGTCATGTCATCCATTTCGGATGGGTTAAGCGACTGATACGCAAACCAGTCTTGTGGAGATCTGCCAGTGTCCTCAACGAATCGTTGAATGGTGGCAAGACGCTCGTCAACCTCAAGTGGTTGTGAAAAAGAATCAAGGTCTTCGACTTCTCTCCCAAGCCTTTCGCTTAAGAACGTGAGAACCGCAGCCTCTATTTCTTCATCAGAGTATTCTTCTTCCTGATTCTGTGAATCTGGTTGCTCTTCGTACACTTCTTCCTGTACGGGAGCTGCCTCAGGGTCCACGTAGCTCGACTCTTCGAACTGCTCTGGCTCTTCTTGAGGATCAGAAATAAGCGACGCAGCAGCTTCTTCAGTATTGTCAAAAAACTGAAGTCCTGAGCCTTCGCTTTGTTGCTCAGGAGCTGTCTCCTGAACTTGGTCTTGGGCATTGTCCATGCCCTCAATGGTTTCGTTTTCCATTTTATTTAAGATTTAGATTTAATTACTTGTATGCGATCACCTTAGATGAGCCTACGCTTATCTTGGTGAATCTTCCGTACACGGTCATTCCAGAAGCAACAGGAATGTCTATGTCGGCTGTGCCGATAACTTCGTATATACCAGCAGCGTGGGTGCCAGAAAGAGCACCAGATCCGTCTGACTTAAGGTGAGTGGATCCGTCTGAAGCGTTTTCCGCTAGATACTCAAATATCCCTCCACCATTAACAGTGACAGACGTACCAGAGATAACGGTAAATGAAGAGAAAAACTCCCCGTCAGATGCAGTCAACACATCACTAGACCCGTCAAGGACATAAGTGTTTCTAGGTATTTTTACTGAAGGATGTGCCATTATGCTAGGAATACTATGCAGGTTGTCGCCCCAGAGGTGACAAACTTTATTTCTGTTAGATCTGCAAAAACTACTTGGCCGCCAGTAGATGGGGTGATTTCAATGTAGTCGTTGGTTTCGTGAACGTCAGGAACTGGGTTGATGTTTCGATCAGCAACCTTAACTCTAAATGAGTACTGAACACCAGAGACGGTAAACTTCACCTCAAGGATATCTCCTTCCCTAAAGCCTATATCGTTTCTAAGCTGATCAGCACTGAGGGTGCCGCTAGTAGTTATAGTGAGAGAGGGAACCCCCTCGGACGTCGTATCTACAGTACCTGCCACAGCCGCAGTAACTGGATTGTTTTGACCTACTACCAAAAGGACAGAATCAGTAGCCACAGACGACTGACTTACAGGGAGGCCCGAGTAAGACCCAGACACTACATCTACCGAATTAGCAGCAGGAGTGCCAGAGGAAGAAGTAGAAAGGACTCCAAATCTATCGACAAGCTTAGCCCCTTCAGAAGCTGTATGCCTCTGATAAACACCCTGTCCCTTAAACTTAACAGCAGCAGATGTAGTTGTAGCAAAACCATAGGCGCCATCGGGAAGCGAAACACCGTTAGTGGTGCCAGCCTCCGATACGTCAAGGATAATAATCCTTCTTGATGTTTCTGCTGATGGGTGCATTAGGTGTATCTTATTCCAGAGCTGTCCGTACCAAACACTCCGTACTCCACAAGATCATCTGGAGTCGAAACAATAGCGTGAAAAGAAGAAGCAACGTCTATTGGAAGAAAAGCAAACTCACCGCCTCTAATCTTAAGAACGGTGTCGTTATTTGTGCTCTCGTACAACGTGACTACGTCAGAATCATTTGCCTGAAGGTTTCTTACATAAAGGTAAGCGGAACCAGTTTTATCACCGCCCTTGTATACCACCTCACCGTTAGTTCCGACAACAGTTGAAGCAACCTTAACCTTTTTAACTGATCCAGAATCAGCTGAAATGTCAGACGACAGCTCCACATTTAGAGGAGAAGACAAGACATCAAGTGACTTCAAAAACAATCTAGCTGAAACTTTTCCCATTATCCTTCGTAAATAAGCATGTATTCCAGGGTCATAGTAGTAGCTTCGCTTGGAGTGATGGTTACGTCATTTTGCCCAGACCAAGGAATAAACGCCCAATCTCCAGCATATATGTAACCAACCAATGTTCCGCCAACCTCTACCTGAAAGTACTCAGAGGCAACGTTTGATGTGTTTGCTAGGTAAAGCTTGTGAGCTTTTTTTGTGGTGCCTGTAAGAGGGGCGTATTCTGCGGCCTGGAAAAGTGTAAACTCAGATTGAGAAGCTGTAGTTTTTCTTCCTACTCCTGTGGTCTGATCAAGTCCATTAGTGTATCCAGCTTTTGAAATAGCAGAAGATCTGACCAGCGACAAGGCGTCTCCAGTGAGGTCTGAACTTGATAGCTGTACGGTTGCTGTGGTAGTCGGCATTTTGGGTGTTTTGGGTGAGTTGCTTTGTGCAAATATAACAATTATGAGATAGTCACCTCTATGTCAAGAAAGTTGATGGTTCCCGTGCCCGTAGTGTCAATATCATAGTAAACTTTTAGATCGCTGAAGTTTGTCACATTGAAAGTTTTTGTAATAAAAGACGTGACTACGCCAGTCGAAGAAACAGACACTTCAAATGCAGACTGAAGCACTCTATCGCAGTCAACACGCAAAACACAGGGTTGGGTCAAGTGGGTTTTTATTGACGCATCCACCTTTACGGTAGCCCCAGTGCTAAGACCACCTATACAAATGTAGTTCCTCTGTCCAGTTCCACGAGTATTGTCCTGGTCGCCAATAGATACTGATCCCTGTATAAGTCCGTTTGATATGGATCCGTCAAGAGTTGAATCAGGCAACTCTAATTCTGAATCGTTCCCATTTACTGAAATGTTGTTTACTTCTTGAGCTACGCCAGAACTAGCCGTAAACTTCCAAACAGAAAGCGGAGCCTGAGAAACCTTAAGCTGGCCCTTTACGTCAACAGTTGAATCTTGAGAATCAGACTTTCCGATTATTTTTATCGCCTCCGCAGATTGACCCTGGGTGTTGGCAGTGTTTGATTTCACACTAAGAGTAGTGGTTCCGCCCTCGATTTTTACTTCACTAAGGCCTTGTTTCATTTGGACCTTATTCTCCTGAACATCAAGCTTGCCTCCTGTGGCGCTGAACTGAACGGATTTTTCGGCTGCAACATCGGTCTTTAGAAGAGCCGATATGGGGCTAAGTACCTGATCAAACGTCGCCGTCTTTACGATAGAGCTGGGGTCGTCGTCATCAAGCAAGGAGTCTAGAACGACCTTGAGTCCAGCGCTAGTGCCCGCATAGCCGTTTCCTGCTTTATTCCTAATCCTTGAGAAAAGAACATTATAAAATATGTAAGCCCCTGTGTAGGAGTCTTTTAGGTGTATGTAGTCACCATCTCTCTCAGCCTCTAGAGATTCCGCATCATAAAGAGCTGGAGATCCATAAGGTAGCTTTACTGCAATCGCACCAAAGCTCTCATAAATTTTAAATAAAGAATCTAGAGGCATGTTAAATGTTTGATACTGGTGGCGTTATCCATAAAAACCTTAGCTTTTTGAGCTTCGCGTCCCAGAGGCTTTGATCAAGCTGAGAGGCGACGCCCACCCTGACATCAACGTAGTCTACATCATCACTAATAAACAACTGAAAAGTACTAGTAGTAAATCCTTCCTCTTGAGGGTCGTTCAGCATCACGGTGTATTTGTATGAGCCCTGGTCGCCAATACCCCCAATAGGGCCTGAAGGATTTGTAAGAACCATAGTGCTAACCGCCTCTTGAGCGAGGCCTGGAAAGTACGTTTGTGGATTACACACATCGTAATACAAAACATCATCCTCTATAACCTGAGCACCAGCTCCAATGTCTCCCAAAAGACTAAATGTAGGGCCATTCAAATATGTAGAGTTGGCTGCTGGGGCAAAGCCTTGGTTTTGGGAATAAATCCACCCCCTATTCGTACATCTGAAATTCTTAACAGTCCCGTTAGCAAGAACAGCCGTTCCGTCGAGGATTAAAAAAAGAGGGGTGTGACTTACGTTTGCAATAGACTCTATTGTTGCATCAACCCTAAGGATTCTGTTCGCAAGACTACTTTGAGGAGCGTAGCTAGGTCCTTGAAATCTCACGTAATCCTTTTCTGTTTCTGGAGATGGGGATCTGTTGACCGAAAAAGAAGTCCAGCCAAATAAGTTCTCTTGATTGGAAGTGTCTATGGTTATATTCGCTGGATCGATTGGCCATCTAAAAAAGGCGTGGTCATCAACATTAGCTGCTCTTCCAATAAACTGACTGTTAGCTACGGTGTCATCAGGGTAATGATAATGAATCGTATTTAAGTTCAGATATGGCTCATTTGTGTCAAAAGTAACAGAGCATGTAGACGGAGTGTTTGCCACCGTCGTGCTACCCTGCCCGAATGCAGTCAAGAAGTTTAGCAGGTCGCCCACATTGACGGATCCATCTTGATTAAGATCGTATGGATTTACACTAGCATCTGGATTTAGGCTTGTTCTAAACTGATATGAATCAACAAAATCTCCAACAATTTGACCCATGACGAAAGTCGGAGAAACAGTTTGAAACTCTCTCTTGTCTTTCCTCCAAACGAGGAAATCGTAAAGAGTGGGGTTGAGGTCAAAATGAGATTGATCTATTGGGTTGTACTTGTCAAACTGCATACAAAACTCATGAAAGTTTGATCGCAGCTGCCAGTCCCTCGCCATGTCAGAAACTGAAGAGTCAAATACAGGGTAAGGATTTCCAGCGTTATAAGTAGTAGTTTCGTCAACTCTGCTTATGGCTTGGTAGTAAGTTATAGCGGGCTCATCACTTCCATTAGGATCCTCTGCCGTAACGATGGCACCCTGAACCATTTGATTTCTAGGAGGAGCTATAGAGTTCTCTATATAGGCGGGTGCGCTAACTCCATTATTGTCAAGAACAGAAAAAGACCCCCTAAGGTGATACACACCTCTGACAGGATTGAAATCATTTAAAACGCCTATATCACTAGCCTTTGCTATGTCTAGGACTAAACCATCATCAAATGATGGTTGTACTATGTCACCCGTCTTTATTGGCATCCTCTATGGTTATGAATTCTGAACATCCAATCAGATCTTCAGCAGCCACAGAGATGTCAGAACACTTTGAGAGGTCAATGGTTTCAAGAGACACGTCAACATCAGTGTCCAAAAGCTCATCAAGTTCTTTCTGGAAGGCCTGGGTCTTCTCTTTTGCTTCTTTAGAATCTGAGTCCTTTATAGCGTTTAACTCGTTTGCTCTTTTTTCCCTCTCTTTGTAGAAATTGTCTACCACTACGATTAGACTAGAAACGTTTTTGGCGATCCCGAAGCTAACGGCCAGAGGCATTTTGTTTTTAGACAAAGAAACTAGGCTCTTGTGAGCCTGGAGGCAATTTAATACTTTCATTTAATTGTTTTTGTTACACAAATATATCAAAAAACAATTACAATGTCAAAGATTTCTCCAGCCGTCAAGTCCGCCTGTTTCAGCTCAATAACCAAGTCGCCCGTGGAGCTTGAAGGGAGGACCTCCGCTCCAAACAACTCCTGACGTATTGGGACGGCCACGGACGACGACTGTGAGTGCTTGTAAACAGAAACTGACATAACGTTCAGTGGATCAAATCCAGTAGCGCCGCTTGGGATGTCTATCGTAAGGCGTTTTGACGTGGCATTAGTGTCAGTGCAGAAAGCCCTGATATTCATTATTCTAGCCGCCCTCACCTTATTGAAGGTTTCAAATCCATTATTAGTGGTGGTGGCCAAAAGAGTGTTACCTAAAACAGATGTCTGAGTGTTTCCATCCTGAGCCATCGACTGGTTACTAGTGATTGGGCTTGCTAAACTATCTATATCATAGTCGGAGCCTGCGTTTCCAAACTCATGATAAGTAAACGCCGTCTTTGGGGTCAAGTAGTAGTGATCAAAAGGATCGTTCCCCGTAGCAGTAAAGTAAGCATCGGTAAAATCTGCAGTCTCTAGAACAGGCACGTTAGGTGTTGCTTCAGCATGAGCTACCTCAGAGTATACGGCGGTTGCGTCTGACGTAGGCGCAGTGAAATGAGATTTTCTCCAGTGGCTGTCGGCTGCGTCCCAAAAGATACCGACCTGAAGAAAGTCAGACCCAGTTGTCTGCCCATACTGAACCAAGAATCCACCCTGTGCTGATGCTGCGTTATACGTTCCAGCTGGATCCTGAGTGTTTCCGTCGTTAGACTTGATGTACTGATTGGTTACATCAAGAGAAGAAGAAGTGGTGTTGGATCCTTGAGTGAGGTTCCCCGTTACGGTGAAGTCACCTGTAAACGTTCCAGTATCAAGAGTTCCGTTTGAAGTAACCTGAAGGGGAGAAGGCCTAAACTGCCCATCGCTATCCCACATAGGGATGTTCATGTCGTCGCCATTGTCCATGTCGTAGGTGCTGCTAAGGCCCCCAGAGTCCCCCTCCCCCTTAAGCTTAAGCCTAAAGGTGTCATTTACGTCAGGCGTAATATCAGTCCTTTCGTTTGAAAGGGCAACGCTGAGACCGCCAGTATCATCAGCCCCAACTCTTACAACAGGTACAGAAAACTGGTTGGTGTCGTCGGTGACTGGTGAGGCCTCTGTGCCTGGAAGCTGAATAGCTACATTAGCCTCAAGGTCGCCCAAGTAATCCCTGAGAGGCTCCCATGATGACCCGTTGTAGACCCTAAACTCCTCAGCACCAGTATCATACCCCAAAGAAGTCATAGACCTCAGGGTAAATAGCCCGCTGGCTGCACTAAGGTAGGAGTCAAGGGACCCTGCAATCTTAAGACCCCCTCTAACCTCTTGAGTGTCCAAGAGAGGGTTTACAGCTAAATTACTGTCTGCTGTTGATTGTTCAAATCCACTACCCCCATGGGTTATTTGTCCCCCAAAAACTATATTTGCTGGTCCTGGCATTTTGTTCTTTTTTAATGTTTAGTCAGAGATCTTAATTACTGAGCCCCCCGTTGAGTTGCCCGTCTTCTGAACATAAACTCTGTACTTGTTGTTTTCGATTCTTCTGGTGAAAGATCCATACTGAGCGGATCCGTTAAGTCTTCCGTGAACGTTTATCCCAGAGGAAGCTCCGTACTCAGAAGTTACGAATGCGCCAAGCTGAGGAGTTGTGTTGCTGCCAATTTGCAAATCACCCACCGCCTCAGAGTTAGACGTGCTTCCAAATGAAATGGAGCTTCCTGAGTTTTCCGCATACATGAAGTAGAACCTCTCCCCAGCAACAGCTCCGTTGGCTACGGTGTTATCGGGCCTGATGAGGTTTGCAATAGAATCAAACGGGAAGGTCTCAAAGAGCCTTGGGAACTGCAGGGAATCCTCATCAGTAAAGACAGAAGGGGTAAGACTCGATGCGGCCACAGCATCAACCTTAAGCTCGGACAACTTGTTGGAGTTTATAGAAGACAAAGATCCGTTGGAGATGTTTGCGGAGTCTGTAAACAGATAGCTTCCGACAAAAACTGGAAGTCTAAAGTGTATGAAGGATGAGTTATAAGGGGCGGACTCTGCGCTGGAATCAAAGTCGTCGTAACCACTAGTGAAGTTATTCCAAGAAAAACTATTGTCCGTAAGCATGTTTATGCCCTCGGTTTCAGTGTAGTGGTCAAGTATTATAACCTTATACTGAACTTCAGAAGAATCAATGTCAGCAGCCGTAGCGCCTTCGTCATCAAAAGTGATGCCCGTAGCGCTAAAGTTACTTATAGCAACCACCTGGGGTGAACCAAGAGAGGCGAAAACGCCGAACGACCCATTGACCTTCTCTCTTCTATAAACCTCAAACTTATGAGTTCCTCCAGAGACGGTAGAGTCATTAGCCGAACTAACCGTAACATTAAAGGTTACTCTAGAGTCAACATTTGAAGCAACACGAAGAGAATCTGTTTCGTTTTTAGCGAAAGTGGTATTGCTGTACTTTCTTGTAACGCCAGTTACAGTGGCAAAAGGAGCTACGTAGTTGTTTCTTGTTATATTGGTTGAACCCGTTCCAGTAGCACCAGAAGTATCGGTACAAACGGCTTGAATTTCAAACCCATCGAAATCAAAGAAGTCGTCTGAAGGAGTAAAGTTTGCGTTAGAAAGGACGACGGTAGCAGTAGCCTGACTGTTGTCGATTTGGGCTTGCGCAAAAGTTCCACTGGGTATATCAGTGAAGGTCGAAGAGCCAATTTCTCTCCTTTTAAGCACGATGCTGTCTATGTCTACCCCATTGGCCTTTGGAACATTAACCGTAATGCTTGAAACAGTGAAGTCCTGCTCATTAAAAGGCACAGAGGTTGTAGAGCTTATAACAGTTGGAGACAAGCTAAATGCCTCATTCAAAGCATCCCTTATAATCTCCAAAGCAGTAGCTCCCTGAGAAGAGGCGATAACAGCATAACCAGGGTTTGCTGCCTTTTCAGTCATCCAAGCAGCGACGGGTACGATGCCAACCTGAGAACCCTGCGAACCAACAGTCTGAGTAAACGAAGGGTGATACTTACCAAAAGTCTTTCCCTCTCCGTTGAAGTCAGAATCAATGTTTACGTCTATGTCTTCTGTCTGAAGTTCAAGACTACCAACTGACTTCCATGGGGTTCCAGTTTGGCCTGGGGCAATACTGAATAAACCGTCAGTATAAGAAGAAGGTGGGCCAGCGACATCAGGAGATCCTTCTAGTATGAAAACCTCCGCAGTAGCTTTGTCAACGAGCAGCATACCCTGCTTTCTTTTGTCAGAAGCGATACCCTCTATGGCAGCAGATGTGGTACCAGAAAGAGGAAGAATATCGTCCAAGAAAGCAACACCTCTACTCTGGTTGTCCGTTAGGTCAATTACAGCATAAGAGGAGTTTGAATTCTCTATAAGGTCTCCAAATTTTATCGGCATATCAAGTTGTCTTTAGTCTTATCTTTAAGCTGGATCCCTCTTTGAGAGAGCCCTTTTGAGTGCTTTGGTGCAAATATACATCATAAGAAACTGACCCAAAGACGACAGTATAGAGCTGATTGTTGCTATCGAAAGAGAAGGATCGGTCAGAAACTCCAGCGTCAGCAGTCACCTCAGCTATAGAGTCTATTCTTAGGGCAGCAGGTATGGCTATGTAGGTGTAGTTGTCAGGAGACTCTGTAAAAGAGCTTCCCTTTAGAAATATCTCATGGCCAGAGTACTCTTCGGAGTCTGGAACATCAAAAGAAACAGAGTTGGTATATGCTTGATTTGCTAAGGAAGGGTCGGCAGTCAAAGAAGAAGGCAGGTAGGACAGATAAGCCGCCCTGCCGTAATACAACATGTCCGAATAATCATAGCCGTTAAGACCATTGAAAAATCTAATTACCTTCTTAGAGCCATGCTCCGTAACGGCTGAGTGAGAAGAACCGTTCATTTCATAATAAACCTTTCTTCCTCCAACTCCAGCCGCAGAACCAGCAGATCCTATCTGACCTCCATCGACAGAAACAGAAAGAGAGCTATTCGTCGCAGCCCATGGCCTATGCACATCAGCAAAGACGCTGCTAATCGGGAACCCTCGACCTATGGGTATTTTATATCCAGGGTTCAATCCATAAGACCAGGAAGGCAATACCTCTTTTATAGAAGCATTAGAGGGGGAGAGGATATCCCTTAGGGCCGACTCAATAGTCTCTGGACTAGAGTAAGACTCCCCAACTGCATCTCCAAGAGCTGGAGAAAAGTTAGTGACGTCAAGGTCCGAAGAAAAAACGCCCCCAGCAACAATGGTTGTAGCGTCTACGTATGTATATGTGTTTGTCTGTAAATCATATACTATAATGCTGCCGTCAGAAGGATCACCGCTAACCAACTCTCCAAGACCCACAGCACCAGAGTTGGTGTTTATTTCAATAATATCTGGAGTCTCACTTTGAACAGATATAGATCCAGGGAGAACAGAGGGGGTTATGCTTACTGCTACTCCCTCATCAATGGATACTACTATAGAATCTGGACAAGACATCAAACAGACGTTGATGAAGAAACAGTAACGTCTTCATTGAATGTTATTCTTCCTGTAAGCCAGGTTGTAACAACTGGCTCTTCTCCTTCCGAAGGAACAGTTTCTGCCTGTATGTCATAAAAGTAGGTCCCAGAAAGGATGTTGGCCATGGCTCTCCTGTCGGCAGTAAAAGAAACGTTACCGTTAGATCCATCACTTTGATCAACAGTAATAGCTCCCGTCGTATTGTTTACAACATTAGCCCCCGTGCCAAACGTAGTTACAGACGCAGTGGGATCCATATCTGTTGAAAGGATGGCTGTATTTAGTCCATCATCAAAGGCGTCCTCTCTAACCTGCATGTAAAACAAGTAATTTGCAGCTTGAACTTGCTTTGGGGTCGAGTTTGAGTTCTTGAACGTAAGGCTAAGCTTAAAGGTATCACCTCGCCTAGCCGTAATATCCAGCCTCTGTGCAACATCAAGATTTACTTTGTTCGTGGTGGCCATTGTAGTTGTGTTGTTTATGATCTAGTGATTTTAACATTGCTCATCTCCTCTGGAAGCTCACCTCTACTTCCCTGCCTTTGTGACACAAGCTTACTTTGCTCTACAGCCTGCTGCTTGACCCTATCGTCCTTCCTGTCTTCCTTAAGCACCTCTAGCTTCTCCTTGAACTCCTGCTCCTCAGTCCTGAATCCAAGAGTAGCCTGAGCCTTAATCATCTCTATCTCTTTCCGTAGAGCGTGAAGCGCCTGAGCAACCTGTATCTCTGACTGAGCCTTAGCCTGGATTTTTTGCATCTCAAACTGAGCCTCCATCTGAAGCTTCTGGGCCTCTACCTGGGCAGAAACCTGTTGTTGCTGCATAGCCATCTCTTGCTGCTGCTGAGCCATTTGCTGCTGCTCCTGCATGGCCTGTTGCTTTCTCTTCTTTCTCCTCACCATCAAAAGACGCTCGGCCTGATCAACATCCTTAAGGTCCCTAATAACCATAGCGTCCTCAAGGTCTATCTCCTTCTGACCAAGAGAGATTTGAATCATCTGCTCAAGATCCATCTTCTCCTTGTTGCCCATCTCCTTGACCACCTTGACTCCGAAGTTGTACATAGAAAGGTCTTCGAATGATGAAAGAACCTCCATGTTCTTCTTACCTATGGCGTTAGCATAGGCCTCGTAGATAGCGCTACCCTGGGGTATTATCTGCAGACACTTTACGACGTCCTCGCACACTCTCTTGTAAAGGAGCATGGATGCGTCAGTTACATCATGGATGGCGTTGTTGCTGGCCTGTATAGCCTGCTCCCTAACCCCCACCAAGGCCTCACTATTTGGAGAACTTGCATCGGTAACCTCGTTGATACCAGTAGTGTCTCTAATGAGTCTTAGGTAGTGATTGTATATACCGATAAGCTCATTTATGTTCCTGATGCTGTTTCCGATCTCTCGAATAGGGGGGTTCTGGAAGCCGCCATCGGGGTTTTTGCTTCTGTAGTAGAAAACACCAGTCTGCTCGTAGATGTCATGAAGATCAAGAGGCTCAAGCTCCCCGCCCTTGCCCAGCTGAACATTCTCTAGCCCCTCTATGTCAATGATCAAACCGTCAGGCTTGGCCTTGGCTATAGCCTGCTGAATCTTAAGGTGCGTGAGCTGAAGCATATCAGCAAAGCCTAAGCAGCTGCCAACCAGCGACTTAGGCATCATGTCTTGAAGGTTTGATGCAGACACAGAGTAAGACATTCTAGCCCTTGAGATGTCATGGGCATTCTTTGGAATGTTCTTCTTTTTCCCGTAGTTAAACAGGAAGCCACAACCTAGAACGTAGCTACCACCATACACAGTGGTGACGTCCATCTTTACGGGCTTTCTGTCAAAGACACTTCCTGGGCGCTGCTTGTAGGAGCTGCCCTTAAAGTAAAATCCAGTATTGCCAAACCTACTCTCCTTTTCTTCAAAGAAGATGCAGTCAACGGTAAGGAACTCAAACTCAAGGACATCAACGAGATAGTCGTCATACCCATAGGCCATGGTGCCAGACATCTCATTTCTTACACGGCGATTCATTCTCGATGAGTCATTACCGTACTTCCCAGCGAACTTGCTAGCAATCTTCTGATACTGATCCTCGCTGAGATCATCTCCAGCTATTCTTTTTAGCTCATGGATCGCAATCTTCTTAACGTGCCCACCATAAACAACATCAGAGAAGTTGGGGTCCTCGGTATGGCTATGGACAAAGTTCAAGGGGTCAACATAGTCAACCTTAATGCCATAGTTAGGATCGTTGCTTCTTTTGGTTACAGCCATGCCACAAGTGACAAGGTCTTGGACGCATCTGCGGAACGTGGTATCATTGAACTCGTTCCACTCCATCGTCATGTTGGTAGCAACCTGAGCCGCTATCTCTGCATCAGTCTTGATGTTGGTCCCCATAAAGATCTCTGCCTCCTCAAGGGTATCAGGTATCTCACCCACATCCCTAGTCACTATCATACCCGTCTTCTGCTGAAGCTGAGCAAGCTGAGCCTTAGCAGCAACCTCTGCCTCGACCTTCTTTTTTTCAACGTCCTTATAGGAAGAAGAAAGGGGGTCTATGGCCTCGACGTTAGGATGAGGGGACTTGGACAATATGTTATTGGCGACTATCCTCACAAACTTCGGGAGGATGGGCACTGGGGTAAAGTCAAGGTTTAGAAGCGTTCCGTCATTTCCGTTAGGATCCAGCGACGTAAGTAGTTTCTTGTAGATAGAAACATCTTGTGTGCCGTTGGCGTACTTCCTGTTTTTGTTGAATACGTCGTATCGCTTCTTGAAAACAGAACTACTGTCGTTAACGCTCCCCCATTGAGACTCAATGGCCTTGGCGTAGCTCAAACCATACTCTCTAGACTCCTTCTCCTCAGCGGGGGCCAGGGGGTTTGGAAAGCTCTTCCCGTCTTTTGGCTTATTGCTGAAATTATACATTCTGGGGGTAGGTCATCATTTGTGCAAATATAGTAAATGCGGCGGTGACGTTAGATTTCGTACCTCCTGAAGAATTTCTTATCTACAAAGTTCGAAACTTCTCTTTTCTTTTTGACTTTCTGAGCAGCCAATAGACACAACCCCGAACTTATACTTAGGTCAAACTTTGTTCTGTTATCTATCTTAAATCCAATCCAATCCTCAAGGGTTCTGTCAAAATACATGTTCCCAATAGAACCAGTGTCGTAGTTAAGACCAACATGATCATGGATGTAAGCTTCAATGGCGTGGGCGTGAGCCTGTATTATATCCTGAGAGTTAGAAGGAATGCCTTTGGTCTTGGACTTCATCCCGCTGTTAACAGCCAGCAAGTGGCGTGGACGATCCATTAAGTATCCGTCGTAACCTCTTGATTCAAAGTATCTTGCGATACCGTACTTATTGTTTTCAATTAACAAGGGGTAGCCGTAAAACACAGATGCCATAAGACAATCTTCGTAGAAGATCTTAGCTAAAGGCGGACGGGACGCATACTCAAGCACAAACATGTTCGATGGATGCTCCATGTGGAACTTGTTGTACAGGTGCAGCGCACCCTTAGACCCCCGTCCATCGACGGTGGCGTCAAGGTCGTAAGAGTCAACCCCGCCTACCCCCAGCTCTGCATTAGGTGCAACGCGCTTATTCTTATTGAACTTCTTCAGGTTTCTTAACTCATTGGGAGGCATCCAGGAAATACGGAATCTACCGTTGACATCAGGAGAGAAAACCACCTCAGTGTCCTGCTCCCCGCCCTTCCAGTGAAAGTTGCCTATGACGACAGGGTTGGGGAATAGCTCCTCGTTATGCTGTACCTGTTCGTATATTTTGCCGATATTAAAAAGGCTACCATCTATACTATCCCTAAATGCCTCATCCTCTGTAAAGGGAAACTGACGGGTTATCTCATTAAGCTCAGAAGCATCGTTCTTGAGAGCCTCTCTCTCATTTTTGAGATAGGTTCTGGCTCCTATAGTTACTTCTTCGCCGTCGAGACCGTCAACAGGTTCGGGAGGGTTCTTTACTATGGGGTTGCCATAAAGATCAAAGAATCCCTCAAGCGAGTCGTAGGCAGGGATAAATAAACGATACAGCCCAGACCTAGTCCTCCCATTCGCGTTCCTCTCTGTAGGATTCGAGTCCCTCCATAGATCCTTGTACTCTTTTCCTCCCTTGTCCATGGGGTTTACGGTGCTTCCCACCATTGCCTTTCCCACGATTTTTCGCCCTACGATCAAACACGTCCGTTGAATCCTCCAGGCGTCCCTTATGTCTGTTGGTCTTTCCCATTTTCCAGCCTCGTCTAAATAAAGTATATGGAGCTTCTCTCCATCATAAGCGTTGTTTGTTGTGTTCTTCCAGTTTATCACAGTGTTCAGGGCCTCTCCAGTCTGGGAGGTCTTGTTGTTCTTCGTGATTCTTTTACTGGGTTCTCTAAAAGCAAGCTCCATCCGAGGGTTGGTGGTACCGTCCTGAATAGGCTTGAAGAAGAAGGGGTAGTGCCTGAACATGTACACCACCTTCTTCATGAAGATGTTCTCCTGCGCGTCTTTACCAGTCTTAGACTGGATACCAAGGAGTTTGTCTTTGACCTGAGTGGCCTCATCAACCAAAACGGCGGAACAGATATTCGTATATCCACTCCGCCGACACTTGGTGTACAGCTGCCCTATGCAGCGTGGGTCCGCCTCACACGCAGCCAAATGTAAGAAAATTTCTCTTTGGAAAGAAAGGAAGCTGGGGTGACCCACATCCATCCTCGTCCACTGAAGCATCATGTAGTGGCGCCCCGTAATATATGTAGGCTCACCGTTATTATAAAACCAAAAGCCCTCACGCCTACGGCGAAACTCCTCCTCGATATACGGAGAAAACTTTTGTCGAAACTCCCGTGGCATCTCCCCCCACTCATCCATAGACTTAATCCTAGACAGCTCCTCTGGCATAGAAATCCTCTCCCACAGCTGCATGTGGTCTGGACGTCCATGTCCTGCAATTTCTTTTTTGGGAGGCTGAGCGGGAAGTGCAATGAGTAGCCCACCGAGTTCAATACTTTCACCTTTCGAACCGTTGGGGCAAATTGAGACAGCAGGGTCTTCATATCCTTCTATGTTTATTAGAACGCTCAAAAGTAAGGTTGATTGGAAAGAAACTCTAGCCAGTCTAACACAGTGACTATTCCGTCTCCGTCATAATCGTAAAGCTTGTTGTCCGTTCCGAAGGAGTTGTAAAACCCTGCTACCTCCTGCATAAAGTCGAGAAAGTCCTGCATTAGAATACCTGACCCCACCTGTTGCTTCTGAAGCTAGGGGCTCCTGTTTTAGGGTTTTTGATATCCATGTGCTTACCGCATGGACACTGTATCTGATGCTGAGCCTTGTCGTCAACAAACCTGATGGTAACACCAGTCTTATCCTCTTCGTGATCTCCGCACTCGCAAATGTAAGTAGCCATGATTATCGACCTTGTGAAGCATAAGGCTTCTTGTAGTTAACTGAACCCTTACTCTTGGATGTCTTGGTCTTTGCGTGGACACCCTTCCTGCGAATACGCTTCTTCTTGTATTCTGAAATCTGAACTTTAGCCATTCCTTTTAATTAAATTTCGTACACCCGCAGGGACTCGAACCCCGAACCGTCGCCTTAGAAGGGCGATGCTCTATCCAGTTGAGCTACAGGTGCATGTGTTACCTGCTTCTTCTTTTTTGCGGCCTGTTGTTGGCCCTGTTCTTAGATTCTGACTGAGGTGAGGTCTTATCAGACGTACCTACATGCGCTTCATCGAGACCATCACCGTTCCCGTATGTACCCTTACGGCGGTTGATTTTGTTCAGAGAAGCCCTGTACTTCTTGGCTTTTCCGCCCTTTCCGTACTTAGCATACTCTTTCTGGTAGTCTCTTTTCTTGAGCTTCATGGTACAAATATAATAAATTGTTGGGGCGGCGGGACTTGAACCCGCGACTTCCTGTGTATAAGACAGACGCTCTAACCAACTGAACTACGCCCCAGTTGATAAGCCCTTTATGCGTAGAAGGCCGTCTGACGAAAACCAACAACTCAGTCTTCTTTGTCTTCGTTCCAGGAATCCTCCCAGAACTTATAATCTGTTTTATTGTGTTGCCATACTATTTTCTTCCAATCACTTAGAGAATCTTTCAGCGAAACCTCCGCTGTAGTCTTTTGCTTGTTCAATCCCTCCACTTGTTTGTAGATCTTTAATCATTTGCTCTAGTCGCTGTCTTTCAACGATGAGTTCTTTGCAATCCGTAGCTGTCTGTTTGATCGACTGCAGCTCAGCTTTTCTGGCGCTCCCGTTGATCTCAGGATCAACTGGCTTTTTGATCTCATCAATCATATTATCTATGGCAGCTTCCATTGATGACATGAGCCTCTTGGCTGCGCTTACGGTATCAAACTTCTTCTTCGACATACATAAGGTCTTCACATCGAACCCTGTAGTAGACTACATCGTCGATAGTTATCTTGTATTGCATCTTATCTCTAAAGACAACGGTGTCTCCAGCGTACACGTCCATCTCCTTAAGCCAGGGGGCGTCAAAACCAATGGTCCCCCTAGTAGTGGACTTGTCTTCAAGAGACACAACCTCAATAAGATCAGAAGAGACTTCCTCTTCAACAAACTCAGGTTTAATAAGGGTCCAACCAGCGAGGGTATATATGTGTCCACTTTTTGAACTCTTATATCCAATGGCTTGATTGTTGATCGTGTGATCTGGGTCAAACCTAACCACGTAGTGGTTTTCGTGCCCAGTCAGCACCTGCCCTTCGTTCATGACTACCAGGTGGTGGAAGTACAGGGTGTCGCCCTCCTCTACTCCAGTGTCGTGCTTAAAAGGAGCGCATACGACTGGGCCTTCGGTAACCCTCCACTCGAACTCATTGAACTTAGAGTCGAGGTACAGCTTGGCGCCGTTGTTAAGCGTAATCTCGTCGTTAACTGGTTTCTCCAGCTCTACGACAAATAAATCAAGAGTCTTCATTGTTGTACGGGAACTTTTTGTTCAAGTACTCTTTTCTTTCCTGACATCCGCAGTCCTTGGAGTACTTCTCCACGAGCTGCTTAATGCCTGTAGCTTTGGTAAGCTTCTCTACAGTGTCGCCAAGGCCCTTGCTTTTAGACATCAGAAATTCAAATCGTATTCAATTATACATGGCATATCATCTACAGACTTCCAGAGTACCTGACCCTCATCTGTTTGGATATAAACAAAGTAACGATTTTTTCCGTAACGATGCAAGTGTTTTCCATCTAATTCTATGGTAGACACTTTGCCGTTTCCAGCCTTCATGCCCACGTAGTAAGCCATGGCATCTTTGGGGTCTCTGCCAATGACAATCTTCCTAATAAGTCCCTCCATTAGTTTAGTGAAATACCGAGGTCTCCAAGCATGCCATCCAAATCAGGGCCGCTTTGATCCTCGTATGTGTTCTTTATAAATTCATTCATAATCTCCATCTCGGTATATGACTCCAAGTTGTAGCTGAATATAGCTTTCATGGTGCTGTTGTCGTCGTCGAAAGGAGTCAATACCCCAGTGACCACAACTGAAAGCACCTTCTCTCTCATACCATACCTCTCGATCAGCATGTCCATCTTGTGATGGAGCTCCTGCATTTCAATCAAGAAGTCGTATTCCTCTGTATCTTTGTTCTCCATCATCAATTCATTTCATGCCCAAGAGTAGAGTCGGTAAAAACAAACTCTTTAGGGAGTTTTCCAAGCTTAATCAAAGGTACGTAAAAAACAACTACCTCAAGAGGCTTAGGGTTGTCAGCAGAGACTTCTGCAAGAAGAATGATATCTTCGAGAAAGAGCTCATGTTTATGCTGTGGGCTTACGACCTAGAGTTCTGGACGCTAAGGTACGCAGCAAAAGATTACGAGTACTCAGAAAAGAAGCTATCGGAACGCATTGTGTATGAGCTAGTTAACAACGGTTACATCTACAAACACTTTGACAAGCTTACACCGTCTGACACATACGAAGATCACCTCTTTAGAGAGGAAACGAAATACAACTTTAGGGTGAGATACGCCCTTACTCAAAAGGCAAGGCTTCTCGTACAGCGCTTTTACAGCGAGTTTAATTGATCGAGAGCCATCTGGCCAAGCTCTTGAGCGTTTTCAAGGCCAGAGTTGGCTTCCATCCAAGCCTCTACGGATGCTATTTGAAGTTCAATCATTAGGAAAGAAGATGACTTGTTCTGACGCCCTTAGAGCAGTAGGCGCCTTCAATAGTATATACGAATTCAAGTTCGATAGTATCTCCTTGAGATGGGTTTGTAACACCCATTGCGGTTAACGTGGTGTTGCTTGACAATAAAATAATATTACCTATAACAACTAAAAGAGTCAGCTCGAAATTAAATCTTTCTTTTTTCTTTGTGGTGACATTTCTGAACATACCGCTCAAAATAATACCAGAGGGCTGGAATGCGACCTGGGAGGAAAGAAGGCTTGTATCAGAAAGTGTGACGGCAACAGACGGAGCTATTGTATAAATGTCGTTTGAAGAGGATATAGACACGGCTGGTACGCCATAAGCCTCTATAGTATCGAGCCCCTCAGTAAAGGACTTTCCGTGGCCGTTATTTATTGATAGAGATGGCATATCAGAGTCCTTTACCAAATATCACTTCGTAGTAAGTCTTTCCCTCATCATCACGACAAGCCTTGAGACAGCGACCACGATTAACGCCATCATGAACATAAGAGACGTGAACCCAATCAGGATTGTCTTCATCACCAAACTCCCAAATGAGCTGATCAAACGTAAGGTTATTGAGTATATACTGGAAGATTTCAGCATTCGTACACTTTCCGTATACGTCTGCATCAAGGTCCAATGCTCTTCCCTCCACATGCTGACTACGAGTTGAGCCCCCGATCGCAACATTGAGCTCAGCCGAACGATACCCGCTCGAAACGAATATAGGGCACTTGAAAGCACTCCTAAGAGGTTGAAATACGTGTTCTGCAACCGCCTTGAGATTTCCTTGTACCCAATCATCTGGAGTGTTATCTATATTAAGGCGCTTAGCCGTGATGCTTTTGGTCACCTCGGCGAGTGACAGATTTTTTGATAGCTTCATTCTTAAGCCTTATTTTTTCATTTTCTACAACAGGGTCCTTTCGCTTGCGCTTGGGATTGAAGTAGAATTTTTTCACTTAGTACCAGTAAGCTTCCTATACTGATCAACAAGAGGCTTAGCAGCAGGTGTACCCTTGGCCTTCTTAATCTTGGCCTCTAGGCCTTTCTTCATTGCCTCTTTTCTAGGGTCATACTTACCGCCCTTCTCCATGTAGCCCATCTTGTTACGGACGGCTGTAGGTAGCTTCTTCAGCCCCTTCTGGTCTGCAGTTGCTTTCTTGAGTTTCATGAGTAGCGATCTCTCTTCTTATCAAGATTTGCTTTTCTCTTCTCCATTTTATCCTGCTGCTTTCCGTATCGCTTTACAATTCTTGCAGCTCTCTTCTTACCGATAGCTTTTGTCGTCTCCCTGTCATAGGAGGTAGCGCCTCTTTTCTTATTTTTTCTATCAGAGAAACCGATCTTCTTCTTTGTGATCGTGCCTTCACCAGCATCCACCTCTTTTGTGCGCATGCGCTTGTAAGTGTTGCTATCGCCCTTGCCGCTCATCTTAGTCTTCATAGCAACTTTTCTGGTATCCGTAGACGGCCTCAAGGTTCGCTCATTGTTTGAGTAACCTGGGAGCATGTCTCTTCTATCCAGGGTCTCAATAGTCTTGGACCTACGCTTTGTGCTCTTGTTAGACATCTTGTAATTTTCAGCCCGACTCTTTCTGCCGCCATCTCTGAAAGACTCAGCTTTTTCTGCCTTCTTTCGCTTGATAGCGTCAGTGACCTTCTTCTCAAGTCGGTTCTTAACGGCGCCTGCCTTGTTGTTGGCTTTTCTAATAGCAGCCTTAACCTTCTTCAAGGGACCTTTGCGGCCACCGTCTTCGTATTTACCTCCGTTTTTCATTCTACCTTTTGTTGCAAATTTATCCATGGCGGAAGACCTTCTGTCTTTCCTCTCCAGGGCACTCATTGATTTCTTATATATATCCTGTGAAGATTCTTTCTCCTTGGACTCTCCAGAAGATTGTTGTTCTTGTTCTTTGGAGCGAGCCTCCATGTTCTTCTTCATCTCCCCAACCTTATCCTTGAAGTTGGTTCTGCGCTCATCGCGCTTAAGAAGCCTGTCCGTCTTGCTCTGTTGCTTAAGCTTATTCTTAGAAGCCTTTAGGTTCTCCTTGGAACCAACATTGTTGAAGCCTTTGGTCATCAACTGCTTGGGGCCTCCTGCAGCCTTTGCAGCTTTAGCTCCCTTAGCAGCAGATCCTGCAGCCTTCATAGACTTAGCAGCCTTAAGTGCCTTAGCAGCTTTAAGTGCTTTTGCGGCTTTAAGTGCTTTTGCGGCTCCGAGTACTAGTGGTAATGGCATGGGGCAAATATAACACTAATCAAATTAGTACTTCGTCTTCCTTAGCTTCATAAAACCACCCTTGGCATAAAGGCCTGCAGCACTAGCAGCCGTCTTGATCAAACCCGACTTTATAAACCCAGTACCCCTCTGATCGAGTATACCATCAACCAAAGATCTAGTGTCAAGGTCGTAGTTGTCTCTCAACCCCTGCACAGTATCCTTTATCTCCCCAAGATTACCCATAGCATTTTTGATGCCACCAGAAACATCTCCTTTGTCTTCAGGAGCCATCCTCTGAACCAAGTCAAGAAGGCCTTTCATCTCATCATCGGACATACCCTTGAGCTTGTCAAAATTAAGCCCAGGGAGATCTGTCAAACCCTTCAACTCCCGACCCGACATCTTCTGTGCCCGCTCAAGGAACTCAGATCTAGCGTCTGCACCCTTCTTGGCAGGGTCGCCTGGGCTGTTCAATGCCCCTCCAGCTTCGTACTTACGTAGTTTCATGCTTATATACAACTATTCTCGCGCCATAAAAGAAAAGGACTCCTCTGTGTACACACAAAAATCATTTTTGGATGCTTAATCACGTCTGAATCGCTTAGATGCCGTAAAGGTATAAAGGAAAATCTTAAAAGTCAATAGTGAACGAACGGTTTAAGCAAGGACTCATAATACACTACTAATCAAAGGGTTAGGTAGCAGCCACATAGGTTTTGTTTGTAAGTCATGAATACCGATTAGAGCGAATTTTCGCCTCTGAAGGCAATGATCCGAAAAAATGCGGTAGAAATGTATAGGGTGGGGATTATATATATACACAGGCGAGGACCACTGAATCCGAAACGGATTCAAAATAGCCTCAAACCCTCCCTTTAGGGAGGTTTTGGCATACTTTTCAGCTTTCTGCCAACTGACTGTAAGTCAGTTCTTTGCACCTTCTTACATGAAGCTTCGCTTTCAGCGGGAGAATCGAGGCAGCAGCTCCGAAACACCGAACAATCCCAACCCTATTCTACGAATAGACTGATTACCACCCCTTTAGGGGGTGATACAGAACCGATTTTGGGACTGGCTCAACACTTCGTGTTGGGCATAGGAAACCGAAACTCAAAACCGATTGGCAGAGCGGTGTGTAACGCCGTAGTGTACGTAGTCAACTTGTTGACTTCCTGTGACTACCGAGGTTTGGCTTCAACCATTACTCTACCTTGTAGAGGAATGAAGTTGGGAAGATATAGAGTTGTAGTATAAGAGAGAAGAAGTCTTATGACTTCTCTCTTATACTACTAACTCCTAAAGGGTTTGAGAAGTCGTCCTTTAGGAAGTCAAACTTCATTTAATTCATTTCCAATGAATAACTTCAATTTCTCCGACTGCCGTAAGGCAGTAAACCAAGCTTCTTTCCGTCCAACAAAGAGCCGAAAGGCTCTTGCTTCAAAGCTTCTTGCAGAAGCTTTAGAGTTCGTCGCCAACCTCGAAGAGGTTGCTGACAAGCCTTCGAAGAAGGCTAAGAAGACTCGACGTAAGTCGAGGAAGAAAGCAACTCCAACCCAGAGGGTTGCTGACAGTCAAGAAAAAGCCTTTCATGGAAAGGCTGACAGTCCAGTCAAGCCTTCGAAGAAGGCTAAGACAGCTTCCGTTAAGGAAGCTAAAGCATCTCTGAAAGAGATGGATGAGAAGAAAGCCGTCAAGAAGACAGCGAAGCTGAAGGCCAAGCAAGTGGCTTCAGGGGTCAACGAAGTTGACAGAGTAGCTTCCTTGGAAGCTAAAATCGAGGCTCTCACCGCAGTGCTCGCTGTGCACATGGAGTCTACGACTCTGGCTTCTCCTTCTAACGAAGTTAGCCTTGACGAAGTTCCTTTCACCCTTTAATCCATCGAAGATGATTAACTTAATCCTTTCCTTTGCACTGGCATGCGCTGTCTTGTACTTTGAGTACAAGCTGTTGCTCCGCTACCTCTGACCCTTTAGAGAGTTACGTGTATATACTCTCTGAACAGAGTGAAGAGAGTATATACACTTAACCTCTCAATAACAAACTTCAATTAAACCCTTTCCTTATGGACAAGAACCTACGCCGTCAGCTGATTGCTGACCTCCTGACATCCTCTATGGACTTCGAACTTGTGACCTGCACTGATGTGTGGGACGAGCTGACCTGCGATGAGCAGATGACCTTGGAAGACTTGATTGACTGCTGAAAGCAGTACAGGTACTCTGATGAGCCTTGTATAGGCGAAACACCCCCTTGGGGTGTCAGTATCAAACTTCAATTCATCTACGATGACAAAACTTCAAGAACTATATTTCACCCTGCAAGGGTGGGACGGGTTCAGCGTCAAACACGACCTGAACGAGTACGGAGGCGGAGGCTACG
>Ga0315330_10000040_pt1 | contig 59869 bp, 78 predicted proteins | sample M140m34915metaG_FD_203453 | JGI IMG/M metagenome (GOLD analysis project Ga0315330, IMG submission 203453) | Ammonia-oxidizing marine archaeal communities from Monterey Bay, California, United States - M1 40m 34915 | ecosystem: Environmental > Aquatic > Marine > Intertidal zone | place: USA...
GAAACTGTATTTCCTGAACCAACTACAGCAGAAGCAAGTCCACTAATGTTATTTGATCGTCCTGCAGTAATTGAGTAGTTTGCATCAACTGTGTTGTTATCACCAAACGCCGCAACCGAAGATCCCTCTATAGTAAGTGATGAACCCCAACCAATCGAATGGTCAGCATTTAAATCGCTGTCTTGTCCTCCTAATAATGCAAAGTCTTCTGAAATACTATTTCCTGATCCAAACACATTTGACGGACCCCCATTTAGTACGTTGTTTGCGGTGTCATTGAAATTCAATGATGTTCCTCCTGGAATCGGGCTTATAACTATTGGAGCGTCTCCTATCTCTCTAGTTCCTGTCCATAGTGTAATATTACCTGGTGTTCCTTGTCCTGTTATAACAGGGCTGTTATCTATCTTAGCCCAAAATACATTTCCTGCATCATCTTCTGAAATAATTGCCCAATCTTGTGGCTCCCAATCTGTTAATCCACCTAAGTCTGTATTTCCTGCAACTGATACAACCCAATACTTTCCTGTGTTACCTGGAATAAGTGGGATTGCTTGCAAATCAGGAGTGTTAGTATCTGCGTTCCATGTTCCTTGAAACTCAAGGCCTGAACCCTGGAAGTTTTGCCAAGTAACATTTCCATTGTTATCCGAAACTAATACTTGTTCAGTATTACCAACTTGTGTGTTAGCATCATAAACAGGGCCTGTAAGTCTAATCTGTCCGTTTAGCTCTGTTCTTCCATTAACTGTTAAATCACTCGATAAGCTTGCGTTTACAGCAGATATATCTTGAGATACAATTAAACTACCAACTCCGTTTCCATCATTGATATAAACTGTAGTTCCGCCAACAGCCGTTGGGTCTGTTCCGTCAGTAGCAGTATCTTGATATATTAAAGAGTTAACAAGTTTTACCGATTCTACTCCCGAAGTTGAACCTGTAAAAACGGGGAGCCTATAAGACACCCCGTCAAACGCTTGATCAATTACAAAGTCAGCAATACCTTGTATTGTAAAAGTTTTAGTCTGCTTATCAATTGGGGATGAGTTCGCAGCCGTTCCTATTAAATAATCCGCTCCTTCAATTGGAGATTGATTCGGATATGATAAAGTATTGCTAATTTTTGCCATGTTATTCTTTTTCTTTTATTTCCCCTGTTTGTAAATTAATCACAGAGTTATCTCCGTATTTTTTAAGAAGATCTTCTTCTAATTTAGCGAACTCTCCTCTAATTACTTCAACCTTCCCGATGATAAAAGATTTTTGAATCTCTAAATCACCTAATTGTGTTTTTGCATTTACAAAATCAGAGTTTAATTGTTGTAATTTTTCTAACTCTTTTTCTTCTACTTTTTTCATTATTTTATATTTAAGTTAATATTGCAAAGGTAATCAATTATTCTTTAATTTTTTTTCGCTATTATTTGTGCTTATTGTTGCCCATTACCTTCTCAATCCCTCGAGAACCGAAGTATGCTCCAACAATAAGTGAAAGCACTCCTGCCACACTATCTAATTCATAGTCTAAATACCATCCAATAATATAAGCTACTGAAAAAAATACTAACGTAAGGGGTCTTACATTTTGAGACAACCATGATGTACTTGTCATGTCTGCGGTCCACCTTTTGCTAACCTCTTGCATTTCAATCATATCCATCTCTAAAAGCTTCATTGCCGTTTCCTTGTCTTGTGGTGGAATGTCTGGATCTTGATCAATTAAATTTTTAACCACGCCTAAAAGTCCTTTATCAGGCATCACATCTCCTATGGAATCAAGTAGACCTGATTTCCCTAACAAAAATTTTCCAACCTTCGTATCCTTGAATTTTTTTCTGTCTTTACTCATATATTGCAATATTCATTGTATGCATCAAAACAAGGGCAAGCTTTTGCTGAAAACTCATTATGTCCATGAATTGTAGCATTGGGATGCAGCTTCTTTAATACACGCAAAAGTTCTAATAATGTGGCTATTTGTTCAGGAGTTCTAGTATCTTTCGCTGTTTTAGAAACAGAATCAAGACCCCCGATATAACAAATTCCGATTGAGCCCTTGTTGTAATTTTTTACATGAGCTCCTGTTTCAGTTATCGGTCTTCCGTATTCGATTATTCCGTCTAATCCTATAACGTAATGATATCCTATCCCTTTCCACCCTCTGGCTTTATGCCACTCGTCTATTGTTTCTGCTGATATATCTTGACCTTCTTTAGTTGCAGAACAATGAATTATGATTTTATTTATTTCTCTCATAATTTATATTCCTATTTTCAACGATAACTATTAATATGATCTTGAATCTCCTTTAAGGTAACTGTGGGCTCAAACATAATATTACCCTCCCAAGTAATTAGGGGCTCATCATTTTTTTTAATAATAATAAAAGGAACTTTAGCAAACTTTTTCTTGACGCTACTATTTTGATCTTCTAGATACGCCCATTCTATATTGCAGCTGTGAAGTTTATTAATATTGACTGCATTTTGTTTATTCCACTTTGCATTAATCTGAAGTACTGTTACTGAGTATGCTGAATCATTTGAGAGGTTTTCAATGGGTTTAGTTGGAGAAGCTAATATAACTCCAACAAAAAGCACCAATAATAGAAAGGTCGTTCTCATTTTAATTTATTTCATACAATCTTTCTTCAAGTAATTTTAGTGTTTCTTTTACTTCTGAAATATCTTCTTTAATGACATCAACATCTTTTTGTGTCATCATTATAGTTTGACGAACAATCTCGTCTTTATATTGATATTCTTGTTGCGTAATAATGGGCTCAGGTTTTTCCATAGCTAAAGCTATTTCTGATTTTAAACTAAAATAGGTCGTTGCTAAACTAACAGTAAATCCAATAATAAGACCTATTGTTTTTGCGTCAAGCGTAAACTTTGTATTTTCACTAATCTCTGTCGCCATTACATTCAACTATTTCATATATCACCTCGATGTCTCCAAGTGTCGTTGTTGTTTCAAAATATTCTACCATAGTGCTACTATCTCTCCTGCTGTTGTTCCTGTTGCATAAACTTGAATAACCTGAACAGGAAAAAATTGACCTGCATATACCCCTGTGAATATAACATCGTCTCCACCGATTGTTTTGACTCTTAAATTTCCAGGTGTTCCAATATACAGAACACAACCATTATTGGTTCCTCCTGTTATTGCAGGTATCTCATCAGTATCACTTGGAGTGACTAGTAGGGCTCTACGGCCTTGTAATTTTTGATACGCCATTTTTATTATTTATTATAAGGAAACTTGCGATTCAAAGAGTCTCTTCGCTCTTGACAGCCACAAGGTTTACCTGTTACTTTTTCATATACTTTTGCAACCTTATCAGCTCCAACTAATTTAGCAGCTTTGTGCACAGTATCTCCTAATCCTTTAGATTTCATTTATCTTTACATTTACACAGCTTGTTTGGACATGAATCCACCCTTACTGTTAATTTAATCAACAACGCATTCCACTTGCATAAAACTTTATTCCACAAGCCTGATATCCATTGTCCTAATTTAATTAATGCTTTACCCATTTATTTTTTCTTTTTCATTGAACAGCCAAAATTTTTAGCGTAGTTAGCTTGCTTTACTATTGTCTCAGAATATTTCTTTGGACTTTTCATAACTGCTGAAGCCGCACTACAAGCATCCTGGAATCCGTTTTTCTTAGCCCAACGAGTGAACTTACCTTGATTCTTTTCTTTGATTGCAGGAAATGCTTTTTTCTTTGCCATTCTTATTTTTTAATAAGTTTTCCTAAATGTGATTTTACACTACTTGGGTAATGTTTTTCATAGTGCATTGAGTGATCACCACCATACGCATGTCCATAATCTTTTTTAGACATTGCTTTTGATTCATCTCTACGATCTTTTAAAGACTGAGAGTGCTTGCCTTTATGCTTGTTTCCAAGAGACTCATCTAGTCTGTCATTATAACCTTGTGCCATAACTTTTTTTTTAAATTATTAATTCTACAAATATACTAATATTTTCCACGCCTATTTTTAGGACTTGACTTCGTAGAACCACCCTTTCCTGCCCATAAATTTTTGCAAGCCCAATAACGAGCTGTTAGCTTTGATTTTGCTGTTCCACACTTATGACGGGCCTTGAAGCTCTTTCTTGCAGCTGATGAATAATTATGTCCATATCCTTTTGCTCCAAAGTGAATAAGCTTTTCTTTTCCTCCTTCGCAGGCTTTGACCATACGTTTTTTACCCGCTCTGTCAGAAGGACGAGGCTTGTTACAAGGCATATTTTTTTTATTCGCCATATCATTATCTCTTTGTAAATCTTTTAGTCACTCTTCCCGCTTTTGTATTTGATACTACTGTCTTCCCTTTGGCCCCTGCTCTTTTCTTTTTACGAGCTGTTTTAGCTCGCTCAGCCTTACTCATTGATCTAGCTTTAGCTAATGGCAGACAACGATCAGGGTTCTTTTTGTCTTTGCTTGTTCCACAAGCTCCCTTGATTGATCCATCCGTACCAATCCTTACCCATTTTTCATCTCGCCATTTTTTAAGCTCGCCCATATTGCTTTTTAGCTTTTGGCTTAGGTTTGCTTACTTTCTTTTTTTTCTTTTTTGCGTATGCCATGATTAATTTTTCCTAAGTTTTCCAAAAATTTTTGCTGCCATTTTTATAGCTCCCTTGACTCCACCTCCACCAACGGGTATAGATCCTCCAAGTCTTGTGCTTTTTGGAGTTATTCCTAATTCAGAAATAGGTCTTTTTTCTCCTTTTGGCCGTGGTGTTTGAGTTTCCATGTAAGGACCTGGGTTATTTTTAATACTACCCCTATTCATTTTTGCAAACTCAACTGCTTGTGCTTTTCCTACTGCATTGTATGGAAAAGATTTTTTCATTTTCTTGCCCGATGTTGGGCAACTATAATTTACTGTTGGCATAACTTATTTCTTTTTTTTAACTTTATTTCTAGATGTATAACTTCCGTCATTATAATATGAATTGTTAGATTCTCCTTGGCCCTGTCCGTATGCTTGTAGTTTCATGGTATGATGTCCTTTTACTGCGCTACGATTCGTTCCGCTTGTAGTAATAACAGTATCCTTCTCTTTATTAAAATTAGGAAACCTTCTTTTAGACTCTTCTACATATTTCTTCATGCACTTTCTTAAAGCTGAATTTTTCAAACCTTTACAACTCATAATTATTTTTTATTTTTTGAGATAAATTTAGCTTTTGGATCTGCAGCTGTAACTTCAGGATTGTTATCAATTCCATGAATTACACTTTGCATCCCTAAACTTGCTTTTCCGTTTTGACCTCTGGGTCGATTACCTTTAGCTAGTTTACTCATTACTTTTTCTTTTTAGCGCCCTTAGCGTAATTAGGGTCTTTACAATATTTACTCGCTGCCATATTCGCATACGCTGACGGATATGTATCAAAGGTTCTTTTTGCCCAAGCTATTCCTGCTGAGCAAATCTTATTTCCTTTTCGTTTTTTAGCTTTACTCATTATACAGGCTGTATTACAATTACCATTTCCATTTCTCCATCTGAAGAAGCTATGCCTCCTGTTTCAACTCCTGATACATTAATAATGTCTCCTGCAGATAATGAAAATTCAGTTGAGCTTGTTTTAAATGGATACAATCCGCTGTCTGCACTTGTAAGTAAAAGACCTACAAAGTCTCCAACCAAAGTATAATTACCTGCTACATTAGTATTGCCTGCTGTGTCAGACATTTTGTAAAGCTTTACTTGCCACTCAGCTGAACCATTTATGTTTGGGGTATCGTCAGATATCCACTTCATAGAAGCGCCTACTATTTTACAATCAAAAGGAATAGTTAAAACTGATGAGTGATCGGCCGAAGGTACTGCTCGTGCTGAAAACTCTAGTGTGTCACCAAATATTCCTGCAGGACTTCCTGCGTCTGTAAAAAGGTTTTGAAAGATTCCTGCTACCATAGATTTTGGCGATACGATTAAATCAGCAGGATCTATTTGTATATTATCCAATCCTTCATATCCAACTAACGCATCAATGTTTGCGGGATTTGTTCTTACATCAAATTGTGAAAATTTTTTATTTGCCATTTTTAATTATTTATTTATTTATGTGCAGAGTTCAGGAATCATTCTGCTGTCTTCTACTACTAACTCTAGTTCACAAAACTCATCAAGCTCTGTAATTATAAAGCACAACTCAGGAATGTCTTCATTCCTTTTTTGTGGAAATGGAGTTCCATTTCCTATTCCTGCTGCTAGTCCGCTCATATTTTTTTATTTACCTCCCGTGTTTCCTTTGTTCTTTCTTCCTTTACCTTTATATCCTCGAGCTCTTTTGTCTCCAGGTGTGTTACTTTTGCTTCCTCTGTTTTTCTTTTCAGATTCTAAAACGTAACGGCCACCTCTTTTTCTTGAAACATCAAGTCCGTCATAGTTTCCATAAGTACCCTTTTTTCGGTTTTCACGGTTATCTCTAACTCGTTGTCTTATGGATGATTTCTTTTTATTATACTTCGATTGATAAGCTTGTCTCTTTTTTCGAGCCGCTTTGTTTTTGCGATAGTATTTTGCCGTTCTACTCAGGCCCATAATAAAAAAGTTATCTTTGCAAAGATACAAATTTAATCTAATGGAATTTTCACCTAAGAATGACTACCTCAAGTATTGGAAAGTAGTAAGGCAATGGGCTCGATCACACTATAAGCTGTCTTTGGCTGAAATAGAAATGCTATTGTTTTTATACAGCGAAGGACCTTTTAATAGAGGTCAATTTGAGGAATACAACGAAATATTATCTTGGGATAAAAAAAGATTTCACAATCTTCTTGCTAATGGATGGATCATTAAATGGCGTGAACGCAAAGGGCGTGAGGCTACATTGTATAGCTTGTCTTTTAATGGGAAGCGCGTATGCGCTTCAATTTATAAAAAATTGAACAAGGAAGAAATGGTGTCCGAGCACAGGAGAAAGAATCCTATATTCAGCTCAACAGCCAAGTATAGTGAAAAGGTCTATAGAAAGATAATTAAAAAGATGAATAAGGAAATGAAACTATAGTACTATTACTATGTCTCTTTCAAAAATTATTGTAACTACTTCTTCATTCAGCATCATCTTGTGTCCTGAGTTCTTGTCGTAGTATATTGTATCTCCTTCCTTTACCACATCAACATCAGTACCTGGAATAACTACCAATCCTTTTTTGTATCTTAGTTGGTTGCTATCGTCTGAAGTGAGCAATATTCCTGAATCAGTTTTGTGTTGTTCTTTAATTTCAGTTATTACAATATATTTCCCTACTGCCTTCATGCAATTTTAGTTTCCTTGATTTCTTGCTTGTAAACACTATATCCGTTTTTCTTCAAAAGCTTTATAGCTTCAGCTATTTTATTTTCTTGATCTCGAAAGTGAGCGAATATTTGATTTTCAAATGGGTGATGATTATGTTTCATAATATTATATTTTTATTTAGTATTAGGTGTTTTGAAATTTAATTTCTCTTAATATTTCTTTTGTTAATCTTTTAGCGTCATTTTCAACTTTACTCCAATATTCATTGTCACTAAATGGAGACTTCCATTCTTCAACCATTGTGGCATCGTGTTTTAAAAAATTACTAATTCTTTGCTCTAAAGCTCCTTCGTGTATTCCGTGAAAATCTTTTATGTTCATAATATTATGTTTTTATTTAAAATTAGTGGTGATTGATCATGCTTAGTTGTAACGAAATAAACTGAATCATTTTCCATTACAAATATTTGTTTTGCGTTTTTAAACATCCGTGGATACTTTTCCAACGCATATTCTTTTACTTTATTGTATTGCTCGTCAGTCATTTTTACGTTTCATTGTTACGATGGCATTGGTAGTTAGTATCGTTGTTGCGACACTCACGGCATTTTTAAGTGCGTTCTTTGTTACTTTAGCAGGATCTATGATTCCAAGTTTATACATATCTCCGTATTTTTTATTCTTCACATCATATCCGTAGTTAGCTGTTGGTGGATCTGAGCAATCACAAACTTTATCTCTAACTTCCTTAATGTCTTCGCCTGCGTTTTTCAATATTTGTTCTAGTGGTGCACATAATGCTCCATACAATATATCTCCTGCCCAACCGTCTTCTATTTTTTCAGCACAACGTAACAAAGCAATCCCTCCTCCAGGGAGTATCCCTTCTTCAACGGCTGAACGCACAGCACATACCGCATCCTCGATGCGGTCAAATTTTTCTTTTTGCTCAATATCTGAGTTACCTCCCACATATATCACTCCGACTCCACCTGAAAGTAAAGCTATACGCTCACTCACAAAGTCTCTGTCCTTTTTCAGCTTCTGATTATCTCTTTGAGTCTTGAGTTCTTCAATACGTTCTTGTATCTCGGAGCTTTTCTCCGCATCCTTCACAATTACTGAGGTGTCTTTGCCGACAATAACTTTGTCTGCGTGTCCTAAATCTTTCATTGTTAGCATACCTAAGTTATCTCCCTGCGATTCGCTAAAGTATTTAGCTCCTGTCGCCAAGGAAATATCCGATAGTAGTTCGTTAGTCTTATATCCAAACGATGGTGGAATAATATTACATAGTTTCAAATTATTCTGCACAACATTCGCAGCAAGTGTGTTTGTTACGTTTTGTGCGCAGTTCCCTATGATCAAAAGTTTTTTGTTTTGGTTGATGATCGGCTTTAGTATGGTTTCAATTTGCAGAATGTTTGTTATCTCCATGTCTGTAATCAAAATCTGCACATCATCTAAAATACATTCATCGTTTCTGTGGTTGTTGATAAAGAGCTTTGAAGTATATCCTCTATCAATCTTGATTCCTTTGGTAATGTCGTAGTAAGTTTCTTCAGTCTTGCTATTCTCCACAGTTAAAACTCCGTCTTTACCTAATTCCTTATAAGCTTCTGCTATCATCTTGCCAAGATCAGGATCATTGTTTGCTGAAATCGTAGCAACATCCCGAAGTGTCTTGCCTGTAACTTTCTTTGATGACTTAGTTAGCTTATCAATCACATCTTCAGTAATTTTATTTATGTCACGAACAAGTTGTGTTTTGTTTACATTCTCCTCACGCTTGAATAGTTGTAAACCTTCACGAACAATCGCTTCAGTAAGTACAATTGCCGTGGTTGTTCCGTCACCTGCTGAGGTAGCTGTTCTATCCGCAGCTTCCTTCATCATACGCACAGCCAGATTCTCGACTGAGTCTTCTAAGTCTATTGATTTTGCAACCGTTACACCGTCTTTAGTAATCGTGATGCCGTGTGTGTGGTTTTGTGATTCGATTAGAACAGTTTGTCCTAATGGGCCTAGTGTACTCTTAACAGCTTTGGCTATTTGTGTAATGCCGTTAAGCAACCTTTCTCTTCCTTCCTCGTCAAAAGATAGTTTCTTCGGATTCATATTGATTTAATTTGATTATATGCAAATATACAAATAAAATAACATATGTCGCATGTCGATTTTTTTCGCTCCTATACTCTCTTATAGTAATTACTATTTTTTATTTTATTTTTTTTATAAAATTATATATAAAACCGACATAATCGACATAGAATTGAAAATCAGTAAGTTAGCTAAAAATATCTTGACATAAAACCGACATAGCTTGACATAAATTTCCAAAACCGACATAAAAAAACGGGATTAATTAGATTAACCCCGCTTTTCAGAAACACAATTTAACTACTGGGAAGAAAGTTAACTGTAAATACTTTTGAAATCTTTTCTCATCTCAGCAAGCTCAATCCCTTCAGCCATCATGCTAATTTTCTTAGCACGATCTTTAGATTTTTTAAAACTTGCTAGTTTTTTAATTCCCATTTCATAATACTGACCATGACCGTCTAACTCATGTCTGTTACGGCTTGCCATGTATTCCCTCATTATCGGTTTACTACTATGCATTGTCTTGCCATTTTAAGTTTAAACTTATAATCCCTAAATAAATTACTAATTCATTATAAGGATAATTCATTGTTGCTCCGTAGTAGCTCCATCCTAGTGCGAACCCTATCGAGAGTCTTTCTTGTATTTCTAATTTAACTTCTTCCATGTAGCAAATATACGAAAAGTTTTTGAATTATCAGATACATAGAGTATTTGGGTAATATATACATCTCACGCTGTGTCACGCCCAGGCAAAGTAACTATTTTTTTGATAGGGGGGGTTGATTTTTTTCTGCTTTGCTCCTATTTTTTTAGCTTTTTACCACACCCCCACCACACCCCCACCCCCCACGCACCCACACGCCCACGCCCACGCACCCCACCCCACCCCACGCCCACCAATTACGATTTTTTAACCTTTGTTTTTTTGTTGCATACACAAAGCAACGAAGTAACCCACGCCCAAAACAAAACAAACGCCTAACAAATACACCCCCAAAACACGCCCAATTTTATTTGGAATGAAAATAAATAACATTTGTAACTTGTTGATTTTCAGTAAATTAAAAACTTTATTTAATTTTTATTTGCTTATTATTGTTTTTTGTTTTTATATTTGTGACCAACAAAGGCGTTAAAGGGGTACACGCCAATAAGCACCCCAATTTTAATTTAATTTTTATATTATGAGTAATTCAATCAAATCTAATTCAGTCAAAGCAGTTGTAAAAACTAAAAAAGCACCTGCAAAAAGTGAAAGTGTAATCTTAAAAAGCACCATTAACAACAACTGGAAACTTGCAACACGCTCTCTATCAGGTTTAGTAAGGTACGCCAAAAGTGAGGGCAAAAATGACTTGCAAAAGTTAATAGATGCAACCAACAAAAGCAAAGGTACAAGTGTAACTTTTGGGCAAGTTGCAAACATTCGCAACATAGTAGCAAACGCAACGGAAAGGGAATTGTTTAAAAACCTATCAACCGAAAAGGGCGAATTTATCAAAGGCGAAAAAAAGACGCTATTTTCATTTTGGTTAGTTCTTCAAATCGTTGGGCGTATTGCAAAGGTTCAAAAATCCGAATTGGCAAAAGTCAATAGTTAAACCGAAATACGCCTATTTTATGGGCGTATCGTTGCAAAGGGGTGAATTGCAACCTGATGAGAAACCCCACGCTTTAGGGCTGAGCTATAACGCCACCCGTTTACACTAAAGTAATTTGTAAGCTAAGACGCTACAAACGAAAGTAAAAAGCGAAGTTCTTTGAAATCTTGAAATTCTTAAATCAAACGCCAGACGTATCGTGGCACATTATATTGTGTCCGTATTGGGATACATACGAACAAACAAAGCGTAGAGCGTTTGCAATATCTTTATCAAATATCTTGTAGAATTTCATTACCAAACCACTATAAACAAAAACTCAATAGGCGAGGTGCGTAGTAGCGACACGCATGCTCCTTGATAAGTGGGCTTATTAGTGTAGAGACTTGGGTACTTCGGTACAAGCTACACACATTCACATTCAATCGGTTGGGGTATTTCATCATTTTTCAAACCCTACAAAATACAACTGAGAGTGTGCATGTACGTTCAAAGCAAAATGATATCTAACGAGAACGCAGAAAATGGGAAGAAAATAAATGCACAGGGTTAGAGGAGGCATATAGTTAGGACTGCTCGGGGTTCGAATCCCCGTATGCCTACTAAATTAAATCAAATGAGTAGAAATAGAATAAAAACAAGAGTAAGAGTGGGAGAACTCGGTACTCTAATTCAGCAACGCCAGGACGAAGCTAAACAAAAGTTTGGTAAGTTAATGGAGTTTATTATGAGAGAGAACGAATGTTCTTGGGAACAAGCGAAAGTAATCTATAAGAGAACAAAGATAGAGAACTTGATCGCGAGAGAACTGCAAACATTGTAGTTATGAAAGAACTAAGATTAGTAAAAGCACAAGTATATCTATTAGAAAACATCTTAAATTTGAAACTATGCAACACAAAGTTTTATCAACAGGACTGCACGCTATCATTGAAAAAAATGGAAGAGTGCATGTATTCACAGAGAGTGAGTACACACACCTATCATGGTGGAGAAAAGTAAAAATGAAGTATAACTTAAAATCAATTTAATTATGAAATCAATTATTTATGAAATCGCACAGGAAACAAGAGTAAGAGACAGAGAGGGCAATGCCATCTACACAATTACAGGAAACTTGTTCACACTCATCTTGAGACTACTCATTGGAGGGCTATTCCTCCTGGCAATCGGAGGCATACTCGGATTCGTGGGTATGTGGATAGCAGGCGAGATAAGTGTAAGTGGTGCAAACTTTGGATACTTAGGGTAATGAACATGGAAGAATTAGTAGACAATGCAATTAAATTCGGATGGGTTCTTGAAAAGCGTGGAGTAACAGTTTGGGTTGAAGAGAACAAATCATACATAGTGAATTACGATACTGAACAAATAATCCACACAATAAATAAATAAATATGACAACTGAAATCACAGAGATTAAAAGAAATCTCACAATCTGGAGGACATACTCTCCAGAGTCTTGGCAGTACAAATCAGCTGAGAAGATACTGAACAAGTATCACGCAAAGTATGGAACAGTAGACACAAGTATAATTCAAAATTTATTAAGATGAATTATTATAGAGTAGAAGTAGAAGCAGATTTTACGATAGATGGAATTACTAATTGCTCACAACAGACATTTTACCTTGCGAGTAGCGAGGAGGTTGATTTTAGATACATAACAAGGCTTGTGTATAGAGATTGTGGAGAACACCACGACCAAATAGATATTTTCGTAGAGAAAATGGAAGATAACATGAAATTTTAAACGAGAACTTATGAGAAATCAAGAGTACAATGGTTGGACAAATTGGGAAACGTGGAACGTAGCCCTATGGATAGACAACGAGGAGGTTACCTATAAAGAAAGTAGGAAACTCACACAAAGAAGAAGCCACGATAGGTACTTCTTCAGTAGTGTAGAGTGTTTTTGCAACGAGACATATCCAAGCGGCACACCTGACATGAAAGATGAAAGCGAAATGGATAACGTAAACTATCAAGAGATAGCAGATGCGTGGAAAGAAGAGTATGAACTTGAAAACGAATAGATATGAAGGACATAAAAAGTAAAGGAACATATTGTATTGTTCAGGATAAATATACACTATCAATCGACTATACATATTATGTAGAGTGGGGAGACTATGAGACTCCAGGGAGTGAAGACTTAGAAATCACAGCTGTATATTTAGACGAGGCAGACATCACAGATTTTTATTGGGATTACTTGCTTGATATAATAGATGAAGAAGTAATACAATACGCAAGAGAGAACGTGTGATTGTTCAAACTCATCTTGCGATAAAAGTATAAGGGGAAGCCGAAAACCTAAAGAGTAGGCAACACAATTTAATTTTATTATTATGAGTACACAAGAGGTGGAAGCTATTGAAATAAATGGCGACCTCCACAAAAGGGAAGACTGCGTTTTTTCTGAGTATCAAGACGAATGGATCTTGATGGAGGACGCAGTAGGAATCTATGGCAACGAATATGTTGACCAAGACACAGCTGACTGTGAGTTCATCAGAGCAAACGACACAGAAGAACTACACCACGAAGATGATGTGTGGCGCTGTGAACTTACAGATGAGTTTTACTATCATACTGACCACCAGTACGAGTCGTACTGTGGAACAATCGGTCACGAAGAAAACTTCTGTGAAAGTGACGACTATCGTTGGGTGGATTATGGTTCAGCACAAGATCAATATGTACACATTGATGACTGTTGTTATTGTTGTGACATTGACTCTTATGCACATACTGAAGATTGTACTTGGTCTGAAGATGATGAGGAGTACTACTATGATGAAGATGAGATGCCAGAGCACACGAGTTCAGACTGCATCAAGTCTTATCATTCAAACAAAAGTCCACACAACTTCAATGATGGTTGGGAACACAGCGTGTTCAGCATTGGCTTTGAGGTAGAGAAGAAGAACTTTGTCAATGAGACTGGAGATGAATCCTGCGATAGAGGAGAATACGTTGGTTCGTATGACTTCTTCTGTGGGTTTGAGACAGACAGCTCGTGTGGAGTAGAGGGTGTGTCAAACATACTACCACTCGGCAGTCCACGAAGCGATGCGAGGAAGAATGTATTCACTTGGATTGATGATGCGAAAGCAATCATTGATAGTCCTTGGGATAGGACATGTGGTGGACACATTACAGTATCATTCAAAGGTTGCAACGATGGGTATGACATTGTAGATAAGATGCGACAACCACTCGCGCTCATGTATGCATTGTATAGATACCGACTCAAGCGTAGCTACTGCAATCAAAACAAACCTGCGAAGAAAGAGAACAACGCAAAGTATTCTCCTGTAAACGTAAAGGGTAGCAGAGTTGAGTTCAGGCTTCCATCAGCTGTCAAGAACACAACACAGCTCAAGCTAAGGTATGATTTGCTGTACAAGATGATGCATCACTCGTTAGAGAGAAGAGTGTCATTCGAAGTGTTCCTGAAAAAAGTCAGGCACATTGTACTAAAGATGTACAATGGCAACGAGAACAAGGTTGACCACATATACAACGTGGCAAGAGAGTTCAGGCATTATCTTATTGCAGAAGATGTCGGGAGCTTAGTAGATGAATTTATTAACGATAAAAGAGAAGAAGATTAGTTATGTGTATTATTATAGTAAAGAACAACAAGAAGCTCATCAAGACAGAGACCTTGATGACATCAGCAGTCAAGAACCCACATGGTTTGGGAGTTCTATGGCTTGACAAGTGGAACATTACCTATCACGACAGCAACGAGTTCATGGTTCTGAAGACTCAGCGACCATACATCGCACACTTCAGGTATGCAACAGTTGGTGCTGTGAATAGAGCAAACTGCCACCCATTCAATATAAACGACGACGAGGTGCTGTTTCAGAATGGCACAATCTACAATCTTGGTAACAAGAAAAAGACAGACACTCAACACATGGCAGAGATCCTGTCAGACGTACCACGCAAGAGATGGAGGAATGTGTTGGAGATGAACAACTGTAGATTTGTGACAGCCAACCTCAAGAAGAAAACCTTTCAGCTATACAACAAAGAGGATTGGATTACTAAAAACAAAATCCATTACAGCAAAGACAATGTGCTTGGCAAGACTTTGATAGGCGTGTATGGTACACTTAAGAAAGGGTACAGCAATTATCATGCACACCTAACAGATGCTGTATATGTAGGCAAGAGCTACACAGTAGAGAAGTATCCACTCATTATCAATGGGTTACCATACCTACTCAACAAACCAGGTGTTGGTCACAACGTAGAGATTGACCTGTTCCTTGTAGATAACAGGACAGAACTGCCTGACATTGATATGCTTGAAGGCCACCCTCGTTGGTATGAACGTAAGCGTGTAGAGGTCGAGACAGAGAAAGGCAATGTGTTCATGCCTTATGTGTACTTCAATGACACAGTAGAAGACTCGGGCAAGCACCACGAATCATACACTCAGAACACATACGTTGATGATTGGGATACAAGAACATACAACAACTCATATGTAAAGGGTTGGGATTATGTGAGTGAGTTTTGTGAGTGTGCAAACCCCGAGCCAGTCAGAGACTACGATGAGTTGTATTGTGACATATGCTACGGAGAGATTATAGGAGACGAGAAAACATTATTTAACCTTTAAATTTAATTATATGAAAATTCAAGTAAACAAAAATCAACAAGAGATTAATTTCAAATCACACGTGGGAACCATCATAACGATAGCAATGAAAAAGGCTAGAGAAGGTTATAACCGATTTTCCTATCCCATACCACGGAATCAGGGAATATCTTCATACGACTTAATAGATCGAGTTGAAAAGGAAACAGATGATAGTGTGTATGGTGGGCATAAATGTATTAAAGACGGACACATTAATTTTTCAATCAGAGACTAATATGAGAACAACAGATGAACAACACTCTGCCAAGATGAGCAAGATACTCAAGGGTAGAAAGATCGACAGCTGTCGATACATGACAAGAGAAGAAGCTGATGACATGGGTTGGTACAAACGACCACTCATCATATTCTTTACAGACGGAAGTTACCTTATGCTTCAATGTGATGACGAGGGTAACGATGGTGGGGCAGGATTATTTGAGTACCCATCAAAGCAAAATAAATATGAAGTAATATATACATTATGAAAGTAAAACAATTAGTAGAAATCCTTCAAAACATAGAGGATCAAGACAGAGACATACAGATACTTGTAGGTGATGAGGACAAAGACTACTTTGCCTCAGGACAATTCAGCGTAATGCACACAGATGATGTGGAGCAATGCGTAGAGATATTTATTCTAAAGAAACACTTATACGAAATATAATTATGCCAAACCACGTATTTAATCATATATCGGTTGAAGAACAGTATGCCGATAAGCTACAAGAGATAGTAAAAGTAGGGCTATGTAGATACTACATACCAATGCCTGAAGAGTTAGACGTTATCAAGTATTATAACAGGACTCATGACAATTCATACGAAGATGATTGGCCTAGGTTTCAAAAGGAACAAAAAGAATGGATCATCAAACAAAAAGAATCAAACCTCAAAAGACATGGAAGTGAGGATTGGTACGACTGGTGTGTATTCAACTGGGGAACCAAGTGGGGATGTTACGAACCACATGGAGAGCACACAGCTTATAATTTTACAACAGCGTGGTCACCACCTTCAAAGAAAATCTTTGAGATGCTTGCAAAAGATATACCTAACTTCTACTACGAGTGGGAGGAAGAGCAAGGTTATGGTGCGATATGGAACTGTGTAGACGGAGAGCTTGAGCTAGATCATGAATGGGATCTGCCAGAGTGGAGCACCAGAAAGTGGGATGAGCTCACGGGGGATATGCTAGACGAGGATAGACAAAACCTTTATGGATATGATTGTGTTACTCTTCTAAAAGAGGACTATACTAACGGTCATGGAAACTACAAGAGAGGATACTACCTAGGCTATACATTAGAAGAGTTCTTGCACAAGGACTTTAGAACATCAGTAGATAAAATAAAACGATGAAGACAGTAATGATATTAGGATTGTTCACACTCATCATGGGTTTCCCCAAAATGGGAACTGATTTCCCCAAAATGGGAGAACAAGTAACTGCGACTATCTACCACGCAGTAGAAGGGCAGACAGACAGCACGCCATTTGTTACAGCAAGTGGCAAACACATCAACCCGAACAACCCCGCAGGACATAGGTGGATCGCAGTATCTCGTGACCTTGAGCCATTGGGTTTTGTGTTCGGATGTAAGGTTATGATAACAGGTGCAGGCCAAATGAATGGAGTGTATACTGTACAGGACAGAATGAATAAGCGTTGGACTATGCGAATAGACTTCCTTGTAAACGAAAATATGCGTGGGGGTAAATGGGAAAACGTAACAATACAACTATTAGATGCACAATAAAAATCCTTAGTTGTCGCTAATGTAGGACGTTGTAATGCGTGAGTCAAAGTTGGGGTGCGCTAATAGACATGAATCATAACCCAACAAATTACAACAAGACTGACAGCACGGAAAGACGGCTCCCTTCGGGGATTTTATTAACTTTAAATTTAATTATTATGGGATTAGACATGTATTTGACAAAGAAAACTTATGTCAAACAATGGGATCATCAAACGCCTGAAGAAAGGCACGAAGTAAGCGTTAAAAAAGGTGGAGAAATCCATCCATTCATCAAGACCGACAGAGTATCTGGAGTTGTTGAAGAGGTTATGTATTGGAGAAAAGCGAACGCCATTCATGGTTGGTTTGTGGACAACTGCCAAAACGGAATAGACGATTGTCAAATGTCGTATGTAACAAGAGAGCAGCTAATAGAGCTGAAGGAGTTGTGTGAAAAAGTTGTGATAAACAAAACGCCAGAGTTGTTAGGGCCAAGAGAAGGCTTCTTCTTCGGATCAAACACAGCGGACGATTTTTACTATTCTGATTTAGCAGAAACAGTTAGAGTTTTAGAAGAAGAGCTACAAACCAAAGAGACTGAGGATTATTGGGGTATAGATTATTATTATCAATCATCATGGTAGTTTTAGTAGCTTGTGAAGAAAGCCAAATAGTAACTAAAGCTTTAAGAAAGCTTGGCCATGAAGCATATAGTTGCGATATACTTGACTGTAGTGGAGGGCATCCTGAGTGGCACATAAAAGGAGACGTAATACCACACGCATATAATCACCAATATGATATGATGATTGCGTTTCCACCGTGCACTCATTTAGCCTCTAGTGGCGCAAGATGGTTCGAGCAAAAACAAAAAGACGGAAGACAACAACAAGGCATAGACTTTTTCATGAAACTTATTAATGCTCCTATAGATAAAATAGCAGTAGAAAACCCTGTGGGTATAATGAGTTCTAAATACAGAAAGCCAAACCAAATAATTCAACCTTATGAGTTTGGGGATCCATATGAAAAAAGAACATGTCTTTGGCTAAAAAATCTACCTGATTTGAAAGCCACAAATGTTGTGACTCCTGAGCCAAGAGTAAAGTTTGATAGCGGCAAAACAATGCCCGCTTGGTACTCTAAGGCTTGGGGGATGAGTAAGGAGGAAAGGTCAAAGGCAAGAAGCAAAACTTTTCCAGGCATTGCTAATGCAATGGTAAAACAATGGACAATAATTTAAAATAAATTTGGAAATAATAAAAAAATAACTTATTTTTGGAAACACAATTTAATTCTAGCTTTATGGGAAGATCAAGCGAGGAGTTTATTAATCAAAGAGAGAGGGAAGTTAACTCCATCCCTCCCTATGTCATTGACGACATTTGGAGAAACTACTTTGAATATATTAATCAAATAAAATCTAGTAATGAAAAGAGGAATATTTAATCGTTACGTTGACTACGTCTGTAGAGAAATGAACGTAACACGGGAGCAGCTATTCAGAAAGAATAGGTCAGCTAAATTTTCTACAGCAAGATTTCTATTGTATGCACTTTGTTATCAAAGGCCTATGACCGTTGTTCAGATTGTTGATTTGATGGCAGAGAACGGCTATGAGATAGCACGAGCGGGTGTACAATACGGGATCGAGAAAATTCAAGAAGCCAATGATGTAGATGCTAATGAATTTATTAGCAGAGGCCTTAATGAATGTTCGTTAGAAGAAAGCTATGTTTGAACATAGTTTAGAGACTTTGTGGTACGAAGCTACAACCGAAACGAAAGCTGCGAATGTAAGCTCGTCATCTGAAGAAGCGTACCTGTATAGAGGTATAAGAATATCTAAAAGAGAGGGCAAGATAAAAATATATAATACTCGCAAGCAGGGCTTAGACTACAAAGAAATAACTGATGAACAATATGTTGGCTTTTATGAAAATGGATTTTTGAAAGGGGCTCATATTGTGATGCAAAACACATACAAAGAGCAAATAGATAAGATAAACACAAAAATTCAAGGAGAAGTAAATAGCAGAAACAACAAAAAGCATTTCGAAGCTTTAAAAAATCGAAGAGAATTTTTAATTAACAAGTATAGTAATTTAAATAAGTAAAAATGGGAAACACAAAATCAACATTTAAAGAACTTACCGCAATCAATGTAAAAGGTAAGGTAGAGAAAAAGGGAAGATTTGATTACTTGTCATGGGCATATGCCTGGGCAATCGTAAAAGACAAATACCCTGATGCAAACAGAACTGTTTACGAAAGTGAACACACAGGTCTGAATTACTTTAGCGATGGCAACACCGGGTATGTAAAGGTAGGAGTTACAGTTAACGGAGTGGAACACATTGATTATCTGCCGATTATGGATAATCAAAACAGATCCGTAACTCAAGACAAGATCACGTCATTTATGGTAAACAAGGCCATACAGCGTAGCACAGTAAAGGCTATCGGTATGCATGGATTAGGTTTGTCTTTATGGGCAGGCGAAGACCTTGTAGATGTGAGTGAGACAGCTCCTGCTGTAACACCTCAAAAGAAAGACACACTTAAAAAGACACACGCTAATTGGAATAGTGTGGTTGACTATGTCAAGAGTAAAAGTAGTGAGCCTTTCTCAACAACAATCAAAACTATAGAGCAGAAGTATGTAGTGCCTACGGCTCTTAAAAAAGAACTAGGAGCTTATGTCAAGTAGTGTATTAGAAAAACTCAGAAACGATAGCGACTACTACGGGGAGTACGGAAGTCAATATTTATCTAACTCAGATATTTATGCGCTACTCAAAAAGCCAAGGGAGTTTAGAAAGTCTGAGCCAACAGCTGAGATGTTGTTGGGTAGATACTTTCACACACTACTCCTAGAGCCTGAAAAGATAGATGATTTTCCTATAGCAAAAGCATCAACTCGTTCAACAAATGTATTCAAGAATATGATTGAAGAAACTAATTTGGGAAAGTATGATGTAATACTACAAAAAGAAGCCGACCTTGTATTCAAGTGGGCAGAAGCCGTAAAAGAAAACTTTGTAATGAATACTGATATCTATTCAGATGGGAATGAATTTGAAGTTCCTGCAGTAGGAGAGTTGTTTGGCACAAAATGGAAAGGTAAGGCTGATATTGTAACAAGCGAAAATGTAATTGATTTAAAGACCACATCTAACATTGACCGTTGGAAGTGGAGTAGTGATGATTACAATTACGACAGCCAGGCATATATATATCAACAGCTTTTTGGAAAGCCCGTTCTATTCTATATCATTGATAAGAATAGTCTTCGGTTGAAGATAGCACACGCAAGTGAAGATACATTGTTGCGTGGTCGTGATAAGGTAATCAAAGCGATTGAAGTTTACAACAGGTTCTTTGGATCTGAAGCTTCAGAACAGATAACTCAGTTCATAGAATATGAAGAGTTTTAAAACGGAGTCAGATGTGCTGCTCCAACTCAGCACTCAACCTTAATACTATAAATATGTCAAAAGACAAAGTATTTGCAGACGGTTTTCTATTCAAGAGAAGAGAGAACGCACCCGATTTTGTAATCGGAAACATAAGTGTAAAAGTAGATGAAGCTGTTACATTTTTAAAGACAAACCAAAAGAATGGATGGGTAAACCTAAATGTACTTAACAGTCAAGCAGGTAAACCATACATTGAATTGGATCAGTTTGTGCCTAAGAAAAAAGAAGCACAAGCTCAAACCGAAGAGGTGAAGCAGGATTTGCCTTTTTAATTATTATTCATAACGAAGAGACAAGGGGTCTAGCACCCCTTTTCTTTTCTCTTATCTATGTTGAAAATGTCAATTATTTTCCTTAGATATGGCAAAGAAAAAATAAAGTTTAATAAAATATATATAGAGTATATAGTAAAATAAAATCGACATGGAACAAAATCAAGTCACTATATTCAGAAACATAAAGGATACCTCAACTCCTTTCTTCCGTGACCTTGACTCTATACTAGATAGAATAAAGGAAGGAAAGTCTAAAGAGTTAATCAAGCAGATACGTTCTGAAAAGAACAAAGAGGTTCGCCAGGAACTTAAAAAGAATTTACCTGCGATTTGTTTTTCAGGAACATTCAACAAAAGAAACGATGATAGTTTAATTGAGCATTCTGGATTCATTTGTTTGGATTTTGATGGCTATAAGACAAAGAAAGACATGATGTCTGAAAAAGAAAGATTGTCAAAAGACAGATACGTTTATTCTGTATTTGTATCTCCAAGTGGAAACGGTCTGAAAGCTATTGTTAAAATGCCAAAGGAACCACAGAATCATAAAAACTATTTCATGTCTTTAGACAAGTATTTTAATTCACAATACTTTGATAAGACAAGCAAAAATATATCAAGAGTTTGTTATGAGTCTTACGATCCTTTGATTCACATAAATCCAAACTCGCACCTTTGGACTAAAATAGAAGAACAAGAGTACAAGGTTGTAGATAAGTATTCTTCAAGACCTACAATACCTGTTACAGACGAAAACAAAATTGTTGACATACTAATGAAGTGGTGGACAAAGAAGTATGGGTTGGTTGAAGGAGAAAGAAACAATAACGTATACATACTCGCAGCGGCCTTCAATGATTATGGTGTTAACAAATCTTTAGCTGAATACATTATGTCTCAGTTTGAAACACAAGGATTTAGTTTGCAAGAGATAAGGCAAACAATAAATTCAGCTTACACCCAAACACAAAACTTTGGTTCAAAGTATTACGAGGATGAGGATAGAGTGAATCAAGTTAGAATGAAACTCAAAAGAGGTGTATCAAAAAAAGAAATCCGTTCTCAATTAGCTGACTCTCAAATTGAGGACGCTGTAATAGACTCTGTCATAACTTCAATAGAAGAAGATGAAAGCGAAAAAAGGTTTTGGAACAAGAGCGAAAAGGGAGTTATAACTATTATTCATTATTTGTTTAGGCAATTCCTGGAGGACAATGGATTTTACAAGTTTGCTCCACAGGGAAGTAAGAACTTTATATTTGTTCGTGTTACAAATAATTTAATTGATCACACAACAGAAGAAGAAATCAAGGACTTTGTTCTTGGTTATCTTGAGGACCTAGATGATATGTCCGTTTATAATTACTTTGCAGACAAGACAAGGTTCTTCCGTGAAGAGTTTCTTTCTTTACTTGGAACAGTTGATGTTTACTTTATTGAAGATGATAAGGACACGGCTTATCTATACTACAGAAATTGTGCAGTAAAGGTTACCAAAGACAAAAAGACCGCTATAGATTATCTTGATTTAGGTGGGTATGTTTGGAAGGACCAAGTTATTGATCGTGACTTTGAAATGTGTGAATCATTTGATTGTGACTACAAGACATTTATTTCCAACATTGCAGGAGATAATAAACAAACAGTCAAGTCGATGAAAAGTACGATAGGGTATATGCTTCACGCATACAAGAATCTTTCTTATTGCCCCGCAATCATTTTGAATGATGAGGTTATATCTGATAATCCCGAAGGAGGAACAGGTAAAGGATTGTTTATCAACGCATTATCTCAAATGAAAAAGCTTGTCGTTATAGATGGAAAGGCTTTCAACTTTGAGAAAAGCTTTGCTTATCAGCTTGTTTCAGCTGACACCCAGATCCTCTGCTTTGATGATGTCAAAAAGCATTTTGATTTTGAAAGGCTGTTTAGTGTTGTTACTGAAGGACTTACTCTTGAAAAGAAAAACAAAGATGCAATCAAAATACCATTCAAGAAGTCTCCAAAGGTTGCTATTACAACTAACTATGCAATCAAGGGTAGGGGCAATTCTTTTGAGAGAAGAAAGTGGGAGTTGGAGTTCAAGCAATTTTACACTAAAGACTTTACTCCACTTGTCGAGTTTGGAAAGCTTTTGTTTTCTGAATGGAATGAAGAAGAGTGGTGTGCCTTTGATAACTATATGGTAGAGAACCTTATGTTTTATTTAAATAATGGACTAATAAAAGCGAACTTTAAAAACCTTACCATTAGAAAATTATCAGCAGATACATGTCACGAGTTTATTGAGTGGTGTGGGTTGGTTGGAAATGACAATCCAAATGAAGCAATTAAATACAATGAAAAGATTTACAAGAATGATTTGTACATTGAGTTTATTGCAGACAATCCTGACTTTGCCCCTAAAGCAAAACGTACAATATCTCGTACAGAGTTTTATCGTTGGTTAAATTCATTTGCTTTATACAAGACAGGAGTTAAGCCTGATGAGGGTAGAGATCTGAATGGTAGGTGGGTTATATTTTTAACTAAACAAACCGAAACTAAAAAAGATGAAGAGTTTGTATTCTGATTTTAAATGGTGTATTGAAAACGATTTTCAAGTATACATAAAACCAGAGGATAATAGCGGTAATTGTAGGATAGCAATTAGAAAGGGCGGAATATCTACAGATGGAAAGCCATCAAAATATGATAAAGAAAAAGGCGTAACTTTGTATAGTAAAGAAACCTTAGGAGAAATGGTGTATAAAAAACAAAAACACGCCATGGAAAAACTTCCTGAGGTCTATGCTTATCTAAGAAAGCGCTATGGAAATGTATGATGAACATGATCAATTACATTTAGGGATGTTAAACTCCTATGACATAGTGATTTACAAAGTGCCTTTTTCCGAGCTTGCAATTACCGACACAAGCTTCTTTATCCACGACATAACAAAACCTATCACAATACATGTTATTGATGATTTGATTTCTTATTTCGAAGAAGAAGAAGATTATGAAAAATGTCAAGCATTAATGGAAATTAGACACGAATATGATACAATTTAGAGACTACCAAAAACAAATTATTGAGAAGTCAGTAGAGGTTCTTTCAAAGCATAGGTTTTTATACCTATCAATGGAAGTAAGAACAGGCAAAACACTTACCTCACTCGGATGCCTGAATAAAATGATGAGTGTGAACAATGTATTGTTCATTACAAAGAAGAAGGCAATAGGCAGTATTGAGTCGGACTACGAGATGCTCAATCCTAGTTATAACATTTTTGTTATAAACTATGAAAGCCTACATAAGATCAAGCAGCGAGGTTGGGATGCAATTGTGTGTGATGAAGCGCACAGTATGGGAGCTTTTCCTAAACCCAACAAGAGATCTAAACAAGTTAGATCCCTGATACTAGCCAACAATCCATATGTAGTTTTATTGTCGGGAACACCAACACCTGAGTCGTTCAGTCAAATGTACCACCAGGTGTTTGGTATACCGAGCAACCCTTTCAATAACTATAGTACCTTCTATAAGTTTGCGAGAGAGCATGTAAATGTTACTCAAAGAAAAATCAATGGGTTTATGATCAATGATTATAGTAACGCAAAGGAAACTGTATTACATGATATGCAGCCATACATGATATCATACACACAAAAAGAAGCAGGTTTTGAAACCACAATACAAGAAAAGGTATTGCATGTAGATGCGCCTGACTTTATATACAAAATGTGTAGCGATCTCAAAAGGGATTTAGTTGTTGAAGGCGAAGATGAAGTTATACTTGCAGACACAAGTGTAAAGCTTATGCAAAAGCTTCATCAAATGTATAGTGGTACTGTAAAGTTTGAAAGCGGAAACTCGATGGTGTTAAGCACATTCAAAGCCGAATATATAAAGCGAACATTTAAGGGTAAAAAAATAGCAATCTTCTATAAGTTTAAAGAAGAATACAACGCACTAAAAGAGGTGTATGGGGAAAAGCTCTGTAATACCCTAGAAGACTTTAACAACACGGATAAAAATATTGCGCTTCAAATAGTAAGTGGAAGAGAGGGCATATCTCTAAAAAACGCAGACTATCTTGTGTATTACAATATTGACTTTAGTGCAACAAGCTATTGGCAATCACGAGACAGAATGACGACTAAGCATAGACTAAAGAATAATGTCTATTGGGTTTTTACACGAAACGGTATAGAGCCAGACATATATAAGGCTGTTACAAAGAAGAAAGACTACACGCTTAGACACTTCAAAAAAGATTTATTAACTTTAATTTAAATATAATGGAAAAAGTAGGAAGATTTGAAATAACAAAATACTCGTTTGAAATGATAGAACATGAGCCAAAAATTGTAATATCAATGGTAAAGGTTTTAGATACAGATGGAAAGTATATTAAGTTTGCAAAACTAAAAGAAGTTGAGCCATATTTGTCTATGTACCCTATATCTTTTGCAAAAAAATGACAGAACAGCAGATACAGGCGAAAAGAATTAAAGAGCTAGAGGCCCAGGGATACTATGTTATTAAGTTGATTAAAACAAACAAAAACGGTATACCTGATTTAATAGCAATACCAAAAGACTCAGATGTTTTATTTTCTGAGATCAAAAAACCTGCAGGCAAGGTGTCTGCAATACAACAATATAGAATTAAAGAACTTAAAGATTATGGAATCAAAACAGAAGTATACCGAGGAGGAGTTTGAGTTGGATGAGTATTTTATTAAACAGATCAACAGATTTAAAAATGGAGTATCAGTAAGAATAGCGGCTAAAATAGACGAGATGTTTGGATTAGGCCACACCAAGGGTAGAATGAAAAATATTGCTGGACATGTAAATGATAGTAATGGTGAACCTGTTTTCTTTCTGGTAGACTACTTTAGAGAAACAGAAGACTCACCTATAGTGCTTATAGATATAAAGCCGATAGATGTTGATCGTTACTTAGATTGTATTAACCTTAAACGTTATATTAAATGAAAGCAGTAAAAAAAATTAAATTAAGCGCACAAGAAAAAGCAGTATTGAAAGCCGTTTGTAAAGCAACAGAATTGCATGATATACTTGATAAAACTCGAAAAAGAGAGTATGCTGATGCAAGAAGTATAGCGTATATAATTTTTAGAGAGATATACGGTATGACTTACTACAGAATAGGATCTATATTTGGCAAAGACCATGCAAGTGTAATGCACGGATATAAAAACGGTAAAATACTTATAGATTACGATAAATATTTTAATAACAAGTATCTCGAGGCAATGGCTTTAGTAGGTGGTAGGGGCGAAAGGATGCAACAAATTATGTCACAAATAAAGTCATTACAAAAAGAGTTTTTAACATTACAAACAATTGAAAATGGATTACAAATATGAAGACATTGACAAGATTATAGATTTTAAATCTTGGTCAAGCAGAAGAAAAATAGACGAGCTTTTGAGAATAGACTGTACGATGTATACCAATTTGGGTATAGATAGCAACAAAACGGAGCGTGAAGACACAAAAAAACGCTCAAGAGCTATATACAGAGCTATTTCAAAGATTGACAAAGAAGTTGGTAAAAATTTAATATATCACATGGATAGTTAATAACTTTTTATTGATTTGTTATTTATTATTTATAATTTTAAGAAACAATCAATGAATGACTATCCAAAAAAACAACCAAAATTCGATAAACTTCATCAATATCCTGATGAAGCAAATCAATTCATTGACTGACGATGTTTACGAATCCCTAATGGACGAAGACAATGACGCTCTTAGAGTTGCAATCAAAGAGCTGCATCAAGTTTTAAGGGATACACAAAAACTATCAGACGATGAAATATAGACCTCGATTAAATGAGGAGGAGTATGCATTAATTACCAAACACCGAGCTCTTCAAAAAGAATGTGAAAGCTCAGGCATCCCAATGGATGAAGTAAATCACTATTGGTATAAAGGCAAACACTTTTCTCTTCATGTAAAAAACAAAGGTGTATCTCCAGAAGAACTTAGAGACGACATCATCAAGGCGATGGACAAACACTCGCCTAGCTACCGCAAAATAAAGCGCAAGAAACTAACCAACGGACACTTACTTGTAATTGATCCTGCCGACATTCACATTGGCAAGCTTTGCTCTGCTTTTGAAACAGGAGAGGAATACAATTCACAGGTAGCAGTCAAAAGGGTTAAGGAAGGTGTTGAGGGTATTTTAGATAAGGCTCAAGGCTTCAACATAGATAAAATACTTTTTGTTGGCGGAAACGACATACTTCATGTTGATACTCCTAAAAGAGTTACCACTTCGGGAACTCCACAGGACACAGATGGCATGTGGTACGAAAACTTCATGACAGCTAAAAAACTGTACGTTGATGTACTTGAGATGCTAATTAGCGTAGCTGATGTACACTTTGTCTACAATCCGAGCAACCATGATTATATGTCAGGATTTATGCTTTCTGATTCTATACAGTCTTGGTTTAGAAAATGCAAGAACATAACGTTTGATTGCTCTATTGCGCATCGAAAGGGGTTCAAGTATGGTAAAAATCTTATAGGAACTACGCATGGCGATGGAGCCAAGATACCTGACTTGCCACTTATAATGGCTAATGAGTTTGCTCAAGAGTGGGCTGAAACAAAACACAGGTATGTATACACGCACCATGTACACCATAAAACAAGTAAAGACTTTCACGGTATTACTGTAGAAAGCTTACGATCACCGAGTGGAACAGACTCCTGGCATCATCGTAATGGTTATGGTATAGGTGGCGTAAAAGCTATTGAAGGTTTTATTCACTCAAAACAACACGGGCAAGTTGCTCGATTAACACATATATTTTAATTATGAAGAAAATAAATTGGTTTGCCATATTAATATGGTCTTTGGTTCTAATAACAATAACAGGAACTGTAGCGGGATTATCTTTAATCATATCAGCATTTGCATGAAAGACCACATAAAAAAACAAATACTCGAAGAAAAGTTAAAAAAGAAACCTGACTTTAAATTAATCAGGAAACTTCAGCAATTACTAGACAAGAAAAAAGATTAAAATACAGATTTCTTTTTTAGTTTATTTGCCCTTTGTAAAGGTGTCTTTTTCTTTCTTCCAACACCACTTAAGTTTGGAGTTGAAGTATCTTCTTCCTTAAACTTTTCAGGTTTAGCTTCCTTCATTTTCTTTATATCTCTTAGGGCTCTTTCAGACATATATCCAACTTCTGAAAATGGAATCCCTCCTGCTAAATGAACTCCATAAATAATAGCTAGATTACCAACTTTTTCTTGTGCACTTCTGCTAAGCTTTGTTGTTGATCCGTAAAAGTTTTTAAACTGTCCTGTACGAGCTATATTTATCATTTCAATAAGCTTCTTTCCTTTTATTCCTCCAATTCCTAAAACACCTAGCTGCTCTAACATTTCTTTATCTTGTTTTGCAAAAAACTTAAAAGCGTCTCCATCTTTTTCTCCATCTTGAAATAATCCTATAACAGCGTTAGCACTTGCTAAAACCTGATCGTTTGTAACAGGGATTGGATTGATTACGTCATTTAACACATTGCCGAGTCTGCCTCTGAGCTGATTTCTAATTCTTTTATCTCCCTCTTCTCTTTCTATCATGTCCTTTTCCCATTGAGGTCTTTTATCATCTTCATCTTCACCAACAATAGATTTAGTTAAGTTAGCAAGCATAGAAGATATTGCTAGCCCTAAAGAATTAAACGCCAATGTCTCAACACCTAATCCCGCTAAAGATGTGGCGGCTCTTTTCTTGTCACCTGGAAGAGCTGTTGGGTTGTTTATCAAAGTATTAATATCTGCGTACATTCTTGTCTTTTGGTTTAACAGGAAGTTTGCAAAAGGAAATGCTGTCTTTCTTATGAACTGAGTTGTAAAGTTTTGACTCGTAAACAATCCACCTTGAAGATTTTGATCAGAAGCGTTTTGCTGTCTATCTACTTGTTGTTGAGCAAAATCTAATGACTCTTGATTTAATGGCTTAGTCCAATCTATTTCGTTAGATGGAACTCCTCTTTTTCCTTCTGCTTCTATATAGTATGCCACAAAAGAAGTTTTTGCAGCTAAAACATCTGGCTTTACAAGTGTAAAATCTAAAACAGCTTTATTTGCTTTGTCAAATAAATTTACAAGTTTACCTGCTTTTGACTTAGTAGTGTTATCAATTTTGCTGTCTACAGATTCTATATCTGATTGAGACTGAACACCTCTATTGGCAATCGGCATCCCTGATTTGTTTATGGCATTTCTAACATCTTTGTTTGCATACAAATTTAAAGCCTTGGATGTGTTTATAATACCTGCATTTGTAAAGGTGTTAAAAAGAGGAATAAGCTGTTTAAATGGTTGAGTCAATCCGCCCAAAGCTCTAACAACACCAAATGTGGCTAATTTATCCATAGCATTCACAAGCTTTCTGTTTTCTCTTTGTTCTTTTTCAAACTGAGTCACGCCTCTAATGCTTGCTACATAATTATTTATCCTATCATCAATAACTTGTCTTGAGTTTTCGTTTGGCAAAACATCGTTATACGCATCGGAATCTCTAGCCCCTTGTATTTGTTGTATTGATGGAGCTGTGTAGACATCAGTCATTGCTGCCTTATAATTTGTTAGGTTTTGTCTGTCAAACCCTAAATTAAGAACTCTTCCTTTTGGTAGTGTTTTAGGTTTAGTGGTTGGTTTAATTACTCCTGTTTCTTTGTCATAAACACCTCTTTTCTGCATATCTGGATTAAATGCAGGTTCTGTGATATCTATAGGCTTGTCTTCAGCTTGAAGCTTTTGAACGCTTCTAGGGGTATAGTTTATGTCTTTTCCTAAGTTTCTGTTGTATATATTCAAAGATGTATCTGCTAACGCTTCATACTCATTAGCCCAAACCTCAGTAATGTAATTTACACCCTCAAGATTTACAGGATCAACTTTACTCTCTAAATCATTTATGGTTTCAGCGTCAGCTAATATCTTGTCATAGACCTCTTTTATTACCTCGCCCTTTTTTTGATTTGCAGGATCTTTGCTGTTAAGTAATCTTTCATATGTTTCTTTTACCAACCCTTTACTTGTTTCAAACTCAGCTTGTTGCTCTGCTTCAGTTCCAGGAGCAACCCTTCTAACCTCAGCTAAAATACCTCTTTCGATATCATTCTTTTCATCAAAGTATTTTCCTTCACGCATTTTCTTTTTATCAAAAGCTTTTGCGTAATCCTTTTCAACCACAGAGGCTTGTTTGTTGGCTTTGTTAGCTCCATTTACAAGATCTGTAAAGCCCATTTCCTTCATAACTTTGTTGGCCTTTGCTTGTGATTTAAACATAAGGTCAAATACATTTGGAAGGGTAGCTATATATTTATTCCAAGTCCTTCCAAGCCATGTGCTTTTCTCTATAGATTTTATGCCGTCTTTTTTCAAGGTCTTCATTCCTTTATCACCCTTGTATTGGCTTAACATAGATTGCATACCGCCCGTAGACTGATTCATTTCAAAGTTTACAATCGCATCTAATACAGCCATTTTTTGAGAAGTATTAAACACACTTAAATCCATATTCAAAAAGTCTCTAATCAAAGCTTTCTTTTCTCCATCTAACTGCAAGTCTCCACTCTCAATACTTCCTTTAATATTAATCTTAGTGTTATTGAAGGCGTTATTTACAGCCTTATCAATTACTTCTGCGTTTTCTTTTTCAAAATCTGCTCTTTTTTCAGGAGTTGTTTCGTAGGTGTTTAAAACGTCTTTTATTTGTTCTAATGTAAGGTCACCAGGATCTGTTCCTGTGAGCTCCTCAAACGACTCTTTTGCAAGCTGAAAGTTCTTTTTGGTTTCGTTTTCTACTTCAGTTTTACTATACTGATCAATTTTTGCAACATCAAAAGGTTTAGCCACTTTAAGACCACCTTTAGTTTTCTTTGTTTTTTGTAGACCATCTTTTACTGATTGTGCATTTTCAAGATATGCATCAATATCAGTTACATTAGATGGGTTTACTTTTGCAAACTGCAATGCTGCATCAGACAATGTCGCTTCTTTACCTTTAGCGCTTTTCTTTATGGCTTTTTGAAGAGCTTTTGCTTTTTTTACTTTTGCTTCGTACTCAGCATTGTTCGCGGCATTTTCTACATAATCTATAACCTCTTGTACTTTTTTAGCGTTATTTAGGTTAACCGCAGAAACCTGCTTTATAAGTTGTTTGGCTTTGTTCAGACTAATATTGCCTATTTTCCTAACATTCTTTATAGACTCATATAAAGCTTTTCTTCTGGTTGTCTGATCTTTCTTTGCGTCACGAGCAGCTTTTGCCTCGAGTTTTATTTGGTCCTTTAGAGCTGCGGACTCATCAACTGTTATAAAATTTTTATCCTTCTTTTTCTTTGCGTCTATCTGTCTTTTAGTTGGAGATGGAATTTCTAATCCAAGCTTCTTGTTTAAATCCTGAACAACAGCTTCTCTTTCGCTATCATTCATTTGCTCATTAAACACCTGAGAACCCTCTAAATAATCCAAAGCGTTTTCTTGCTCTGAAATTCGGTTGTCTTTATTACCTCTTCGTTTATCTCTACCTCGAGTTTTTTCTATGATTCCATCTACGATAGAGGTAACTCTATCCATGTTCACACTCATCTCTGTCTCTGACTCTTGCTGAGGGGAAGGTTGTTCTGATTCAATTAAAGACTCAATCTCTGTCTGCGCCTCTTGATCTGTGTCGGTTTCGACTTCGGTCTCAACCTCTCGGGTAGGCTGTTGTACTGTGTCGGTTTCTCCTTCAACCACTTCTTGAGTATCTTGGGTTGTGTCTGCGCTAGTTTCCTCCATTGCGCTTTGCTCCGTATCGGCATCTTGTTTTGTTTTAGATTCTACATTATTTTCTTGATCTATTATTGCCTGTGCTTCTTGAACATCTTTTTGTTTTAGGGCTTTTATTTGCTCATCAACATCTATAATTCTTTTATCAATATCTTCTTTAAGAGGGCCTTCTAAACCTTCTCTTTGTTGCATAAGTCTTTCTCTTTGAGTCAAAAGATCTGCTGCCTCTTCTACGTTTTGAGACATAAGTATAGTTCCTTTTGTTTTGAGCTCACCTGCCTGCATGTTATATATTTCATTATAAGCATTGTAAGCTTGATCTTTTGTGAGTTCTTTATTTATAACTAACTCATTGAGAGTTCCTTGAAGATTATCTATATCTTTTCCTATAACTCTAACAAAGTCAGCTCTTTTATTTCCGCTGAGTAATTTTCTACCACCAAGAGTAGAAGTTGCTCCAATAGTTAGAACGGCTGTTTCTAAAAGATCAGCTTTAGTAACGCTTTGATTTAATACATCTCTTCCTATACTTTGGTTTACTAAGTAGTTAATTCCTTTTTCACTAAACAAAACGGGAAGCTCTTCTATTCCTAATTCTTTTGCATTCTCTTTAACTAACTCTAACCCTTTTTTCTTTAATTGTTTGGCTGTAAACTTTTTACCCTTTGTGGTTGCGAGATTTATGATTTCTTTTTTTACGCCTTGCAGTCCTGTCAAAAGTTTTGTGTTTGATCCTGCTAATCCTGAAAATATACCATCTAAAGATGCAATTGCGTTTCCTGCGTTAATAGCTATCTCTGTGGCCTCATCTTCAGGCATACCTGAAGCAACCAATTGACTTCTAACGTCTTCTACGCTACCCGTAAGACTGCTTGCATATGAAGATATACCCATACCAAAAGCTCCTGCTCTAGGGCCTTTTAAACCTAATGCCTTCGTTGTCTTTCCGCCAGATCTAATTAAAGCATAAAGATTTGCTATTGTCTGAGTACCTCCTTGTAGCACAGAACCTGCTGTCCAATTTGTAACCTCTTCTGTTACGTCTTTTGATCTTCCTATTATGTCAGATACTTCTTTTGGATTAAGTATATCGTTAACAAGAACGTTTGTTTTTCCGTCAAATACTTGCCCATTTTTATCTACAAAATACTCGTCTCCTTTGTACAACACAGGCTTACCTTGAACAAAAGACCTTCTACTTGCGGGTGCTAATCCATTCATATCAATATGATCAGCAGAATCCGAAAGCAATTCAGACAAACCTTTTAATACTCCCTTTTTTTTATAACCTGTCTTATATAATCTTTCATCAAAAAACTCAGGTATAGATGCAAAAAAATCCGTAGCAAAATTAGATATAGTGCTACCAACAGTTTTCCCTATTATTTTCAAGCCTACGCTCGCTTCTTCTCCACCACCTTCTCTAACTGCATTGTAAATCTCTCTCCTCGCCTCTAAATCTCTATCTACTTCATATTTTTTATACTCAGGGAACAAATCTGCAACACCCTGCATCTCAATAGCTGTGTTCAAAAAAGACTCTTCTAGTCCTTTTCTTTGAGACTTTAATTCTTTTATTTCGTTTGGATCTGTAGCAAGAGCTAACGCAGAATCAATTCTTGATAAATCTACTGTAACATCATTTAAAAGAGAAGCTTTATAGCTCTGTATTCTTTCGTACTGTTGCTTTTCTTTTTCATACTGATCGCTCTCATCACTTGTGATAAGTGTTTTGAAAAATCTATACCCCGCAGAATCTTTTCTTGTGTTGTTTTTTTTCCACTTTAAGTAATCTTCTTTGTTTACGTTGGCTGCTTGAAATATGGTATCGTCAATTCCTCCCTCGTCCTGTTTTTCATCTTCTGTAAGCTGCGTTTCGGCTCGTTTTGAGTTTGTATAACCAAAGCCTGTTTTTTGAAGTAGAGGCCCGTCTGTCTTTTTTTTGTAAAACTCAATTGCTTCGACTACTTCCTCTGGAAGCTCTGATGCTTTTTTAAAAACAAACTCTCCGTTTTCATCTTTAACCCTGTATGACTTTTCTTTATTAGCCATCGCTTCTTGTTGCCAAGGCGGTAGATTTGCTACTAACTCAAGATTGTCTGCTATATCCATAACAGTACTATCTTCATTAGCCTCAATATATCCAACTGATTTAAGAAACTCTAAGTTTTTGTTTCCTACAAGTAATTGATTTTGAACCTCTTCTGAGTTTGGATCAAACGCATCCTCACCTTCTACAAGTACATTTTCTTCAGGTTGAGTTTCTGATAGGGTAAGAGTTCCGTCATTTACTAGATTGTAAAAGTCGTTTCCATACTTTTTTACCAACTCTTCTTGCCTGTAAGTATTACCAACAGGGGTGACAAATAAAGAGTTTTTATTTCCTATTATTGGATTTAAAGAATCCGAAGAGCCAGGTTGTTCTTCCGTTTCGGTAGTAGATTCCGTAACTTCCGCTTCCAAATCTGAATCTGAGGTCTCGTTTGGATTTTTTTTTTCACTTGAACCAACTAAAACCAAAGTTCCGTCAGCAACCAAAGAATCAAACTGATCGCCATACTTAGCTCTCAATTCATCTTCAGAATATTCATTACCCGCAGGAGTTTTGTACTTATTCATATTATTGATTCATTTTATTAAGGAATGACTGAACAGCACCCTCTACTAGTCCAGGCCCTGCATTACTAACTGCTTCGTCTATGTCTTTTAAAGTCTCTGTTACTTTTATTCCCTCTGAGTCTATAGCACTAATTATTACATCACCACCACTAGCTGTAACATCAAATCCTTTAGGAACTGATAATCCTGATGCATCATACGCACTACCTATTGCGGCTTCTATGCCACTAGCCAAAGAATTTACGTCATTGTTTGCTCCGATTCCTGCTACTTCTGCAGACGCTTTGTCGGCCTTATCGAAAGCGTTTCTTAATTGGGTACTTAAACTTGTTTTACTTCCACCAAGATTATATTCACCTGCAAGAGTTACGTTTTTGGTTTCTTTGTATGATTTTTTTCTACTACCTTCTCCAGGTTGACCCACTTCTTCTATATATGTATTTCCTTGAGATCTGAAGTTTTTATTGGCAATATCAGAAGACACTCCCTCAGGGTTTATGTATCTGTAGTTAGCGTTAATAAAGTCTTCTGCGTTAGTAGGTTTGAATATCATATTACCTTTATTGTCAGGATCTTCTACTACTTTACCAAACTCCATTTCTATTAGTTTACCTCCTAAGTCAAGGGTAACAGATGTAACTATTTCTTCATTTTTAAATCCACCTTGTCCATCAGGAACCTGAATTGTTTGAACTTTTTCATCAATACTTTCGTATGATAATCCCGATAAACCTTGAAGCTCTTGAAGAGCTAATTCCATGTCTTCCACAGTTTTTGCTCCTCTTAGACTGTTTAAGGTTGCTACAGTTCTAACGCCTTTATCAATAGCGCTTTTATTTGATGTTTTTGAAGCGGTATTTGGATCAAACTGTGTTACTTTAGTTCCCTTGGTTATTTTCTTTTGAAGTCCAGATACTAAGCTTTTTCTGGTATACCCTTGAACAGCCTCCATGTGTTTCCCGTCTGGTGGAAAATGAGCTGTAATTGAATTGTTGGATGTTGGGCCTACTTTAACGTATTTAGGCACTTCAACTTGAGCGACTTCTAAATTTTCATCTAAAATATCTATTGTGATTGTAGCGTTTTTATCTTCTCCTAATTGCTTCCAATATGCATCGCTCTCATATTGATTGAATGGTATATACTTTACTCCAATGCCATTGTCTTCACTCAAAATACTTGAAGCTTGAGTGATAGTAGATGTCATTGCTGCAACCTGATTATTGATGTTTGTTTTTAATTCAGGATTGTTTCTTGCGTCATTAACAACATTTCCAACCATTAACCCAGTCTTATCTTTAACCATCATTTCGTAGTTAGTTGCAACTGCACTTCCTGCAAATGTGTTTACCTCATCAATAAGATAAACTCTATCTGATCTCCCGTTTGCAGGGTGTTTAAGCGCTAAAACACTCATATTTGCTCCTTTAGTTGGAATTTTATTGCCATCATCGTCAACTTTCGGCCTCATGGTTACACCATCTTCTGCTAACGCCATTTCATAAAATTGAATATTACCCATACCTTTTTCGGTAAAGTTTATATCCATTCCATTTAAATTAGCAAGTGCTCCTTGTATTTGTTGCTGTGCTGCCTCAACAGCTCCTGAAGTCGGCTTTATAAGTTCTCCTGTATCTGGATCTGTATATCCTTGCGCTCTTTGTCTAGTTAACTCTAATTCTTTGTCGTAAGATGCAACGTTTTGAGCGAATATATCAAAGCTTTGTTTTCCGTTCTCAAAAAATATTAAGTTTTCACCAGGATCAATAGCTCCATTACGAACCAACCTTTCGTTCATAAGCATTTGAGTTTTATACTGTTCTAAACCTTCTAAAACTTTTGCTTGAGCAGTTTCATCAGAAGGCATATTCTCATACACTTTGTTTTCAGCCTCACGAATTTGTTTTGCTGTGTTTTGTTTTAATTCAAGACGCTCTTTGTCGATGTTGGTTTTCCAATCCTGAACGCCTTTAATGCCCTTGTCAATAGCGGCTAATGTACCCTCTAAAGGATTTTTTCCTATAAACCCCGCATCAACTGCGGCCATTTTTGCTTGAAGTGCATTACCCATAACCTATTCTATTAAACCACTTTTCATTAAATATTGTAAAATTTCTTCTTCAGTAGGCTGAGCTGTCTCTACCGTTTTGTTTTTCTTAAAGTTTAATGAATTTTTAGCTGTAGTTCCAAGTGTTCGAAGTATATCTCCCATTTTAGTAGTTCCAAATCCTTCTTCTCCAAAGCCAGTGAGACTTCCCTCTCTTGCTATTTGTCTAAATTGTTTACCTGAAAGATCGCCTAGTCCGTCCAACATTCCTTGAGCTTCGGTTAAATTTGAAGCCTCTCCGCCATCAACTAAAGATTCAGCTGCTTTTCCTTCTGCACCTCCAAACGCACTAATGCCTGCATTCAAAGCGCTAACTCCTGCATCAATAAAAGCCCCTGTTGATGACGCTTTAAGTTGATCTGCTTCTGTTCTTTTTGCATCTGCCTCTAAACCTGCTGCTGCTGCTCTATCATCAAATAATTTAGCAATTTCAGCAGCATCTGTTTCATCAGCTTCAGCTCTCTTCGCGTCAATCTTCATTTTTTGCTCTGCAAACTTATCGGCTATTGCTCCTTGAACAACATCCTGAGATTGTTTTATTTTTCCTGCAGTTGCTGCTACACCTCTTTGGTCTCCTTCTTGAGCAGCTTCTAAGATTTGAGCTCCTTCTACAGATGATTGCTGCATTTGTTTGTCATAAATATCTGTAGTAGCTTGCAATGCATCGTAAAAATTTTGCTCTAGTCTTGCTACTGATTCTTCTTCTAGTCGTGCTTGCTCAAGCTCTAATCTGCCTGCTTCACGAGATGCAACTTTTGCTGCGTCTCCTGCTAAAAATCCTTTAGCTGCTGAGCCACCTACTGCTACTGTTGCTGCTGCTATTGTTGTAAATGCTGCCATATTATAATAGTTTCATCATTTCTGCATTATAAGCGTCTGCTTTGATATATCCATTTTTCTCATATATTTCTATCAGAGAGTCATGTTTTAACAATGCATAGCCATATTTGCATCCACTTAGTTTTAGCGTGTGACTTAGTGTTTGAACTAAATACGACAACGCTTTTTTCCTTTTTTTCCTGTCTTTGTACTCTATGTTGGATATAATCCAATCGCACCAACCTACTTTTGAGTTAGTTACATACATAAAACCTGCGCAGACAGGTGTTTCTTTATCGTAAACTATGAATCCACCTTTGCCGTTATCTGGAAGAAAATCTTTGGGTACGGGTGTCCATCTCCAATCCTTCCACCACTTTAACAAAATGGTTTCATAATCATTATTATTTAACTTTCTTATAGTAAATTCCATTTACGCAAAGATACAAAAAACTAAGGATTACTTTTAAAGACCTCTGAATCGACCGTAAACAGCTCTACTGAATCTGTATTATTATTTGTTATTGTAAACTCCATAAAGTATCCTGTTGCGCCATACGACTCTGCAACGGGGTCTTTTAACACCAATACATAAGCCTGAACAGGAACTTGTGCGCCTGGTGTTAATGCGGTAGGATTTGCTACAATAGTTTTTCTATCTATTGATATTTCGGTTACAGGGCCTATTTCTATAGGATCTGAAAAGTCACCTGGATTGGGGCCCACAAAGTTGCTATAGTAAATATCATCTCCAATGGAAATCATAGAGGAAACTTTTTTTGTAAACTCAATACTAATCGGGTTTGGAGCAACTCCTGTAGAGTTAAGATTTCTACCAATCCCCTGCGTTGATCTTAACGATAAATTTTCTGAATTAGCTATTCTCTTTATGAAAGCAAAGTAGCTTCCTTCTTTTTCTACAAAGTCAGTATTAGACATAAAACCTGCGCCAAGATCTGTAGTTAAGTTAATATCCCATGAATCATCACTTTCAAGTTCAATGGTTTTAAAAACCTTTACTGTAGTTGGCTCTTGATTGAATACACCTGTAATCGTAGATGGATAGTTTACACCATAGTATTGATTTCTAACGGCACCTGTATTATGTCTATACAGATTGCCACCCTTAAATGTATATAGATATTGATTCATACCCAATATAAAATCAGGATAATAACTGTAAAAAGAAGGCCATCCTTTTACTGATTCGCTGTATGTTAGTGTATAGTTATCTGGCATAATTTATATTTTATGGTGGTGGCCCACAAGGGTTTATAGCTGACACGACTCCATTTGTTACAGTAATTATAGAAGTGTCGTCCATTATGTAGTTCTGATCAGAGACCCTGCTAACTCCATTTACGTCTGAAAACACAGGGTTGTTTAGCTCTGGATATGCATTTGTTGCTCCTTTAAATCTACCAAAATAAAAAGTTCCTGTAGCAGTACCGCAAGAAGTGCTACTTCCAATACCTGTTGCTGTAAACGATGGTAAAGGTTGAGGACATTGAACTGATAAATCCCATCCTGTTGGGCATGGCCCTAATACCTGAACAGTCACAAGACCTGGTAATCTATTCGGTTTAGGAAGAATTAATAAATTAAACTGGTTTGCCCCACCTCTAACATCATCTCCGTTATTTACAGTTACTTGCTGAGGTGTTGGTGTTCCAGGTAGCCAATCTGCCTGATCAAATGCATCATAAAAATCAAAATTAGCTGTATACGGGGTTGCAGGAACACAAGTATTGGAAGGACTGCCTAATATGGTAAATGCGTCTGCAACTCCACTTGTTGACTGTTTATTTCCGTCCGTAGGAGAAGACAATCTATTATAGTATACTCCATCATAAAATACTCTAATACCGTCAGGAATTGATTGAGGGTCAAAAAATATTGAAATAGCTCCTGTATCTAATTGATCTGTACCTGCGCTAAATTCTAATTGATAAAGGCCCTCACCTCCTGTAGGGGGGTTTATTGAACCACCACAAGGTATCCCACATTCTTCACAAACAAATGAAGGGCCAAGCTCTCCGTTTAGCTGATACCTATATATATCATTATCCTGATAATATCCGTCTGCAGCTTTTGTCAATAGGTTGGCATCATCATAAACAGCTGTTGCTGTTATGAAATCTGATGAATCAATATATTTATTTAATAAACTCATAATTTAATTTTTAAGGACAGAAGAATATATTGGCGTTCCACCCTGTTGCTTGATCATAATAAAAAGCGTTGTTGTTTCCACTTTTCAAATACCAACCTGTGGGTATTTCTCGTGCAGATGAATCAATTGCTTTACTCGTATATATTTTAGTTCCCGTTGACGGATTAGCAGGCGAACTTCCACTTTGAGGGAAGTAAGCTGTATAATATGTCGGATAAGGGAACGTATCTTTTGCGTTACATGCCGCAGTACCTGTTGAGAATGGAACTACGTTATTATTGTTTTTCCAGTCTTCACTAAAACAGCATCCGCTTGTTGAGCAACCTGAACTACATCCATTTACCGATGCAGGCGCAATAGCAAAGGTGTAGAACGGACAATTAATGCTACTTGTCAATAGTATTATTCCTGTTGAGCTTTGCAGGTATTCTAAAGCGTTCCCTGAAGGATTTCCATTAACATTAGCGTAAGTCCACCATCCATCAGGAAGCTCAGTACCTGTTAGATACTCAGACAAATACAATCTATCGTTGTAGTTTGGATTTGCGTTTGAATTATTTGGTGTTTGCGCAAAGAAATACTCAGTAGTAAATCCAACTGTATTATAACCTACCGCGTCACAAGTACTAATCGCAGGTCCTTCGTCTGCATATATAAATACAGAGTATGATGGAGGTGGAAGTTGTTGTATAACTGTTGCTGTAATAACTAAAACTTTGTTTTCATCGCAATATCCATGCGTAAAGGTTTTGTTTGATGGGTTATTAAAATCACTAGCTCCCGCCCAAGAAAATACAGGTGCAGAAGAAAAAGTATAATTAGGCGCTAAGGTAACACTTGATGTGAATGTTGAAAATCCACCTGGAGCTGCTGATTTTGCAGTTCCTGAAGTGTCACCACCAATAGTGTATCCTGCTGAGTCTCCTGTAATGTTATTTTGAACCGTCAGAGTTATAGTGCTGTCCTGACATCCTGAAGTGTCAATACTTAAAACATTTGATGATAAGCCTATCTCCATGTATCCTATTCGTGCTCCATCAGGCCCAAGCGCATAAAAACCTGAGTTAATACCCAATCCTGTTTGACTGTTTGAAACAGTATCTCCAACATCTGGATATGTCAATAATGGATCTCCATCGTGAGTATACTCTGTTGTGCCTGTTAACTCATTGCAGCATATATCTGTTGCATTTGGTTGAGAGTTTGTGCTTCCAAAAAACTCAGGGCCCGATAACGCACAACCACAATTATCTAAAATAATGTCTACACCTGCAGGAACTGAAGTAAATTCAGTAGCTGATATTCTAGCAAATGTGTCAGGACCGATAGTCTCGCTATCAGCAATACCATCACAATCTAAAAATGATACGGTTACATTTGTTAGATTATTGTTGTCTACAATATATTCATTTGCAATTTCACTACAATCATTTGCAGGACTTACTTCGATGAATGAAACAGTATTTGTTTCACCTGGTGCTTCAGCCTGAACTGAGTAGTAACAATAATCTCCACCCTCTCCAAATTCTTGGGCAAATATTATATCACCTACTTCCATAGGTCCTGTTGCGTATCCTGAAACAGGAGTTAATCCTGATCCTGGAGCTAAACATTGTGTTATTGAAAATGTTCCAGGTGGGGTACAATCACAGCACGCATCATCAGGACTTGTTGCATCGTAACAAAGAGGTATAGATACAGCTTCTCTTAAATCCCAAACTAAATATAAATAGTTGGTAGCATTCGTATATACAAATGACGCTTCATAATTATCTGGGCCTCCTGAAATAGGAGTGGCATTTTGTAGAAGTGGGATCAAAGTGGGTAAATCTACTTCGTTAAAGTTAGAGTTGGATGCAAAATACTTAAGCTTATTTGCGTTTTGTTTGAAAAAATATGTCTGCCCTACTGCTCTTCTGCTCTGCATTATTACGGTTGCACCTTGTGGAGGTAATGCACCAAAAGATGCCTGTCCTGTAGATTCGCTAAACAAGGATACACCATCAGCTTCTAAAACTACTGAGTTAGTACTATATGGGCTTGTATCTACACCAAGCTCCCATCTATATCTTGTGGTGGTGGTAAGACTAGCGTCTCCTGTAAAGTTTATGACTATTTCCTTAACAGTTATAGTGTCTGCTTGAGGACAATTAAAATCAATCATGTATGTAGACTCCTCTAATGGAGTAATAACAACATTGGCATTAGTTGGATTGTTTTGGTCTTTTGTGAAAGTAACAAACCCTATTCCTGATACATCTTGATTTACAACCTCAACACCATTCCACTCTATAGTTATATTTACTTGCCCTGTTACATTATAATCAAACTGAACATCTCCGATTATAGTTGTTAGATTAATTGCAAGCTCATAAGGATCAGAAGTGTCTGTTAAAGACAATGAATACCCACAAGCTCGCTCTATTGGCTGTTGCGGAACTACCGATGTGTTTGAGCTTATTACATATTCATTCATGTAAGGATCAAATCCACCTAGCTTTTGAGTTTCAAAAGAAGTGGTAAATAAATCTCTGAACCAAGAACGCATACCTACTTGAGATATAACTCCTAATTGATCTGTTTTTGAACTACCGCCTTTTAGTTGTATTACAGAGCTTCTTTTAGCATCTGTAAAGAAAACATCATATCCGTAAGATGTAAAGCTTTCGGGGTTATTGCTAATTCCATATTCTTCTAACCTAGCTAATTGTGTTCCTAGCACTTCTGGTACAGAAGTAATCGCTCCACCCGCAGCTGCATCAGATAAAAGGTTTTTACCAACTAAAACGTAAGATATCTTGTCTTCCTGAAGAGTAAGTATATCTGTTTGCCTTGCGTGCATTTTTCTGATAGGCCCATAAGAAGTCTCTAGAGTCTTGAAGTTTGATAACGCAAGATTAAACTGATTTAGTTTATTTAGGTTAGTTTCTTGATTAAACACACCACTATATGTAATGTCTGCAAATCTTTGGGCTTCTTGGTATTGTTCTTCGGATACTGAAGTAACTTTTTCTCCTAGTTGAATATACGGCTTTACAAATCCATCTAATACATGATTGCTTTCAACGCCATTACCAAAAACATAGCAGTTAGCAAAAGTTAAATTTACTATAGCAGGTTGACCACCTGTTTGTGGCTGATCATCATCAATATTTCCTGAAAGATGATATCCGTTTTCTATATCAAACGTTTGCTCATTTTCATAGTACAACTCGTCATTTGCATCTAATGGCTCACTTTCAAACACCATTAAACTTGTTGCTCTATTGACTGTAATCCTCATTGAAGCATAAGAACCTCTTTTGTCTGGCGAACTACATTTCTTTGTGTTTACAGCCATTGTTAAATACAATTGATTGTCAGTTCCATCTCTTTGGAACTGAATAAACACTTTTCCATTACTGCTTGTTGCTTGACTGTCTGGAAATGCACCTAAATTATCTTGTTGTATTATTTCAAGAACGGTTCCATCTGAACCACTAACAATACCGTTGTCTAGCCTAATATTTTCATTTATAATGTAATCGTAAAAACTAGCGTGATCACTACCTGCCACAAAGCTTCTAAGATAGTCGTAAGTTCTACTACCACATCTACTACCCCTTCTATTTCTGTTTGCTCTAAGTTTAATTTCTATTTGACTTCCTGCAGGAACGCTCCAATCTAAAAACTGACCTGCGTTGTCTACATCTTCAATACTACAGCTAACAAAAACAAAAGGCTTGCTGTCTCCATCATCGTCAACTTCTTCTATAAATGCATTAGGAGGTTTGTTTGCTTGAAAATTATTGGCTTTGATTTCCATATAAACACCACCTGGCTGACCACACTCCTGCGAGCTTGCTAACGGCTCTCCGTTAATATCTTTTTCACACAAAAAGTCTTTTGCCTCAGATCCATAACCTAAAACTTTAGTTTGAACACAAGCTTGTGTAGCTCCGCCTGTATCGCTTTTTACAAATAAAGTGTCGCTATCTTTTACTTTATCTTTATTATCTCCTTGAAGCAAGAAAAATATATGACCTGTACTTTCTTCTTGAAAGAATATATTTGAATATATAGTTCTATATAATCCTTTTGATTCTTTTAAAACAAACTTATATTTAGTAGCCCAATACGGAGGGTAACTATTTAACTCAACTTTTATTTGATTCTTTGTTATGGAATTTTCACATGGAACAAATATTGTATTGTCCGTGTCTACCAAAGCAGTTGACGATCTTCCATATTCATCCATGTAAACAATAGCCACCTCATAATCTCTATTACTGTGTAAGCTTCTTTTAGATCCATCTAAAGAATATAACCCTTCTGCACTAACTGCATTAAAATACTCATAAGCATAGTTTCCTGTCGGAGGATAAGGGGGCGGTACAGAAGTATCAGTTTCTTGAAACTGAAAAGCAGGTATTACAAAAGTAATTTCTGAACTACCTTGGGTAGCTATAATATCAAATCCTTGATTAACAGCAGACAATCCAAAGTTTTCTTTTCTCCATCCTGACTTAGGAACTATTCCGCATACAAATAAATCAGTTAAAGAGGTTGATGGACTATCGTTCCCTGTTCCAATTTCAGGAAAACAATCTGAATCAGCAGGGGCTGTAAAAGAACTTACTGCTTCCACAAACTCTGTGCTTGTTGCCAACTCATATACGTTAGCATAATCCTGAGGTAAGTTGTATATAAAAGTTGTTTCAAATATATTTTCAGGCTGACTTCCGTCATCGTAACCTGGTGTTCCACTATATTGATTACTAACAAAATTAAAAGCAACACCTATTTGAGCGCCCTGTATTAATTGAATATTGTCTCCACTAAAATCTACAGTAACTGCTGCGTTAGGCACCGTAACTTGCCCATCTATACTATAAGTAAAATCACCTAAGTCTGCGTCTATTTCACCTGCTGACAAATCTTCTGATACTAAGCTTAAATCATAGTCCAAATAAACTTCCGCTCCATTTTCGTCTACTATGTCATATCCATCAATGTAATTACCATACATAAGTCTATTACCCATTATAGTTTGGGCTTGAGCCACTCTAGGAACGTTATCATAAAGTCTAAGTAGCTGCTCTTCAGGTAATGCAGTATATATCTTTTTGTTGGTAAATGTAATTGTCTGCTCTGTATTATCAAGCCAACCTTCATTTACTTTATTAAATCGTTCTATAACATTAACACTTTGACTTGTGCTAAACTTAAATACTACATCTAAATCTTTTACATTTCTTCCTCCTGTGTCAAAAGTAACGTTGACGCTATTAAATATATTTCGCATACCTTCATTGTAAAAGTTTGCGTAATCAATTCTAAAAGGCCCAGGTGTAAATGCATAATCTGTAAATGGAGATAATGCTGAATATTCTCCATCTTCATACTGCCATCTATAAGCGAAGCTCAACAAAAGCTCCTCCATATAGTTTTCTCCACCACCTACTGCAAACTGATCTAATCTAGGGGCATTTAATGGAGGTGCCAAAATAACACCTACATCTTGCTCAGTTAGCTGATCAACCGTGGTATTAGAGTCAGGCTGTAAATATGTTCTTGTTACATTTATCTTTCTTGGTGGATTTAAGTTGTCTGTAAAAAATAACAAATTACCAATCAAGTCTATACCATTCATCAAGTAATCTTCATCAAAGTTTAAGGTTGACGTTGATATTACATGGTATTGTAAAGCAAAAGTTCTTACGTTATATGAAACAATTAAATCTACTTTGTTTGTAGATGAGTTGAGATTATTTTTATCGTGGATAAACCAATATATAGTTTCGTTTGCTCCGTCCTCATAAGCGCCTATACACTTAGCCTCTGGACTTAATGCTGCGTTTTGAAAGGTAAGTTGAACCAAAAGCTCATTACCTTTAGAGTTTTCTACAGCACCTATTTCAGTACCTTCAGTTGATCCTAAACGAACATTTAAAGCATCAATGTATTCGCCTTGCGGAACAAGACGCTCATCAACGCTTTTATTCATGCGTCCTTTTATAAAATTCTTTTGAATCTTAGGCATATTACTTTATCCATTTGTTTTGGCCCCTTAGATTCATTAATAATCGTCCAGGGTGTATATTACTCAATCTTAATTTTGCGTTCCTTAGAAGCGCTGACTTTTCTTTTCTAACTCTATTTACTATATATTCCTGAACACCAAACTTGCTGTTTAAAATAACATACTTAATATAGGCGTATATAAACTCTTCAAACAATTTATTTACACTAATTTTTGAAGCATCACCTTTTTCCATTCCATCAGAAACATATTCAAGAACACATAGTTGATTTGCCATATCGGAACTAAAATTTATAACTCCTGCTGCTTTATTAATTTTAAATGTAGGTAGGTTGTTTGCTGTTTCTGTATTCAAACCATATCTTCCTCCAATTGGATACTCAAAATACCATAGACCATTGTAAAAATACCCTTCTTGTCCATTGTAAGGACTTAACTCGTTTAGATATATACTTTTGTTTTGACCTAATATTCTTTGCATATCAATTGTAGATGTGGATGGAGTAAGTATCTCTCCGTTTTGATCAAACAATATTCTACCTTTATTGTCTTGCAAATAAGCACTAGCCCAATTCGTCTGAATGTTTTCAGTCAATGGATGTAGGCATCCGTCTTTTAACATAGATACTCTAACCCAATTAACATAATCTGCAGGAAGAATGTACCTGAGGTTTTCCGCTACGTCAAGCTCAAGTATTTTTATTTCTTTTAAAGAGTCATAATTTAACTCTTGTATAGCTCTCTTTGCATGAAACAATATATTGTATCTTTCAACATTGTTTATCAATTTATCATTACCTACATACATAAGTATAAAATTAGTTACAATATCATCTAAAGACATATATTGATATGAACCCCAATTCTCATTCTCAGGTAGGTTTCCGTTGTTGTCGTAATATTGATAGTCTGTTAAAAATGCCATAATTATTGCCCTTCTTGTTTATTAGCTTCAGTTTCTTCTGCCTTTCCAAATTGTGCAACTGCAGTATCTCTTATGGATACACCTGCATACTGAAGGATTTTATTTATCAAATTCGTTTCATCAGATTTTGGCAACTCAAAATCTTGGTAATCAGCAGCTGTTTCGTCAAACGAAGGCTCTCCTCCAGGTAACTGAACATACGTCCAATTAGGATTTTTCGGGTATCGTATATATTGAGTGATTACTGATCCCTCTTCATTTATGCTTTCAGGGTATACTGTAACTGTATTTCCATACATAACATCAGTTGCACCGCCTAACACATAAGCAGGATATAATTCACTTGGTTGAGTTAAATGAGAAGCGTTTAAATAAAATATCTTGTTTTGTGATACTCTTTCAATCTCCCTCATTCCGTTGTTTCTTACAATGCAATAGTAATCTCCTAAATCCCATATTTGAGTTGCAATTAATACATTCTCGCTTATAACTTGAACCACATACCCAAACTCTCCTGTTGTTGAGTTTGAAATCACATCACCTGGTTGAACCCCTGATGTAACAAACGTAGCCGTGGTATCTTGAAGCGTTGTAGATGGAGGAGGATTAATTTGATCAACATACCCTTTTGTCACGACAGTAGGGTAGTAGTTTATTTTATTAATCAAATAGTAGTCTTCAGGCAAATCAAAAAGATTTAATGAAGAATGAGAAAGAGGTTTAGTAGATGAAAAACTATCTACCACTTCTTCTAATCCCTTTACAATATCAGCATATCCTGTACCAGATTGTCTAACATTCTGTTTGACATTCCAACTATTATATTGATAAAAGTAATCTTCAAATAAATCTAACTGAGCTTGTTTTGCATATAAGTTAAAATCATTAGGCGTGATATATCCAAAATTATTCTTATTTGCAATGGAAAGCACAGTAGCTCTGACTGTATTGATTAACGACATTCTGCTCTATTTTTCTTTGTACAAAGATAAGAAAAAAAAAGAGGCCTCTTTTTTTGAGGCCTCCTTGACTAATCTAATTTAGATTCTAATATCCTTAGGACTTCTAGTCCTTCATCGCTTTGCAAAAACGATGCTAAAATAAACAATGGATCTTCTCCATAAGGTACTGTTAACAATTTGTTTTTGTTTCCTTTTAAGTTATAGTAAACATCTTTTTTGTTTTTCAAAACAAGTAATCCTTCGCTAAAGAATTTAGAACACTTATTTTGTAGTGAAAGTAATGGATCATTAATTGACTCCATAAACTCATTAGGATATCTTTTCGCAAAAACCCTAACGTCTCTTTTAAGTTCTGCTGAAGTCATTTTTTCAATATTCAATCCTATCACAACTCTTGCAATAGTTTCCAACATCTCAACATCTAAGTCTTTTGCTAGTACTTGAGCTTCTAATGCTAAATCTAAGTTGTCAACTTCAACAGACGCATCAGCTTCTTTATCTACCTCCACAAACTCTTTTCCGTGTGCGGGATGAAAAGCTAAAAACTCCTGAAGTATTTGGTTTTGCTTAGAAACTCTTAAGAATCCATCTTCAAAAATAATCGGTTCTAATATTACATTTCCGTCTTGCTCTTCTTCAAAAATGCTTTTTTGATTTTTAGCATAACGAATTGCTCTATTAATACCTGTGGATTCGTCAAAATATAATAGTGATTTTCTCTTAGTATGTCGAGAAGGAATTGTGTAGCTCAATGGAGCCTTTTCTTTAGTTAGTCTGTAGACCTTGTCTACAAATGTCTTTTTACTTTTTTTCATTTTATTTAATTTAAATTTTATTAAAAGTAATAACTACCCTCGTCATTTAAACGAGGGTAACTACTACATATTTATAATCTACCTCTTAATTAGTAAAGATGAAGAAGTTGTTAGCACCTAGAGTACATAAAGCTCTTTCAGACAAGAAGTTAACTTCCATCGCATCAAGATCCGATGTAGCTGCTCCTCCTGCAGAACCTGTAATCCACGTCTTATAACGTCTATCTTCAGTTTCACTCGCTCTATAACGAACATGCAAGAAAGGTCTCTTAGCGTTTTTACCTAACACTTGGTCGTAAACAGTTGTAGAACCTGCAGGTACTAATACCCCATTAATAGCTCCACCAATGATATCACCACGCATAGTTGGGTCGTTAAGATATTTCCAATCAGTCTTATAGAAGTCATATCCTCTACGGAATCCTGAGAATCCTAAGTTTAGAGCCATTTCCTCGTCATTGTCAAAAAGACCATACGAAGTACCACCTGGGTTTCCGTATGAATTTTGAGCAGCTAACATATCGTCAATGTCAAATCCAAACTCACGATTTACGAAAAGAACATTCTCTTCGATAGAACCTTGCTTGTCTAGTCTCTGAATGATAGCATCAAAGTCTGCAAGAGCTGTTGGGTTACCACCGCTCCATACATTTCCTCTATCTTCAATTACATAGAATAATCCTTCAGAACCTTTGTTACCAACACCTGAAGCAACACCTGCAGCGATAGCTGCAACACCTGAACCACCTTCGGCAGGAACTGCTTCCACCATTGCTGTTTCAAGATAGTCTTCAAATCTTAGTCTTGTTTCGTGCTCTGATTTTAGATACCACAAGAATCCTGTTGCTCCGTTTTCAGTTGTAACTTCAATCCATCCAATCTGAGCCATGTCGGATCCGCTAACTGCATAGTGGTCTTTGATGATGATTGGTGAATTTTCGAAAATGAAGTCATCAGCTTCCAATTGTCCTTGCATACCGACAGCTCCTTTTTGAAATTCAGAACCATAGATAAACAATGAACATTTTACAGCTGCAGCCATTGTCTGACCTCCTCCTTCATAATAAGCTACGTCTATTGTACCGTTGGCCGTGTCAACACCAGTAACAAGTGCTTTGTTGCTGTTTGTTGAACCAATTGAACTATCAGATAGCATAATTGTTTGCCCTACTCTAATAGCAATTGAACCTGAACCAGGTACAAGTACATCATTGATTGTTAGAGTGGCTGTAGCAGCTCCTGCTGCTGCTCCCGACTCAACATCTGTGTATTTAGTGTGTAATCTTCCTTGCTCTGCCCACTTAATGAGGTCAGAGTTAGAAGGCATTTCAGCGCCTACCATTCGTAAGAATGATGCTACTGTTCTGTTTCCATATCGCTCAAATTCTTTTTCATATGTATCAGGTAAATACTGATTCAAGAAATCAAAATTGGTGATATAGTTTGTCTGTAATAAGACCTGTTCCGAACTTGGTTGCAAGTCAAACCCAGGTACTCCATCTACTGCCATAATTTTTAACTTTTAATTTTTAAACTTATTTTTTTTTACTTCTAATTCTTAATCCTCTACCACTCTCCTTAGACAAAGGTCTAGCTTTAAATCCTGTGTCGCCAATTGCTTGAGGCGTTTGCCTTACATTCATGTTGATGTTCTTACTTTTCTTCGTAACATCTCCAATTGCATCTGCCTTGCCTTGCTCATAAAAATACTGAGCAAACTTTTGAGGATTTATAGCTGCACTTAGTGCAGTATGCCACCCCTTAGCGTCACTTATTAATCCATCATCGCCTATAAATTTATTTACAAAATTTTCTAGACTCATCTGTTTAGACCTCATCTCTTGAGCATCCCCGTATGCATACGATATTACTTTATCTCCTACATTGAACTCAAAACCTTTGAACTCGGAATCAAAAACTTTATCAGTTTGCTTCAAAAAGTATTCATTCTTCTTTTGGCTTGCTTCTTGAGCAGTTTTGGATTGTTGTATGTAATTCCTATAAGCCTCAAGTTCTTCTAAATTTTCTTTAGAAACAGAACCCCCACTTGACTCAAGAGGGATACTATACGTTTCTTTAAGCTCATTTAGGTACTTTTTAGCTTTAGAAATTTCTCTTTTCTTAGTAATATTCTTTTTCTTGATATCTTTTGGCTCATCAAGCTCTTCGTCATATCCGAACTTGTCATCCATTAAATACTGAATATCATCAGCATCTAAATCAGATTCAGTCATAGAATAATACTCTCGCAGGAGTTGATCATCAGATAAATTTGAAAGGTCACGATTCGCTTTCACAAAATCCTCAAATCCTCTTCCTGTATTCTTTTTAAAATCCAAATATTTAGACACATCTTCAGGTAGTGGTTCGTTATTCTCTTTTTGAGTTAACAAATCATCTACAGAAGATATATCTTTATTATATCTATTTTTAATATATGAAAGAACGTCTTCGTCTTTTATAGTTGGACTTTCAACTTCCGAGACAGGCTCGGTATTTTGTTCTACAGTAGGCTCTTCAACCTTTGGCTCTTCAGCTACTTCTGTAGTAGTATCTTCAACCTTTTCAGGCTCGTTGTTTTCTTCTTCGTGTTTTTTAAGTAGTTTCTCCTCTACTTCCTGTACAGATTTTTCCTCCACAGGATTTACTTCTTTGATCTTTAATTCCATTTTATTTAATTTTATGCAAAGTTAATATATAATTTATTACAAAATTTAAGCCTATCTCGGCTCAAACTCTGCCAGGTCAAAACCATCTAAACTATCTTCATTAGACTCAAAACTAACAGGTGGTAAATTGTTTTTACGCTGCTCAATAAGTTTTGATTGTTCCGTGTTTGCTTGAGATATTCTATCTGATTTCGATGTTTCTCTTTGTAACTCTCTATCCTTTAGTGCTTTTGCTTCTGCATTTTTTATTTGCATTTGAAGATTAAACTCTAACTGCATAAGCTCAGCTTTAATCGCAGCCTCACCCTTCATCTTCTCAACAGAGAATCTAGCTTTAGCCTGTTCAATCTCCATTGAAGCTTTGGTTTCCATTTGAAGCTTCTGCATTGCAGCTTGTGCTGCAGCTTGTTGAGACTGCATATTAATCTGCCCTTGTTGTTGTGCTTTTTGTTGTGCAGCTTGCTGCTCTTGATCTTGCTTAGCTTTTCTTCTAACCTTAAGCATTTGGTTAGCTAATTTGATGTTTTTTATTTCTCTAATATCAATAGCATCTTCAAGGTTGATATCATTTTTAGATAAAGCCATTTGAATATTTTGCTCAAGCTGAGCTTTTTGCTCTTCATCAGGAGCTATTTCAATAAAGATCCCAAAGTCACTTAAATATAATTGTGATATTTCTTGAAGAATCCCAACGTTAAATTTTCCAACTTGATTTACAAATTCTTCTCTAAAATCAGAATACTGAATCAAATCTGCAATACGACTAGATAATGCTGTACATAACCTTTGACTAATACCTAGCCCCGCATCCAATATATGTCTAGTTGCTGTATTACTACTTAATGCTGCTAATTTTTGCAACCCAACTAATGAATAGGAATCAGGCGTAGCTCCGTCTCTTGCTTCATTGAGACCTGTTACATCACGGAGCATTGACATATAGTGATTATATGTTCCAACCAAACTCTGAATTTTCGCCTGACCCGAATTGCTATTCAACTGCTGAATGGGAACCTTAGCATTGTTAAAGTCTCCATCTTGCGTAAATGATCTACCAATAACAGAACCTGTTTGGAAGAACATTCTTAATGCATCTTCAGGATTATATGCTTGGCCTGTTCCTAAATCTACTTCATTTAATCCATCTGCATCAATGAATACTCCATCTGGAACAACTCTAGATATTACTTGTTGCATTTTTAAGTGAGTAATCTGAATCAAATCTGCAAACGTAATCATACGCCTTACTAAAGATTCAACTACTCCTTTATACATTCTTGGTGCAGAAGCAATAAACTCAGGATAAACTTCTTGAGATGCTGATGCAGGTCTAGCCATGTTTTCAGCCATCTTCCATTTAAGAAGTATGTTTGTTCCCATAACCATCACACCTTCATACCAAACGTCTATAGTCTTGCTTATTTTTTCAAAGTTTCCTTCCTCTTGCATTTCTGCTGTTGGATCAAAAGTGTCTTCTTTTTCAATAACTTTTTCTGCTCCAACTGAATTTACTTTTTTCTTGTAAGTAAATGTGTGTGTGGTTTTGTAATTAAAAAACAGCACAGTAGCGCTGTCTTTACTGAATAAACTGTTGTTGTAATATTGAGCTGTATTATTATAATCGTACCAACTTTGACTGTATTTAGATATTTCATCCATATCAGCTCTAGTTAAGCTTGGATCAATTTTTTTAAGCTCAATAATCGGTAATGTTTTAATTTCACCCCAATAAAAACAATCTTTAAAATAAGGATCTTCTGTATAACTATAAACAACATTAGCAGGGTCAACATACTCTATCTCTATTCCTGAACCAGGTTTAAATGAATGTTTACACATAGAAAGACCCAATACCATTTGATCATAATATAATTGTTTTTGCAAATCATGATATCGATTTTCGGCTAGTACAGTATTTAGAGCTTCTTCTTCTGCGATTTCTATTGAAGGTTTGTATTTAATCTGCATGTGTAAAGCTAGCTCCTCATCACTTTCTGGAACCTCTTCCTCACTCATTCTAAATGTATTGACACCCATCTGCTGTTGAACCTGTTTCATAATTGGTTTTGCCAACATGTCTTTTTCAAGCTCTGTTTGATATTTACTCCTTTTATCTAAGGACATTGCATCTTGAGCATAAGCTTTTACCTTGAATAACCTATCAGCCATTCCATTTACTACAATATCTACAAACTTGGGAATTATTGGAACGGGTGTCCAATCTAAATTAAGATAGCTAAGATCGCCATCTATTGCTAATTCGTTTTTATACTTTTGAATTGATTGCTCTCCTCGAGCATATAGGCGTAGCCTATGAAAGTCAGCCCATTGATTGTAGAATCGGCTTTGGCCCCCATCTTTTCTAAACCATTCGTATTGTATGGCTTGACCTATTTGTAATCCAAATTCAAAGCTGTCTTTTACACTATCAGACACAAATTGACTTGGGAAACCCTGAGGGTTAATTGCTATTTTTACGTCCTCCATTTATCTTATAATTTGGCTAAAACTTCCCCTATTGTCATATCTTGCAAAGTTAAGTTTTATTTTTGATTTATTTTTAACGGGTTGGTATAAGTGTCTTTGTGTAGCCATAATGGCTAAACCAGAGCTAATAGAAGCATCAAACTTGGTTCTATTGTTAATATTAAACCTTGCCCAATCCTCTAAAGTTCTACTAAAATACATAGTTCCCATACTATCCGTATCTCTAAAAGTTCCCAAAAAATCTAATCCCACATACTTTTCTATATAAGATTCTATTGCAGCTGCATGAGCCTGCTTAATATCTTCACTAGAGTTTGGTATTCCTCCAAGCTCCTTTTCCGCTTTTGATAGCTTTATGTAAGATTTATCTGGTCTATTCATTGAATATCCCCTATATCCTCGGTTTTTAAAATGATACAACAATCGAGGCTTGTTATTCTCAATAAGTATCGGCATGCCATAAAACACACACGCCATTAGTACGTCTTCAAAAAATATTTCAGCCGTTTGAGGTCTAGCTATATATTCTAAGAAAAACTCATTAGTGGGGCCTTCATCCATATGAAACTTTGTAATTCCATGCAAAGCCCCATTTGATCCACCTCCACCAACTGTTCCTGATATATCATAACTATCACATCCAAACGCACCCATGTGTTCGTTTGCAGGATACTTAAATCCTTGTTTCATTATAAATTTATTCTGAAGCTGTTTGTTAGGTGTCCATGTAACGTAAAATCTACCCCTGTCATTTGGGCTGAATATAACCTCTGTATCTTTTATTCCATCTCTCCATGAAAAAGAACCCCTAGTGATAAACTGATCTTTTATAAGGGATTCATTGTAATCAATTTGCTGATATATCTTTTGAAGATTAAATAACGATTGTTTACTTTCATCTCTAAATGCATGTGACTCAGAACGAGGAAATTGACGATAAAATTCATTCAATGCATCTGCATCGTTCTTCAAGCTTTCTACTTCATTTTCCCAATAATCAATAGCGCCCTGATATATGTAATCTCCATAAACATCTATAGTTTCTTGTTCTGGATTTCTAAACACAGGCATTCCGTGCTTATCAATAAACCCTTCCATATTCCACTCCATAGGGATGAACAATGAATATAGTCCGCTTTTGGTTTGACCATTGGCATTTCTATTGTTTATGTTTGAATCATAAAATAACTTTTTGAACGCATCGCCACCCTTTTCAAGTGAGTTTGATGTGCTCCCCATCATACACTTTCCTATGATTTTGCTACCCAAACGTAAACATGTTTTTGTAACACGCCAATTGTTTAATATGTTGTTCGGTCTTTCCCATTTACCTGATTCATCGTGCACAAGTAACTTAAGTTTTTCTCCATCATAACTATTGTCTCCTGTGTTCTTCCAATCAATTGTAGTATCTAATCCCTCTACCAAATCCACCTCTTCAGAATACATATTCTTTTTAGTAATCTTTGATGCGGGTACACGATAAGCTAATTCTGTCTTTGGCTTATCCATACCATCTTGAACGGGCTTAAAAAAGAATGGATAGTTGTTTGATATGGGAACTACTTTGTCTGTAAACATCTTCTTGGCATCTGCCCCTGTTTTAGACAATATACCTATTCTAGCGTCTTTTGATATGGTAGCTATGTTTGAACATTCTTCACTTCCCATATACGAAAAACCTGATCGTCTTATCTTTAAATAACATATTCCAAAAGATCTGTTGTCAGCTTTACATGCTTCCCAATACAAATAAAATATTCTATTAGCTTCTCTATAGTTTGGGTATCCGATATCAATTTTAGTCCATTGTAAATACATATAATGAGAGCCTGTCATATATGTTTTTACACCATTGTTGTAGAACCAAAATCCATCTTCTCTTCTATCAAATTCTTGCTCTATGTAATCAACCCATTTATCCTTGAAAGCAGATGGAGCTGAATGCCAATTAAATATACTTTTAATTCTAAACAGCTCCTTTGGATAATCAAACCTTTCCCAATATTGATCTTTCTTTGATGAGTCTCTTTTGTATATTTTTTGAGGCGCTTTTGGTAATGCTATTTTTAACCCATTAATAGAGACTACGTTTTCAATTTGACCTGATTTTGAAATTACAACTATATCGTGTTTTTCGTCATAGCCATACTTCCACGACTTAGCTTTGTTCTTTGTGCTAATCGTTGATTTAGGTATATAGTTTTCAATTACCTCGTATAAATTATTTTGACCTTCTTTCTGCAAAACCTCTTAATGTATTGTCTTTTTTCTTTTCCGTTTCTTCTCCTAGCATTTCTTTTTCAGACTCTATTCTTGATAATATTTCAAACGCATCGAATATCGCTAACTTCTTAGTTGCAGCTGCATTCTTAAGTCTGTCTGCTGCAAGCTCATCATTTGGATCTGGTTTAATTATATCTTCCTTTGCAACCTTAATTAACTGAGCTACAGCTTTATGCCCTGCTTTTATTATCTCAAGTTTTAGTTCTTTATTAGTCATATATTAAAGTAATATTTTTAGTAAACATTCTATATAGCTTTTCTCCATCTATATTATACTCATACTCACTATCTGGCTGAAAAGAAACTTTATCCCCTTCACTAACACCTTTCTTGTTTAAGTTTTCGTTAGAATACTTAACTAAGCCAAACAAAGGTTCTTCTTCTTGATGTGTTTTAAGATAGTGATTTTCTTTTGGTATAGGCTTTACCATGCAATAATCTGCATGGCATTTCCATTGACCATCTTTTTTATACATATAAAACTGATCGTAATCGATAAAAAACAAATCATCTTTGAAAAAGCTTTTACCACTCTTCTCTCTACCCCTCATGTCGTTGTAATACTTAAAGACGTTGTGGTGAACCAATAAAATATCTCCTGGCTGTATTTCTCCTGTATAATTTATAGGAGTTTCTTGTACAATAGCATACCTATTAGAAACGGTATGATCTTCTTTTGAACTGCTTACAATAAAGTCAATGTCGCCAATTCGTTTTGTGTTGTCATACCTTTTTCCATTGTAAGGTTTTACAATGAAGTAAAAAGGTGATTTCATTCAAAATTTATATTATATTCAATTGAAACAGGCATGTTCGAATTAAACTCTTTCCACAAAAACACTTCACTATTATCATTCTCAACCCAAATTTTTATTGAGTCTGATTGATCATCATGCTTAATTAAGTGTATATGATAATTTCCGCCTAAAACTTCTTGGCCTGCAAGATAATGCATGGCACTAGACTTATAGTCTGCTCCTATTGATATTTTTCTTATTTCCATTATATTTAATTTAAACTAAGTCTTATCCTTTAATGAAAGACAAAGTTATACTTAGCTCTCCGTCATTCGGAGTAACTGTTCCTGTTTCCTGACCTACAACAACAATAACATCTCCCTGTGAAAAAGTTTGACTCAGTCCACTTACAACATCATTAGCCCATGTTCCGCTGTCCGAGCTGTCGATAGTAAATAAGGTGAGCTGAGAAGTATAATTTCCAATTATTGGATTTGATCCTGATGGAATAGTTCCTATAGTGAACTCAACTTGTTCATTTGTCTGCAATGATAAAGCGCTTGATCCCATCCAATGAAAAGTAACTCCTACAAGTGTCAAATCATAAGGAATCTTCATCACAGGCATTTGGGTTTCTGGAGTAACATTGCTTACAAACTCCATGTAGTCATAACCTCCACTTCCTTGAGAAGCTAAATTTACCACCATTCCGTTTATAATGATAGGTTGCTCAATAACATTTACAGTACTTCCACCGCCTCTGTTTATTTGAACAACGCCATTGTTTTGATATAAGCCTCCTTCTGGGATTCCAATAGCATCTGCAGCAGCATCATTGCTAGCTGAGAATGTTGGAACAGTTGGTAAAATAACTCTTGGTACTTGAGGAACAATAGGTGCTCCACCATTTATACCACCTTCGGTAATTAATAAGGCGTTTGAATTTGTAGTTGTACTTAATCCTGTTGAGACACTAAACGATACATCTCCAAGTCCGTTGCTTCTGTCGGTTGCAGGATATTCAGAAACATTGTTTCTGAATCCTAAGTTCATTGTCTTATCGCTACCAACGAGCTGACCACCAATCATAAATGAGTTTCTGTCATTTGCACCTGTTGGCCCTGTGTTGTTTTCACCAAACGCAAACATAGAATCTTGACCCGCAAGGCTGTTGCTAAATCCTAAAGAAAATCCATTGTTATCAGTTGTCACACTACTATTACCCCCTGCTATAAATGAGGAATAAGTATCTGTCATTGAGTTGTTGAATCCAATAATATGGCTTCTAATAGAACTTTCTGTTGAATTTGTTCCATCTAAAGTGTTAGATTGTCCTAGTATCGCTGAATATGGAGCGTTTTGCATTTGGTTTCCATCACCTACAATAGCAGAACCAATTGAATTACTATTCATGCTTTGCTGAGGATTGTATGGCCCAACTATTAAGCTACCCGCAGGTACAGTTGTTTGATTTGCAACATTGTCAGTAATAGTTACACCCTTGCCAAGTCTGATTTGAGTCGGAGTAAACCTTGCTATCTCTTCTCCATTGTTGACGTTGTTAAAGAAACTCGTTCTAGATGCTCCGCCTATAGCTACAATATTAGAGCCCTTGTTTGTAAGATCTAGATTGTTACCTAAAACCAAAGTACCTATTCCATTTCCTATGTTGCTGTTTCCAATAACAATTGCTTTTCTGCTCACACCTCCACCTGTTATCGTGTAGGTATTTTGTTCACCTATAGCCCCTACGCTACCTGAAATAGTATTTTGATGTCCTAAAGCAAAGTTTCCACTTCCAGGGTCTGCAACTGCAATATCATTTACATTGTTTTGATTTCCTAAAGCAACATGTCCTATACCTTGATCCTCAACTATATTGTTATTGTTACCTAAAGCAATAGAAGATTCTGCGTTTGAAAGAGACCCTGAACCACCTGCAATTGAATAGTACGCATTTGTTGTTGCACCTGGAAGAGCTAATGAAGCAGTTCCATTTGCAGTAGAATTTACTCCTATTGCCACCGATGAAGCTCCCGTAGCTTCTGAAGAGCTACCTAAAGCTGTTGACCTTGATCCTGATGCTGCAGCATCTGGGCCAATTGCAAAAGCATTGCTAGCTGTTGCTGAAGCTTGATCTCCTATAGCTACTGCATTTTGAGCTCCTTGACCTGTAACAGCTGCTGTTCCTAGCGCAAGTGAATCTTGACCTTGTGCATTTGGTGTATTTCCTATTGCTATAGCTCCTGTGCCTGTTTGAGCAATAGCCGATGTTCCTATAGCAACAGCTCCGTCTGTTGATGCCTGAGAACTTTGCCCTAAAGCAACTGCAGCTCTAGGACTTCCTGTAATTTTGTTACTGTCTCCTAATGCTATAGATTCTCTTGCTGCAACCTCAATTAAGTTGTTTTGACCTGCTGTAAAAGAATTAAATCCTATTGTGCTATTATTTCTTCCAATAGCAGCTGAACTTGAACCCTCAACTAAGTTATCTGAACCCAAAGCAAATCCTCCTCTGTCGTTATCAAGGTTTACTGTGTTTTGATAACCAAAAGCTGCTGAGTTTGCTCCACTTGAAGTTGCGCCTGCGTTTATTGTATTTAGTTCTCCTGCAGCAATAGATCCAGGTGCGACAACTGTATTTTGTTTTCCAAATACTGCAGCGTGTGTAGCTAAAGCTGATGTGGTTAAAGTGTCACCAATTACTATACTATTATCGCCCTGGTTATTAGTTGATGTTCCTCCTGTGAATTGTGCCTTACCTCCTCCCACTACGCTATCGCCATAAGCAAAGGTATTAGTTCCTGTTGCTTCACTACTGCTTCCTCCTGAAAAAGCACCATCGCCAGATGACTCTGAGTTTCCTAAAGCAAAAGACTTTTGACCTGATGCAATAGCTTCTGCACCGAAAGCAAAAGAAATTTGACCTGATGCTTGAGATTGCTCGCCTCCTGCGAAAGACTGAAGGCCTGATGCTTGGTTTTCTACTCCTATTGCAAATGAATATTCTGCAGACGCATCATTATCTTGTCCTGCTGCAAAAGAATGATCTCCTGAAACTGTATTTCCTGAACCAACTACAGCAGAAGCAAGTCCACTAATGTTATTTGATCGTCCTGCAGTAATTGAGTAGTCTGCATCAACTGTGTTGTTATCACCAAACGCCGCAACCGAAGATCCCTCTATAGTAAGTGATGAACCCCAACCAATCGAATGGTCAGCATTTAAATCGCTGTCTTGTCCTCCTAATAATGCAAAGTCT